>Ga0194132_10003697_pt1 | contig 26851 bp, 34 predicted proteins | sample TA2KigOf80mmetaG_FD_148612 | JGI IMG/M metagenome (GOLD analysis project Ga0194132, IMG submission 148612) | Freshwater microbial communities from Lake Tanganyika, Tanzania - TA2015054 Kigoma Offshore 80m | ecosystem: Environmental > Aquatic > Freshwater > Lake | place: Tanzania: Lake... | reverse complement strand
GGAGAAGCGCCGAGTTCCACGCAAGCAGCCGTTCTCCATTATCGGCCGTGGGGGCCGGGAAATGAATCCCCGTCGCGACGCCCCGCGATCCATTCCAGGATCCGCATTAATCGGGTCGAGATGAACTCGCCCGGCGCCAGCGGATCGACGAGGATCGTGTACATGCCCAATACGTTGCCGGGCAGCATGTCAGTGAACAGCTGATCCCCGATGACGGCGGTCTGGTCGGGGCGCGTTTCGAGCCGCGCCATCGCGCGCCGCAGCCGCATCGGATTCGGCTTCGGGGCGCCGCGCACGATCATCAGCCCGAGATGCTCGGCCGCGCGCCCGGCGCGGCCGAAGAACGCGTTGGAGACGACGGCACCGCGAAGGCCGGCGGCGCGGAATGCTTCGAACCATTGCAGGATCGCGGGTTCGAGCTCCTTGGCGGAGTACGGCAGAAGCGTATTGTCGAGGTCGAAGACGACCGCTCGGATGCCTCGATCGACGAGCGACCGTGGATCGAGATCGACAACGCGGCGAACACGGCGCCGCGGTGCCAGCCAGCGGTTCACCGTTCGCCCCGGACGTCGCGGATCGCGCGCAGGTGCTCATCGAACGTTCGCGTGAAGACGTGCGAGCCGTCGTCGCGAGCTACGTAGTAGAGGAAGTCGTGCGTCGCCGGGCGCACCGCCGCTTCGATCGCCGGCAGCCCGGGGCTCGCGATCGGCCCCGGCGGCAGCCCGCTCACTCGATACGTGTTGAACGCAGAGTCGATTTCGAGATCGCGATTGCGGACGACCGCCTTGTGCCGGCCGAGCGCGTACAAGACGGTCGCGTCGATCTCCAACCGCATCCCACGGCGCAGCCGATTGTAGATCACGCCCGCGATCACCGGGCGCTCAGTGGCCACGCGGGCCTCGCGCTCGACCATCGACGCGATCGTCACGATGGCATGGGGCGAGAGACCCAAGGGCAGCCGCCCCTCGAGGAGCGGCCCGGCGGCGGCGGCGAAGCGCCCCACCATGCGCCGTGCCACGTCTTCGTCGCGCGCGTCGGGGGAGATCCGGTACGTATCCGGGAAGAGATATCCTTCCAAGAAGCCGCTGGCGTTCCCGCGCATCTGTGGCACGACGATCGACCGATCGGCGTTTCGGAACACCGACCGCAAGCGCTCCTCATCCCCGATCCCGGCCGCCGCGACGGTCGCGACGATCTGCTCCGCCGTGTATCCTTCCGGAATCACGAACGCGACGGAAACGACTTCGCCGGCGGCGATCCGGCGGACGATGGTGTCGACGTCCTCAGCCGGGGAGAACCGGTAGCGCCCCGCCTGCAAGGTACGCTCGGCCCCCCGAGCAAGGGCCGTCCAGAGGAACACCGCCGGGTGGCGGATCAACCCGTGGGCATGCAGCATCTCCGCGATCTGCGGCAGCGAGGCGCCTTCGGGAACGCGAATCTCCACCGGCGCGCCGACGCCGACCGGCTCGCGCACGGCGCGGATGCCGTATCCGGCGAGGGCGCCGAGGACGACCAGGGTCGCCAGCGCCGCGGCGACGATCCGGACGCGCCTGCGCGCCGTCTCGCTAGCTGTCGCTTTCGAGCTCGACGTAGATCCCTTCCTCGGCGAACAGGTCGAGGACGCGCTCAATTTCCATGTCGTCGGTGATCGGCTCGAAGTGCGTGCCGTCGACCGACTTGAGCAGACCGACGGAATCGTCCGCGGACTCCGACTCCGAGACGAGAACGTATTGCACGTCGTCGAGCTCGACGTATTCGACGACGGTGACGCGATGCTCGCGCCCGACGTCGTCGGTGAAGATCAAGGTCCGGCCCGGACCTTCGGATTCACTCATCGATGTCGCCGCCTCCGCGCGTGGCGCGACCACGTGCGGCGCGCCGGTCTTCGAGCAAGGATTGGAGCAGCAGCGCGGCCGCCACGCCATCCCGCTGGCGGCGCCGACGCGCCCGCGTCGCATCGAGGTCGAGCAGCATTCGCTCGGCGTCGACGGTCGTCCTTCGTTCATCGGCCATCGTCACCGCGATCGGCCCCAGCGATGCCAAGCGCGCCGCGAACCGTCGCGCCCGGGCCGCCGCCGCGCCCTCCGTACCGTCCATGTTCAACGGCAATCCGACCACGATCAGCTCCGCCGCCTCTTCCGCGGAGACGGCCGTGACCGCGGCCGCGGCCTGGTCGTCGGACCGGCGGGCGATGAACGGTAGCACGCGGGTCGCGGTCTCGGTGACGTCGCAAATCGCCAGACCGATCCGCTTGTCTCCGTAGTCCAAAGCAAGGATTCGCACGTCATCGAGCGCGTCCGAGCAGCCCGGCGACCACGTCCGCGGCGCCGCGCAAGGCTTCGTCCAGACGCGCAACGTCCTTTCCGCCCGCTTGCGCGAGCTCCGGCCGGCCGCCGCCGTTGCCGCCGACGACCGACGCAATCGGCCGAATCACCTCGCCAGCGTTGATACGGGCGGTCAAGTCCTTCGTGACCATGACCAGCAAAGCGACACGATCGTCGTGCGCGCCGCCGAGCACGATCACGCCCGTGCCAACCCGATCGCGCACGCGATCGGCGGCGGCACGCAGCGCGTCGGCGTCGACGCCATCCAGACGCCCCGCATAGAGGGGCACGCCGTCGACCTCCACGCGCGCGGACGCGATGCGATCGAAGTCGCCGGCAGCCGAGCGCGTGGACGCTTCCTCGGCCGCGCGTTCGGCGGCGCGCAGCCGTTCTTGGAGGCGATCGACGCGCGATGGCAGCTCTTCCCCGGTGGCCTTCAACCGCCCTTCCAGCTCGCGCAGCAGCCGTGCTTGGCGTCCCGCTCGGGCCACGGCCGCCTGCCCCGCCACCGCTTCGATGCGCCGTACGCCGGCGGCGACCGCCGTCTCGGAGGCGATGTAAAAGGACCCAGCTTCGCTCGTGTTCTGTACGTGGGTTCCACCGCACAGCTCGCGGCTGTACTCGCCAGCGCTGACCATTCGCACATCGTCGCCGTACTTCTCTCCGAACAGGGCCATCGCGCCGCGCGCGACCGCTTCCCGGTAGGGCAACACGTCCGTCGCCACGGGTAACGCTTCCAGGATCTTCTCGTTCACGCGCCGCTCGATGGCCGCGAGCTGGTCGGTGGTCGGCGCTTCCAGGGCTTGATAGTCGAACCGCAGGCGGTCCGGCGCGACGAGCGAGCCAGCTTGCCGGGCGTTCTCCCCCAACGTCTCGCGCAGCGCCTTGTGCAGCAGGTGCGTCGCCGTGTGATGGCGGCGGATCTCGGCGCGCCGGACCGCGTCGACGGCCGCGATCGCCTGCTGGCCCTCGCGGACTTCGCCGCGCCTGACCGTGCCGCGGTGCACGATGACGCGCTTGACCAGGCGGCTCGTGTCGCTGATGGCCACCTCGCCGCTGTCGGTCATGATCGTGCCGGTATCGCCGACTTGGCCGCCGGCCTCGGCATAGAATGGCGTGCGATCGAGGACGACCGCGATCTCATCCCCGTCGCGCGCGACAGCCGATCGGGCACCGCCGACTTGCAGCCACGCGATCTCCGCGTCGGCCGTGAGCGCGTCATAGCCGACGAACGTCGCCGGCGGCGCCGTCTCCGCTAGCGCGCGCAGATCGTCCGCGGAGCGCGCACGGAACTCCCCGCCGGCGCGCGCCCGCTCCCGTTGCCGGGCCATCGCCGCATCGAAGCCTTCCCAGTCGACCTCCAGGCCCGCTTCCCGAACGGCGTCCAGCGTCATCTCGCGTGGGAACCCGTACGTATCGTAGAGGCGGAACGCATCTTCACCGGGCAGCCGCGTGCCGCCGGCGGATATCGCCGCCGTGACCGCTTCCTCCAGCCGCACGAGGCCGCTCTGCAGCGTCTGCGCGAAACGGTCTTCCTCCGCCTCGATGACGCGGCGCACGAAGTCGCGCCGCGCCAGCGTATCCGGATAGGCAGCGCCCATCGACGTCACCACCGCGTCCGCGACGTCGGCGAGGAACCGACCTTCAAAGCCCGCCTTGCGGCCGTACCGCATTGCCCGCCGCAGCACCATGCGCAGCACGTAGGCCCGCCCTTCGTTGCCGGGGACGACGCCGTCGGCGACAAGAAATGCCGCGGCGCGGCTGTGGTCGGCGATGACTCGATAGGCGATCTCGTGCGCGGCCCGCTGCGCGGTCGTGTGTCCGGCCAGCGCCTCAATGCGATCGAGAATCGGCAGGAACAGATCGGTCGCGTAGTTGTCGTTCTTTCCGACCATCACGGACGCGATGCGCTCGAGCCCCATACCGGTGTCGACGCCGGGTCGTCGCAGCGGCACGCGCGAACCGTCCGGGCGCTGCTCGAATTGCATGAACACGAGGTTCCAGATCTCCAGCCAGCGCAAGCAGCCGTTGTCCAGCGCGACGCTGCAGTCGGGACGGCCGCAGGTGCACGCGGCCGGACCCCAGTCGTAATGCAGCTCGCTCGTTGGACCGCACGGGCCGACCTCTCCCATCGCCCAGAAGTTCGTCTTGTCGCCCATGCGCAGGATCTGGTCCGGACGCACGCCGTCAACGGCGCGCCACGCCACCTCGGCTTCATCGTCGGCGTCGTGCACTGTCAAGACGAGCCGGCGCGGATCGACAGCGAGCGTGCCGGTGACGAACGACCAGGCGTGCCGAATCGCCTCCGTCTTGAAGTACGCGCCGAAGCTGAAGTTCCCCAGCATCCCGAAGAACGTGTGGTGCCGCGGTGAGGGCCCGACGTTCTCGAGGTCGTTGTGCTTCCCGGAGACGCGCATGCACTTCTGCACCGTGACGGCGGCCGCGTACGGACGAGCTTCCAAGCCGAGAAAGACGTTCTTGAACTGGACCATGCCGGCGTTCGTGAACAGCAGCGTCGGATCGTCGGCGGGCACGAGCGACGAGCTCGGCACCCGCGCATGCCCGCGTTCTTCGAAGAACGAGAGGAACGCTTCGCGGAGCGCGGCGGCGTTCATCTACGACGTCCGCCCGCGACGCAGGATCGAGGAGACGCGACCCCACAAGCCGGGCCGCTCCGCCGGCGCAGCGGCCATTGCGCGCGCCTGGGCCAGCTCTTCGTCCTCGGCGACGTCGACCGTGCTCTCATCGACGTCGAGCCAGTGCACCTCGGCCACGCCGCGGCTGGCGGCGACCGCCTCCAGCTCGGCCCCCGAGTTCGCCGGGATCACGTCCATCTGCTCGACGTGCATGCCGTCGCGAGCGGTCAGGCGGACCAACTTTCCGGTAGACTCCTCCAGGTGCCGGAGCCAGCCGTTGCCCTTCTTCTCGAGCTCGGCGAAGACTAGCGGGTGCAGGTGGACTTGCAGCGCCCGCGCCTTCGACGTCCGCGACAGCTTCCGCAGCTCGCGCCGAACCTTGTTGGCCGTCGTTTCGGCCGACAACACGCGCCCGCGGCCCTCGCAGTACGGGCAAGGGGTCCGCATGATCTCTTCGAGATCCTGATAGACGCGCTTGCGCGTGATCTCGACCAGCCCAAGCTGCGTGAAGCCGAGCAAGTGCGTCCCAGATCGGTCCTTCTTCATCGCTTCCTGCAGCGCCTTGAACACGCGCTGGCGGTGCGTGTCGTTGTCCATGTCGATGAAGTCGACGAGGATGATCCCGCCGAGGTCGCGCAGGCGGATCTGCCGCGCGACCTCGGCGACCGCCTCGAGGTTCAGATGCAGGATCGTGGTCGCCAGGTCGTGCTTCCCGACGAACTTTCCGGTGTTGACGTCGATGACGGTCAGCGCTTCCGTGCGATCGATGACTAGGTAGCCGCCGGACTTCATCCAGACCTTGCGGCGCAACACGTTCTGCAGCTCGCGCTCGACGCCGAAGTGCTCGAACAGCGGCTCGGCGCCGCGGTACAGCTCGACGCGGCCGCGCAACGCCGGCGCGTATGTGCCGACGAGATCGAGGACGCGCTCGTGGTCCTTGCTGGAGTCGGTGACGAACCGCGTCACGTCCTCGGTCAACAGGTCGCGTACGGTCCGCTGAATGAGCTTCAGGTCCTGATAGATGAGCGCCGGCGCGCGGATCGTCTTGGCGCGATCGAGCACGCGGTCCCAGATCGTCTGCAGGTAGCGCACGTCGTCGCTGAGCTGCTTTTCGTCGATACCGGCCGCCGCCGTGCGCACGATCAGCCCCATACCTTTCGGCCGCACGCGGTCGGCGATCTCGCGCAGCCGTTTGCGCTCCGCGTCATTCTCGATGCGCCGCGAGACCCCGACGTAGTTCACCGTCGGCATCAGGACCGCGTAGTACGCCGGGATTGCGATGTAGCTGGTGACACGGGGGCCTTTCGTCCCCATCGGCTCCTTGGTGACCTGGACGAGAATCTCCTGGCCCGGACGCAGCCGCTGCGTGATCGCCCCTTCGCCGATGATGTCCTCGAGCTCCTCGCCGCCGACTCGCTGCGAGCGAACGTCGGCGACGTGCAGGAACGCGTTGCGGGCAAGCCGGATGTCAAGGAACGCCGCGTCCATGCCGCGCAGCACGTTGGCGACGCGGCCCTTGTAGATGTTGCCGGCGAGCGGTTCGCCGCGTTCGACGAACAGGTTGACGAGGATGCCGTCCTCGACGACCGCGACCCTCGTCTCGAACGGGTCGACCGTCGCCACGATCTCTCTCGACATGGTGTCCCAGCCCCTGCTAGAAATGTATCTTCTGCCGGCGCAACAGGACGCTGAACAGCAGCCCGATCGCGGCCGAATTGGTCATCAATGACGTTCCCCCGTGCGAGATGAACGGCAGCGGAATCCCCGTGACCGGCATGATGCCCATCGTCATCCCGACGTTGACGAACACGTGAACGGCGATCATCGCGGCGACGCCGACCGCGAGGTAGGCGCCGAAGCCGTCCTGGGCGACCGCCGCGGTGCGCAGCGCGCGCCAGAGGAGGATCAAGAACAGGGCCAACGCGCCAATCGCGCCTACGAATCCCATCTCCTCGCCGAGGACCGAGAACGCGAAGTCCGTGTGCTGCATGGGCAAGAACTGCAGGGCGTTCTGGGTCCCCTCGAACACGCCCTTGCCGAACAGCTTACCGGAGCCGACCGCGATCTTCGACTGGATGAGATTGTAGCCGGCGCCCAGCGGATCGAGGCTCGGATCCAAGAACACTGCCAACCGCATGCGTTGATACGGCTTGACCAGATGCCAGCAGAACGGTGCCGCCGCCAGCCCTGCCGCCCCGACGATCGCCAGGCTTCGCAGCGGCGTCCCGGCCGCGAACAACAGCGCGAACAGAATCGCGACGAAGACGAGCGACGTGCCGAGATCGGGTTGCAGGAAGACGAGGACGGCCGAGGGGGCGACGTGGGCGACGAACGGGATCAGATCGGCGAATCGGCGGATCGGCTCACGGCGTTCGCTGAGGAGCTTCGAGAGCGTGATGATCAACGCGAGCTTCGCGAACTCCGACGGCTGGATGCTCAGCGGGCCGACGGAAAGCCACCGCTGCGCGCCCAGGCTCGTGCGTCCGATCGCGCCGACGAGGGCCAGCAGGACGAGATTGCCGAAATAAATCAGCTTCCAGGCGTCGGCCAATGCACGGTAGGGCATCGCCGCGAACGCCACCAGCAGCGCAACCGAGATGCCGACTTGCAGGGCGCGGACGCGCAGCAGCCCCAAGGGGGCCTCGGCGCTGCGCGAGGCGCTGAGGATGATCAACGACCCCAGCGCGATCAGTGCCAGAACCGCGCACAGCATCACGAAGTCGATCTCGCGAAGCCGGCGCCGCAGCGGCTCGGCGGACGCGGGGTGCGCGACGCGGCCGATCATCGGCGGTCTACCCCGCCGGCCGGAACCGCGGGCGACACGACGACGCCGTTCGGCGAATCCGTTACGTCGCCGATGGGCGGCGCCTGACGCGCCCGCCAAGCCTCGATCACCCGCCGCGCGATCGGCGACGAGGTCAAGCCGCCGCGGTATCCGTGCTCGACGAGCACGACGACGACGATCTGCGGATCCTCGACCGGTGCGAAGCCGGCGAACCAGGCGTGTGGCCGGCCGCGCGGCGTCTCCGCGCTCCCGGTCTTTCCAGCGACCGACAATCCGGGGATCGCCGCCGCGCGGCCGGTTCCGCGCGACACGACGGCCGCCATGCCGGCACGAATCGCCGCCAGGTGCGCCGGCGACGCCTTCACGCGTGCCTGAACCTCCCGCGAAAAACCGTACGACATCGTGCCGCCCGGTGCCATGAGCCCGCGCACGAGCCTCGGGCGCAGCAGCTCACCGCCGTTCGCGACCGCCGATACCATACGCGCGATCTGCAGCGGCGTCGTCAACACGAATCCTTGGCCGATGGACATGTTCAAAGTGTCGCCGGGATACCACGGTTCCTTCCAGTGGCGGCGCTTGTACTCGGTCGTCGGGATGCTACCCGACACCTCGAGCGGCAGATCGACGCCGGTACGGTCCCCGAGCCCAAACGCCTTCGCGTGCACGTACAACCGATCAGGCCCGATCGCGCGTCCCAACTGCCAGAACATCACGTTGCACGATTGCGCGACGCCCGTCGTGAAATCGATGGTGCCGTGCGCCGCCAGGTCCCGGAAGACCCAAGGGCCGAGCGACAACGATCCGGTGCAGAGCAACCGAGACTGCGGCGTCGATACCCCCTCGTGCAGGGCCGCGGCGCCGGTCACGATCTTGAACACGGAACCCGGCTCGTAGGCGGCGGCTGCGGCGCGGTTGATCATGACATCGCGGGGATCGCGCGCCAGCCGACCCCAGTTCTTGGCGGAGATCCCAGCGGCGAACAAGTTCGGATCGAAGGCAGGGCTGCTGGCCATCGCGAGGATCTCGCCCGTGCGCGGCTGCATCGCGACGACCGCCCCGGTGCGCCCCTGCAGCGCCTCCTCGGCGGCCTGTTGTACCGCGCGATCGAGAGACAACACGACGCCGCGCCCCGTGTGGCCGCGACTCTCTCGGAGCACGCGCAGAGGGCGTCCCCCGGCGTCGACCTCGACGACCTGGTCGCCGTCCTCGCCGCGCAGCAGGTTGTCGTACTGTCGTTCCACGCCCGACTTCCCGATGAGATCGCCGCTCCGGTAGCCGCGGTCCCGCAGCGCGTGCAACTCGGCCGCATCGATCTCACCGAGGTAGCCGAGCACGTGGGCCGCCAGCGGTCCGTAGCGGTACTGCCGCACGGGCTCGGCGACGACGATCACGCCGGCAAGCTGCGAGCGGCGCTCTTCCAGCGCGGTGACGACGTCGATCCCGACGTCACGGCGGATCGGCACCGGCTCGAACGGCCGTGCGCGCCCCGCCTTCAGCCGTCGCTGGATCTCCGACAGCGGAACTCCGAGAACGGAGGAAAGGACCGGCAGCACGGATGCGGGATCGCGAAGCTCCATCGGCAGCACCGCGATCGTGAACGACGGTCGATTGGAAACGAGCACCTCGGCGCGACGATCGAGAACGACGCCGCGCGGCGCCGCGGTGTGGTGCACGCGGATGCGGTTGCTCTCGGAGAGCTGATCGTAGTAGTCGCCCTGGAGGATCTGCAACTGCCACAGTCGTACGCCGAGCACGACGAACATCGCCAGGAGCAGCGCCCGCAGCCCCAGCAGCCGTGCGGAGAGGTACTTGAGGGAATCGTGTTCCATTTGTCCGATTTGGTGCCGTGCCCTTACTCGTCGCCGCGGATCCGTTGCAAGCGCCGTTCCAGCCGCAAGAAAACCCAGAATACGACGGGGGACATCAAACCATTATAACAAGCGGCCCAGGCTGCTCGCTCCATCCACGGCGCCCACTCTCGCGGCCCGGAACCGGTGATCGACGCGATGATTTGCAAGAGGACATCGGACGAGACCGACGCGCCTACGCCGACGAGCGCGGGAACGACGACGCCCTCCAGGACAATCGTTCGGCGTAGGAGTCCGGTGGCGAACCCGACGATCATCTTGACGAGCGCGTGCAGGCCGAGCGCCAGGCCGCCGAGCAGATCGTGCAGCCAGCCTGCGGCCGCGCCGGCGATCGCGCCGACCTCGGCGCCGCGATAGAAGCCGAGCGCCACGACCCACAGCAACACGAGGTCGGGCGTGGCGCCGTGAACGGCCAGCCGGGATAGCCACGCCGATTCGATCAGCGCCGCCAGCAGGATCGCCGCGCCGTGCGCGACGGCCGGAAGCAGGGTCTTCTTCACGGCTTAGCCTCGTTCCGGCATGACGCGTCGTGCCGGGGCTCAGTCGCGCGTGCCCGAAAGGAGAACGAGGACCTCTTCCAAGCGCGCCAAGGTCGCGTCGGGCGCGACCTCCGCTTCTTGAAACAACGCCCCCGCCGGACGCATCACGGCGCGCACGGTCCCCAATCGAACGCCGCGCGGCACCGAACCGCCCAGTCCGGACGTAACGATGACATCCCCCGGTTTCGTCTCGACTTCGCGGGAGAGGTACTTCAGGCGCAAGGTCGGCTGCCCGAGGCCCTCGGCCACGGACGCCTCTCGCGTTCGCTGGACGAGGACGCCGATCGCGCTGCGCGGATCGCTGACGAGCAGCACGCGCGCGGCCCCGGGATAGACCTCCATGAGCCGGCCGACGAGGCCCTCGGCCGTCACGACGACGTCGTTCGTTCGCAGCCCGGCGCGCGCGCCGCGGTCGATCGTCAGCGTCGTAAACCACCGGCTGGGATCCCGCGAAACGACGCGGGCCGCCACCGTCGGTCGGTTCGCGCGCGGCTGGAACGCCAGCAGGCGCCGCAGGCGCTTGTTCTCGGCGGTCGACTCCTCGCCCACCGCCAGCTCGCGCCGTTGGCGCTCGATCTGCAGCCGCAGGCGGGCGTTCTCCACGCGCAACTGACCTATCTCGTTGAGCGCGGACCACCACCGCCAACCGGTGTCGGCGACGTGCGCGAGGCCCACTTGCAGCTGCGTCAGCGCGGCGGCGACGGCATCTCCCACCCACCCCACCTGGCGGCGGCCGGGCGAGCGGACCTGAAGCGTGATCAACAATGTGATCGTGAAGAGGAGAACGAAGAAAACGCCGATTCTACGGCGCCGTCCGGCAGCGATCAAGCGATTCCCTCGGCGCGCGGTCTCGCGCTCAGATCTTCTTGGTGTTGACGAGCACCTTCTTCAGTGTCTCGATCTCTTCCAGCGCCCGCCCGGTTCCGAGCACGACGGCGTCCAAGGGGTCTCCGGTCAACGTGACGGGCATCCCGGTCTCGTCGGCGAGCAGCCGATCCAGCCCCTGCAACAGAGAGCCGCCGCCGGCCATCACGATTCCGTTGTCGACAATGTCCGCCGACAGCTCCGGCGGCGTACGCTCCAACGTCTGTTTGACGGCGCTGACGATCGTGGCGATGGGTTCGGCCATCGATTCGCGAATCTCGACCGATGTCATCCGCACCGTTCGCGGCAGACCCGAGACGAGGTCGCGGCCGCGGACGTCGACCGCTTTCTCCTCGCGCAGAGGATACGCAGAACCGATCTGGATCTTGATCTCCTCGGCCGTGCGCTCGCCGACGAGCAAATTGTAGGCCTTGCGCGCGTACTGGATGATTGCTTCGTCCATCTCGTCGCCGCCGATGCGGATCGACTTGCTCGAAACGATGCCGCCCAGGGAGATCACCGCGACCTCGGTCGTACCGCCGCCGATGTCGACGACCATACTGCCGACCGGTTCCGAAACAGGGAGTCCGGCGCCGATCGCCGCGGCCATCGGTTCCTCGATCAAGTACGCTTCGCGGGCGCCGGCGCGGATCGTCGCGTCGATGACCGCCCGCTTCTCGACCTCGGTGACGCCGGAAGGAACGCCGACGATCACGCGCGGCTTGAACAGCGACCGCCCGCGCATGCCGCTCCGGATGAAGTACGCGAGCATCGCCGCCGTCGTGTCGAAGTCGGCGATGACCCCGTCGCGCAAGGGCCGCGTCGCTTGGATGTCGGCGGGCGTGCGGCCGATCATCTTCTTCGCCTCATCGCCGACGGCCAGCACGAGACCGTCCTCGACGCGCCGCGCGACGACGGACGGCTCGCGGAGGACGACGCCTTCGCGCCGGACGTAGACGAGCGTGTTCGCGGTGCCCAAGTCGATCCCCATGTCGCGCGAAAATCGACTGAGGAAACTGCCGAAGTTCATCGCTTGCCCCCTAGAATCCAAGGCCGCGTTCCCGCAGGCTCACGAAACGGCCGTCGCCGACCACGACGTGATCCAGGACGCGAATTCCCAACAACGCGCCGCCTTCGCGCAGCACGGTCGTCAACCGTACGTCCTCGGGACTCGGCTCTGGGTTTACCGAGGGATCCTTGTGCGCCAAGATCACCGCGTGGGCCCCGCGCCGAACCGCCTCGCGAAAGGCGTCCCGAGCATCGACTGCCGCCGCGTTCAAGCTCCCCCGCGAAGCCTCGACGACACCGATCAGCTCGTGCCGCTTATTCAATAGCAGGACGCAGAACAGCTCTTGATCGGCGGTCTCCAGCCGGCGGCACGCGGCATCGACGGCGTCCTGCGGCGCACGGATCGTCGGACGCCGCGCCGGCTCGAGCGTGGCAGCGCACCGGCCGAGCTCGAACGCCGCCACAAGCGCGGCGACCTTCGCACGGCCCAGGCCGCGCACCGTCGCCAGCTCGACCGCCGGCGCCCGCCGCAACCCCGCCAAACCGTCGAATCGGGACAGCACGTCATCCGCGACGTCCAACGTTCGCCGGCGGCCGCCGCCGGGCCCGATCACGAGCGCGACGAGGTCGCGCGCGGCAAGCCACTCCGGTCCTTCCGACCACATTCGTTCTCGCGGCGGTGTTTCCCGTGTTACTTCGCGAGTCCCCAACGACGTTCCCCCCACCTGTCGTGGTCTTGGGCCTTCGTTGGAACAAACGTCGACCGGCTGAACCGGTTTCGCCGACGGCATAGCCTCGACCAAGCGTTGGCGCGGCGTCCGTGAGCCGCTACAGCGAGCGCCACGTCCATACAGCCAGCAGGATGCCCAGGAGGATCGGGAGGTTCAGGCGCAGTGTGAATCCGAACGTCACGGTCACCAGCGAGAGATCGAGGTGAAGCGCCGGGTCGAGACCCGGTTCCACTGTCCGCGACACAAACGCGAGCGCCGGCAACGCTTGCATCGCCTGCGCGAGTATGCTACCGACCATGGCACCGAGGAAAACGACCAGGACGAGAGCCAACCACGGCCGGCGCGGGCGACGGTTCACGGGCGGCTACCCCGCCCTTGCTTCGCCCTCCCACACGCCCGTGGGCTCCGCACCACCCGAAGATCAGGCGTTGCCGCGCGGGCGATCGCTCTTGGCGGTATCTTCATCGTCGAGCTCGCGCACCGACTTACGGAAGTCTCGGATGCCCTTGCCCAACGACGAGCCGATGCCGGCGAGGCGGGACGGACCGAAGATCAACAGCGCGATGATCATGATGATGACGAGCTCCGTGGTGCCGATTCCGAACGGCATCCCCCACCTCCGGCCCTGATTGTATCATTTGGTTTCAGAGTTCCCGTCGCGCAGCAGGGCTTGCAGCCCGAGCAGCAGGCCGAAGACGAGCAACAGGGCGGGAGGCAGACGTCCGATCGACGCCGCGTCGGCGGTGGACGCGGAGCTCGGAAACCGACTCGACGCCAACCCGCGTAGCGATAGCAACGATGATGCCGCCGCAGCGGCGGTGCGCCCCTGCGCGACCGCGCGTTGCGCGCGTGCGCCGAGGTGGGTTCTTATCGATCGGATCTCCGCAAGGAGTGCATCAGGTCCACGATCCACGAGCGGTCCTCCTTCAGCGCGAGTCGGATCGCCGCCAGCTTCGGCCGCCGCAGCTGGCGCCAGCCGATCCACGCGACGAGCGCGGCCCCGACCAAAACAACGACGACGACGAGCAGCGCCGCCACCCAAGCCGGCATCCAGTTCGCAAGCACGAGCACGAGCAGCGCTGGGAGGAGGAACAACGCGCCCCCGAGCAACGCGAGGGCGGCGACGAAGAGTGCCGCCGAACGCGCCACCTCGGACGCGGCCCGCCGGGCTTCCATCCCGGCCAGCTCGGCATGGGCGGCGAACAGCCGGCCGAGCGCCGAGGAGCCCGCCATCTCCGACTCGGGGGTTCGCCGATCGTCCGTCATCGGTCGCCCATCACAGTACGCCGTGCGCCGTCACGATCGCGCGCGCAATGTCCACGAGCTTCTTGTTTTCCTTTTGACTCTGCACTTGCATGCGACGAAACGCCTCGGCCTCGCTGATACCGAGCCGCTTCATGAGCATGCCCTTCGCGCGCTCGATGTACTTGCGCGCCTCCAGGGCCTCCCGCAGGTCCGCGACCTCGGCGGTCAACTGCTCGAACTCCCGAAACCGAGCGCAGGCGAGCTGGATGGTCGGCTGCAGCTCCTCTTCGCTGATCGGCTTGATCAGATAGGCGAAGACGCCGGCCTCGGTTGCGCGCTCGATCAACTCGACCTCGCTGTAGGCGGTCAACAAAACTATCGGGATCGCGCGCTGGCCGGCGATCTCTCGCGCCGCGCTGATGCCGTCCATCTCTGGCATCCTGATGTCCAAGATCGCCAGATCGGGCTGCTGCTCCAACGCCAACGCGACCGCTTCCGCGCCGTTCGACGCCTCTGCGACGACGTCGTGCCCCAAGGACCGCAATTGGGTCCGAAGCGTCATTACGCGAATCGCCTCGTCATCGGCAATGAGGATTCGAAGTCGTTCGGTCATCGTCGGAAACGCACCTCGGCGGTCGTGCCGGCTCCCGATCGCAACGAGAACGTGCCCTGCAGATCGCGGGACACGAGGTCACGCACGATGAGGAGTCCCAGGTGCGCGTCGTGGTCGAAGGAAAACCGCGCCGGAAGCCCCTTTCCATTGTCGCACACGGAAACGATCACCTCGTCCCCCTCCTCCCGCAGGGCGATCGTGACGCGCCCGACCTGCTGGCTGAACGCGTGCTCCAACGCATTGGTGACCAGCTCGCTGAGGACGAGCGCGATCGCCGTCGCCTGTTTACTCGAGAGCAGCAACGTATTTCCTTGCACATCGACCGTGACGCCGCGGCCGCCGCCGGCCAGGTCGGTGCCGATCATCTCGCCGACGCGCAGCGCCAGGCGGTGTACGTCGACGTCCTCGATGTGGTCCACCGACAGCAATTGGTGCACCGCCGCGATGCTCTTCACGCGTCCGATGCTGTCCTGCAAGCTCTTACCGGCGCCCGGCTCAGCCGAGAGCTTCTCGAGATACAGCAGGTCGGCGAGAGTCTGCAAATTGTTCTTGATGCGGTGATGCATCTCTTGCAGGAGCGTGCGCAGCTGCTGGTTCGTCTCTTCCAGCGCTCGCGCGCTTTCCTGGATGCGGCGGTCCCGCTCCGCAAGATAACTCTGCGAGATGGCCAGCTCCTGGAGGTCCATCGCCTCGTAGATGAGGTCGGTCGCGCGCATGACGTCGGGTGGGTAGGCGACCCAAAGGCGCCGGTTCAGCATCAGCTGCACCTCAGCGCTGACGCTGGCGCTCATCAGCGTCAACGCCTGCAGGATCTCCTCCAGCGAGAATCCCATCTCGACCTGGCGGGCGGCAACGGCGCGGGAGTGCTCCCCCACCCGGTCGCGAATCTCACGACGCGACGCCTCGTCGGCGGCGCTCAGCACCGCCAAGAGAAGGTCAAGCGTCCCCCCGGCCCAACGAACGGCGTAGGCCTCGTGCTCCGCGTAGCGCGGCGATAACGAGTACAGGCGGCGGATCCAATCCTCTGTGATGCGGGATCGATGGCGCGCCAGATGAGCGCCGGTCGTCCGGACCGCTGACCGCAGCATCGCCTCGCGAACCGTCCGCGCGAGCGCGATCAGGCCTCCGGCGGCGCGCGACATCGTCAGTTCCGGCGGGCGAGAACGAACTCGGTGATCGCAGCGAGACTATCTCGTGCCGCACCGGCCGGCAACGATTCGATGATCGCCAACGCCGACCGCGCGTGCGACCGCGCGACGTCCAAAGCGTATTCGATCGAACCGCGGGGCGAAACGAGCGCGAGAAGGTCGGACGCCTCCCCGTGCGAGAGCGCCCCCGCGATCCGCGCCCGATCCGCCTCCGTGCCGGTGCGATAGGCATGGATCAGGGGCAGCGTCATCTTGCCGCCACGCACATCGCTGCCGATCGGCTTGCCCAAGACGGTCGGGTCGCTGGTGAAGTCGAGCGTGTCGTCGATGATCTGAAACGCGATGCCCCAGTGCAAGCCAAACGAGCCGAGCGCGGTCGCCCGTTCCGGTGACGCGCCGGCCACGTACGCACCGCTGGCGCAGGCCGAGGAGACGAGCTGCGCCGTCTTGCCCTCGACAATGCGAAAGTACACCGACTCGTCGTCGTGTGGGCGGCTTCCGTGTTTGATCTGGAGGATCTCGGCTTGGGTCATGCGGACCGTCGCGAGCGCCATCTGCGTCGCGACCGCGCGATGGGCGACGCGCGAAAACATGTGAAACGATTTCGCGAACAGGTAGTCGCCGAGCAGGACGGCGACATGATTCCCCCAGCGCACGTTCGCGGTCCGATGACCGCGGCGCAGGTCGGATTCGTCGATGACGTCGTCGTGGATCAGCGAGGCGACGTGAATCAACTCGACCGCGGCCGCGACGAGCCGCGTTTCCGGGGCGGGCGATCCAGAGGTGCGCGCGCTGAGGAACGTCAGCGCCGGCCGTACGAGCTTGCCGCGGGTCTCGAGGACGGATCCGACCAAACCCTCGAGGAACGGGTCGTCGGCGCTCAGCTCCTTGTGAAACAGCGCTTGCAGGCCGTCGAGGTCCGTTTGGACCGGCGCATAAATCTGCGAAAGAGTAGCGGACATCTCAACAAGTGGAGAGGCCTACGACGCGGGAGTGCGTGCCTCACTTCCCGAGTCGATACGTGTACTCCACGAGCGCCCAGATCTGGGGATCGGGCAACGCGAAGGCGGGCATACCGCTGCGGCGGGCCGTCCCGCTCAGACCGTTCTTGATGGCCCAGCGGGCCACACCCTTGGGCTGTTCTTGATACGCCCGGGCATGGAAGTTCATCGGCTTCGGATTCAGTGCGGCGCCCGCTGCTCCGTCCCCTTCGCCTTTGGCGCCGTGACAAACCGCGCACAACGCGTTGTACTGCGTGGCGGCCGCGGTGATGTCGGCTTGGCCCGGCGGAGTTGCCGGCTGGTCATCATGGGCTTCCGCCGGGACTACGGCCATGATGGCCTTGACCTGCTCGGCCCGCTGCGGCTCGTCCGCGACGCCTCCGCCGGCGACGCCGGTCGTGCCCTGAAACGTTCGCGCGACCGGCTTGATCTCCGGAGCGAACAGTCCGCCGCCGAGCATCAGGTAGACGAGCGCGAACAGCGGCAGGATCGCGAACAAAACCAGCAAACCCCGCGGGATCTCGCCCCGCGACAGCGCCTTCGCCGGTTCGTTGGTCTTGGCGTTCGTTTGAGGCTCGGCCATTTGTCCCTCGTTCTCGTGTTATCGCAAGCTCAGAAGGTACGCTGCGAGGTCCCGCAGCTCGTCGTCCCGAAAGAAGCCGTAGCCGTGCACGCGCCCACCGGCTGTCGCCGGATCGCGAAGCTTCGCGATGATCTGCGGCGCGCGCGTCAATCGGGCGCCGACGCGCGCCAGGTCCGGACCAATGCGCAGCGACCCCAGCAAAACAGGATTCTGTCCGATGTAGTCCCCGGCTTGCGACTCGTCTCCGATATCGCCCGCCGCGCGAACCACGCCAAAGCGCTTCTCCGGAAGCCGGACCTGCTGAGTGTGACAAGCGACGCAGTTCTCGCGGACGTAGATTTCGCGACCGTGAGCCTCTTCAGCTGACAGCGCCACGAACCGCTCCGTACCCTTGCGCAATGCCGGATCCGCGTTGGGCAAGGCCACGGTCGCGACGTACCCGGTCAATAGCGCGCCGGCGACGAGCCACGCGACCACCATCGCATTCATTCGCACGATTCACCGTCTCCCGGGCCGCTCAAGCGCCCGCCGCCGGTGCCAGCTCGCGCTCCGCCGCGGTCGCCACCTCGCCGGAGTCCGCTGACAGGAACAGGTTCCACGCGAACAGGCCGTGCCCGATGACTATGCCCCACGCGCACACGCCGCGCAGCACCAGCAGCGGCGCGACCGCCGCCGACGACGCTGAGAAGGGGATCGTACCCGAAGCCCAGGCCGCGCCCTGAATCAGACCGCCGAGCATCAGCGCGACCGCGGACGTGACCACGGCGCCTGTCGTCAACCAGTAGTGCCACCATTGCAGGCGGCGGCTCACGAACGTCCGCCCGGTCAGGGCCGGCGCCAGCGCGTACGCCGCACCGAGCGCGACGGCGCCGATGCCGCCATACATCCACAGGGTCCACTCGGCGCCGGCCCATACGCTGAGCCCCGCGAACTGGCTTGGGCCGAGCATGGCGACAACCGCCCGCGCGCTCGCTGAGGCGACGAGGCCGATCGCGCCCGTGAGCAGGAACGCCGCCGCGGGCGATTCGCCGATCGTGCGCCATCGCGCGCTGATCGTCTTCCAGAGGTTCGCGAGGATCGAGGCCGCCGGCAGCACGAGGAGCATCGCCGAAACCGCGCCGATCGTCTGCAGCCAAAACGGCACCGGGCCCCACACGAACGCGGCCGGTCCGGCGAACGGCGCGAAGGCGCACAAGCTCAGCAGGGCAACGTAGGCCAACGGCGCGCTGTGAAGGGGACGCTGGGCCAAAGCCGGCACGAACCCGAAGATCGCGGCGGCTGCGAGCTGCAGGAGCCAGAAGCCGTTCAACGCGGTCGCGACATACGCTTGCGCCAGCGCGTCCGTGATGCCGGCGTACGGGTTGTGAAACGGCCAGAATAATCCTTTTCCGAGAATCAACACGACCGGCATCGCAACGAGCGCGGCGCCGACGAACATCGCTGGCGCGTCATCCAAGATCTCCCGACCCGCGCGGCGGACGGCCCGCGCGAACGCGAGGCCGAGGATCAGCACCGCCAGGAGGCGGAGGAGATCCGACGGCCACGGCGCCTCGCCCCACGCACGCCCGCGCGTCCAGCCCGCGGAGAGGTGCCACCATGCCAGACCCGCTGCCAGGTTCCAGGACCAGAAGGCGAGGTGGGCGATCCCTTCACCGATCCCCGACGCACGGCCGAGACGCGGCGCGAACCGTATCGCCGCGGCGATCAACAGGTTCGAGGCGAAGCCGAAGACGGCCGCGTCGCCGGCGATCGCCGCGACGCGGCCGCTCGAGAACCAGGCGATGCCGTTGAGAAACCCCGGGAATCCGATCTTCCAGGCGAAGATCGCCTCATAGAAGACCGCAACCGCACCCCAGAACACGCCGGCGATGAGGAATCGACGCGACGCGCTCCATTCCTCTTCCGAAAACATCCACGCGAGCATTCCCATCGTCTCCTAGGCTTCCGCGATCAGCCCGAACGCCGCCACGAACAACAGGACCACAAAGAGGACGAGATAGAACATTGCATAGGCCACGTACGCCTTGAGGCGTTTCGGCGCGAACCGCGGAATGCTCATCGTTTTCCTCCGGCCGGCGCGGGGGTGATCCCCGCGACCTTGTCGACGAAGGCGCGGACGCCCGCGACGAATCCGTCGCGATCGTGCATACCGTACGCGACCAAGCCGATGCGCTCGGGATCAACCTTTTGCCGCTGCAGCCGCTTGCGCAGCTGATCGATCCGCTCCTCCATGATCCAGTTGCCTTCACGGTTCAGGCAGTCTCCCATGGGGCACCCGCAGACGAAGACGCCGGCCGCTCCGCTTTTCAAGGCAAGGTCCAGCCAGCCGGTTTTCACGAAACCGGAGCATGGTACCAGAACCAGCGTCACGTTCGGGAAGCCGAGCATCGTGCCGTCGGCGTTGATGAGCCCCTCGCTATTGACCGCCCAATCGCAGAGAAACCCGACGACGCGGGGCGCTGGGGTCGATGCGTTCGGATCCATCGCTGTTTCCATCCGTTCCTCCGCTCGCTAGGACGCGGCAGGCGCCGGCGCCTGCGCGCCCGCGCGGATCATTTCTTGTACGTCCTTGTCGAGGAGGCGCGGCAGTTCGAGGGCCTCGAACGGGCAAGCCCCGATGCAGATCCCGCACTCGACGCAGCGCGGCTCGACGACAACCGCGAGGAGCTTGCGGTTCGCGGCCGCCTTGCTCTTGCCCGGCTCGTGGCTCGGCACCATGTAGATGGCGTTGTACGGGCAATCGTAGTAGCAGAGCTCGCAGCCGGTGCAGTTCTCCTCGACGACCGTGGCCTGACCCAGGCCACGGAGGCCCCTCTCCGCCGGTGTTTCCCGAATCGAGTAGGGAATGTAGAGACCGTAGGCGATGATCACGCCGATGAGCGCCAACGCCCAGGCCGGCGCCAGCCACTTCATCAGCGCGTACGGCCACAAGTAGAACCACGCCACCTCGAAGGACTGCGGCGCCGACCCCGGTTGCGCGGCCGCGCCGCTCGTGGCCGGCAGCACCGCCGACACGAAGAAGAGCGCGCCCAGGCAAAACAACACCCACACGGCCGGCGGCCAAACGCGGGGCGCGCGCAGCCGCACGTAGTGCCACCACAGCAGCGCGTACAAGGTCATCGCCGGCGCGATGTGCAGCGCCAGGACGCGCGGCAGTGTCGTGCCGTTGATGCCGGGGCCGCCGAGGAACATCGTCGCCAGCCAGTTGCCGCCTAGCGGGATCGACCGCAGCGCCTGCACGGTCATGCTGACGAGAAGAAGCGAACGCTCGTCCCAAACCAGGAGATATCCGGTCAAGCCCGCGAATCCTGAGAAGACAAGCAAGACCATGCCGGAGATCCACTGACTGTCCCGGGCTTCCCGATAGCGATCGGTGAACCAGTTGCGGAACAGGTGCACGAAGATCGCGATCATGAAGCCGTCGGCCGCGTAGCGGTGGAGGCCGCGGAAGATCACGCCGTAGGGAACGCCCTCGGTGAGGAATTGAACCGAAGCGTAAGCACCTTCCAGGCTCGGCTCGTAGTAAAGGAAGATCAGGATTCCCGTGATGACGAGAACGGTCAGGAACAAGTTGGCGAGCCCGCCCGTGTAATAAAGCGGGTTGAAATCCTGGTACAGCAGCCGATTGATGAAAACGTCGGCTTTCAACGTTGCGCTCTGAAGACGCAGCCAGAGGCGTTTCGTCACGTTCCTACTCCTCGCCCGCCGCGGTGTCGGCCTTGCGGAACAATACGACCACGGCGGAGAACATCATAAGCAGCAAACCGAGCGCGGCGCTGCCGACCAGCTTCTGGCTCGCCCACTCGCCGTACAACATCGCGCCCACGCAACCCAAGCCGGCGAGAATCAGCACCAGCGCGAGCCCCATGTACATCCCGCCGCTTCGACCTTGGCTCATCGTGCTCCCCATCGCCGCGCCAGCGGCGCAGCCTCAAGAGTCCCGCAGAAATCGTTCATACAGACCCAACCGGCGACGCAATCTGCCGGCCCGCCGATCCGATTCGTACACGAGGAACCCTGCGCACAGGAACGCGGTGACGAGCACGACGAGGAGCCCGATCGCCATCGCCCAGTCCTGCGGCGCGCCGCGACGAATCGCGGCCGACCACGCCGCGTAGCTCTCGCGGAGCGCGACGACCGCCGCGAAGAACGCGAGGAGGAAGCCGATGTGCCGCACGTTACGCTCAGGCGCCCGGAGACGGCGCCGCCCGGCCACCGGCCGGCGGCCGCAGCGGCTTGCTCTGCGCCGCTTCCGCCGCTCGTTGTCTTCGCCGATATCGAACTTCCAAGATGAGCCCGACAATCATCGCACCCAGGGTGGCGAGCATGATCAAGTGCGGATCCTGGTCGATGACCGCGACGTTCCAGATGATCAGCGCCGTGAACAACAGATACCAAGTCAACGCGACGAAACCGACGGTGGCGAAGAATGGTCGTTCCGAGAGCTTGCGTCCCTTGGTGCGGTCCAGGAACGGTATCAACATGCCGTAGTTGATCAAGAGCCCGGGTCCGAGGCCGGCCCACAGCGGCGGCGTGTACTTCACGTATTGATACAAGGCGAGGAAGTACCAGTCCGACAAGATCGGCAGCGGCGTTCGGTTCGGGTCGGCGCGCCGGCCGAGCTCGGCCGGGAAGATGTAGCTGGTCGCGACGATCATCGCCAGCAGGACGAGGATCATCGCCGGCGACATCAGGAACCGCCGCCGCCGCGTGAAGATGTAGTACAGCTCGACGGCGACTAAGCAGAGCGCCGAGATCCCGAAGTGGATCGCGTAGAACCGCGTCAGCGTGCCCTGACCGATCGCCGGCCCGCCGAGGAAGATGTAGGCGATCGCGGTTCCGAACTTCGTGGCGCCGATGATCGGCAGCTCATCCAGGTAGATTGAGGTCGTCAACACGACCTTCGCGGCCCAAAATGCGCGCTGGTTCCAGATCAGGAGGTATCCGGTGATCCCCGAGATCATGCCGAGGACGAGCGACAGGAACAGGATTATCCATGACAGCTCACCGGGGCGCTTGTACTCCGCAAGGAAGTACATGCGATACAACCGCAGCAAGATGCCGAGGATGAGGAGGTCGGCCGCGTACTTGTGCGCGCCGCGAATGAGCCAGCCGAACGGAACCTCGTGCTGAATGCGGATGATCGAGTTGTAAGCGGCGGCTTCGGTCGGCTCGTACCAGAACATGAGCCAAACGCCCGTCACGATCACGACGATCCAGGAAAAGTAGACGATCTGGCCGAGGGTGTAAAGCGGGTTGGTTTGGGCGACGTCGACGTAGGTTTCGTCGAACAGATCGAGCTTTTGCTTTCGCTCTCGGAACCACTCCCGGAGCCGATCGCCCAGTTGGTTCATGCTACCGTCTCCATCCCCTTTGCCGGGCGGCCGCCGCGGCGCACGTGCGCTCGACCAAAGACCGGCACGCGGCGCCGTGTTCAGCACCGACGCTTCGTCACACCGCGCCGTCTAGGCGATTCCGCCCGGCTCCGCGCCGGTCACGACCAAGATGCCGTCGCGGATCTCGTAGGACATGTATCGCGGCTCCCGCGGCGCCGGACCGGAAATCACACGTCCCGGCACCTTCGCGTCCGCCGGATCGTAGATCGACAGGTGGCAAGGACACGCCATCAAGCCGTGCTGCCGTTCCGGCGGCGGTGTGTATCCGCCGTACCCCGCGGTCACTTCCTTGTGGTTCGGTACGAAGTTGAAGATGCAGCCGAGGTGCGGACAGATGCGCGAGAACATCACGATGTCCGTCTCGACTTTTCCTTGCTGGAAGCCTGGGAAGGACAGCTTGTTCGGCAACTTGATTGCCATCGCCGGAATCGTCGCCGACTTCGACCGCTGCGGCGTGTATTGCGCGAATGCCTGCGTGTATACGAAGTAGCGAAACGACCACGGCTCTTTGAACTCCTGCACGGATCCCAGCGGCAGAGCACCGCCGGTCGGTAGGTCCATTTCGGCCAAGTTCTGCAATTGCCCCTTGGGCAGCCCCAAGCCCGGTTCGAGGTTCGGCTTGAGGAATCGCAGGATCGGCGCCCCGTAGGCCGCGAGCCCACCGAGAACCGGCAACGCCGCGAGTGCCTTGAGGAACTTTCGCCGGCCCAATCCCTTGTTGCGGTTCTCCATATCGAGGTGCACTCCACTCGCCGAATATGCTTAGCGCCGGTCCGCCGGCGGCGTATAGACGAAAGTCCAGATGTAATCTACCACAGACCACATTTCGCCCGAGGACAGCTTTTCGGCATACGGATCCATCAACTTCAGGCCGCGACGCTGAACGCCTTGCGCGACGGCCTGGTACAGGTCGACCGGTTTGCGATAGGCCATCCAATCACGATCCGTGAAGATCCCCGGTCCGACGCCGCGTCCCCACGTCCAGATCTTTTGCCGGATCTCGTCGCTCTTCGGGCCTTTCCCGTCGCCGGCGAGACCGTGGCAGCTCGCGCACTGCGCCTCGTAGATGCGCTGGCCCGCGTCCAGCTTCGCTTTCGTCGTCGCCCGGCTCCACTCCCAGAACAGCACGTTCCAGGTCTCTTCCGTGTGCAACCGCGGCGGCCCGGCATCGTTCGCTCCATAAGAAGGATGTCCGAAACCCGGCATTGCCGTGTGCGGGCGGCCTCGGTAGATCGTTTCGTACAACGCGAACGGCGAGTTCAGCCTCATCTGATCGAGATTGTTGAACCGGGCCGGGCGCGACGGCAGCGACGGCTGCTCGAGGTGCGCGCGAAACAGGGCGAACGTATCGGTCAATGGGTTCTTGTGGGGCGCGACGAGCGTTTTCGCCATGGGCCCTTCCCCATGACCGTCCGCGCCGTGACAGACGGCGCACCGCGCCTGATAGATCTTCTCGCCCTCGTCGGCGTTCGGCTTCTCGGGCATGAAGTTGTACTTCACCGCATGCGTGCCCAACGGCGCGAACGACGGGCGTTCCGCCGATCCGGTCTGAAGCTTCGGCTGGCACCCCGAGAGCAGGAGAGCCGCCGTAGCGAGGAGACCGATTACGAACAGCGGTGACAATGCTCGGTAGGATCCGTGAGCCGGCACGCTAGGTTCTGTTCGTCGCTGCACTAGGGATTCCTCTTCGGGTCGTGCGGCCAGCTTTCGTCCAGCTCGCCGCCCGGCGCCGAGGCTGATCAGCCGCGCTCGTCGCTCTCATATTTCGTTGGACACTTCGCCAGCAACACGACGGCGTCGAACGGTTCGCCGGCGCGGCCCCGGCCTTCGACGACGATCTGCGCATCGTCCTTGAAGAGGTCCGGGAACGTCCCTTGGTATCGCACGGCGAGTCTGCGCCCGCCCTCCGCCATCTCAAACTCGACCTTCCGGCCAAGCTCCAACCAACGGATGGACCCGGGCACCACGCGTCCAGCGACGCGAGCATCCATGGGGCGACTCGCGTCGAGCCGCCGATGGAACTCCGAGACCGTGACATAGTACACGGCCGCGGACCGCACACCGCCCCAGACCAGGTAGCCGAGGGCCGCCATCGACGTCAATCCGAGGATCCAGTACCGTTTCGTTCGCTTCATCCGTGCGCTCTGCTCCACGCGCTAGGGCCGATCGGCGTCCTCCGCCGGCCTGTCTTTGCGCAGCTCCGCGATCTGCCGCCGCAGGTCATCGGCGCGACGGCTCAATAGGAACAGATACATCGCCAAGGCGAGCCAGATGACGACATATCCGAAGAATAGATACGTCATGGCGCGGCGCTAGGCAAGAGTCTCCGCGCGAAGGCGCGCGACGGCCGCCGCGGCGAGCCCGAGACGAAGCCGAACACGCGTCAACACGAAGTACAGGACGAGCATGGTCACCAGCGACACGAGAAACGTCTCCAACATCGCCGGCTCAAGGCCTCTGCCACGGCGCGTGAAAATGACGGGCGAGATGCCACGGAGCAACCGCGCGGAGAAGAACACGAGCGGCACGTTGACCAGGGACACGATTCCGAGAACGGCGGCGAGTCGTGCTTGCCGTTCCCCCTCGGCCGACGCGCGCAGCGCCATGTATGCCATGTACATCAATTGCATGATCAGCGTGGCCGTGAGCTGCGGATCCCACGTCCACCAGACGCCCCACGTCGGCCGCGCCCAGATCGAGCCCGTCACGATGACGAGCCCGTTGAACAGCACGCCGATCTCGGCCGACGCGGCCGCGAGCTCGTCCCAGAACTCCCTACCGGTGCGTAGATACTGCAAGCTGCCGAGGAAAACGACCGCGAACGCCAAGAAGGAGACGAACGACAGCGAGACGTGGAAGTAGAAGATGCGCTGAACTTGACCCATGATCCGTTCGGTGGGCGCGTACAGAAAGACCATCCAGAGGGAAAGCAACATCAACACGGACAAGCATCCGATCCACAACGCGTCCGTGCGCCTCACAAACCCTCCTCCACGACCGTTTCGAACAACAGCAGGCTTGCGGCTCCGAGAATGATATCAAAGGCCCCCAGCAGCCGCAATTCAGCGGACGCGAGATCGAGCGCTCCGCCGCCGAGGATCGTCCGCGTCGCGCCGACGCAGGCGATCAAGAGCGGCATGACGATAGGAAACAGCGCGATCGGCAGTAGAGCTTCCCGCAACCGCGCCACGGAAGCCATCGCCGCAAACAACGTGCCGACGATCGCGAGCCCAACGCTGCCGAGGACGATGACGACGACCAGCGGCAGGAGCGCGCGCGTCAGATCGACGTTCAATAAGACGGCGAACAACGGCAACATGAACGCTTGCACGATCAGGATCCACAACAAGTTGCTCGCCGCCTTGGCGGCGAGGATGGTCATCCGGTCCACGGGGGATTCCAAGACGCCGTTTCCGGCGCCGCGTTCGCGCTCCATCTGAAACGATCGGCCGATCCCGACGGATGACGAAAAGGCGAGCAGCACCCAGAGGAGTCCTGGCGCGATCTCGCGCGCAACCGTTGGGTTGAGCCCGATCGTGAAGCTGACGAGCACCAACACTACGAGCGACATCAGGCACATCGCCGACAGGATCTCCCGCGTGCGCAGCTCCAGTCGCGCGTCCTTGACGAATAACTCCCAGAATCGACTCACTGAGCGTGCAACGCTCCGTTGTGGAGCCGCGCGACGCGAATCTGCAGACCATCCAGTTCGTCGACTCGATGCGTGGTGACCACAATCGATCCGCCACGGCCAAGGTGATGGGCCATGCGTCCGCGCAGCCAGGCCGCACCCGCCGCGTCCAATCCGGTGAACGGCTCGTCGAGGACCAATAGATCGGGCCGCGGCAGCAACGCGCGTGCGACCGCGGCACGCTGCACCCATCCGCGCGACAGATGCCGAACGAGCTGCCCTGCGCGCGGCGCCAGTCCGCTTTCCCTCATCATCGCGTCCCAGTCGTCCCGGATGCCGCCATAGAGAGAACAGAACAGCCGCAGGTTCTCGGCGACGGTCAGTCCCTCGTATAAGTAAGGCTCGTGCGCGACGACGCCGATCCGCCGGCGCGTGAGATCCAACGACGTCTGCGGGTCATGGCCGAAGATCCGCAGCGT
>Ga0194132_10003696_pt1 | contig 26865 bp, 23 predicted proteins | sample TA2KigOf80mmetaG_FD_148612 | JGI IMG/M metagenome (GOLD analysis project Ga0194132, IMG submission 148612) | Freshwater microbial communities from Lake Tanganyika, Tanzania - TA2015054 Kigoma Offshore 80m | ecosystem: Environmental > Aquatic > Freshwater > Lake | place: Tanzania: Lake... | reverse complement strand
GACGCCTGTTCGCCCACCCTCCGTCGAGCGGCGACCCGCAGCGGACACCAGCCGGGCGCCGCAACCGTCGCGCCAGACGCCGGCTGCCGGAAGCCGCCCCGCGAGTACCCCGGAGGAGCCCGAACCCGCCCCGCGGCCGGCGGGATCGGCGTCGTCGCTGAAGGACGCGCTGCTGTCGGAGATCCGCGGCACGAAGAGCACGCTCTACGGCTTGGCGATTGCCCAGGCGCAGCGGATCGACGTGAGCGAGCAGGAGGTCGCGTTCACCTTCGCCGCGAACCAGAACGTGGCCCGCAGGCAGCTGGAGCAGCACCGGGAGTGGATCGAGTCGGTCCTGCAACGGCTCGCCGGGCGCCGCATTTCCGTCACCTGTGCCAGCACCGATGCGCAGACTCCGTCCGGACCGGCGCCCGCGGCACCGGCAGCTTCGGCGCCCCCGGCGGAGCGGGATCTGAAGGCCGAAGCGCTGGCGTCGTCGGCGGTGCAGGCGATGCTGGACGTGTTTCCGGCGGAGGTCAGAGAGGTGGAAGCGCTGCCGCACGGCGACGCCGCACCGGCCAGCCGTGAGCCCTGAGCCAATGGACATCCAGAGCATGATGAAGCAGGCGCAGGAGATGCAGCAGCGCCTGCAGCAGCAGATGGCGACCCTTCGCATCGAGGCGAGCGCCGGCGGTGGCATGGTCACCGTGGTGGTGAACGGCGCCAAGCAGGTGCAGGAACTGAAGATCGATCCGGAGGTGGTGTCTCGAGACGACGTGGAGATGCTGCAGGATCTGATCGTCGCGGCGCTCAACGACGCGCACCGCAAGGTGGACGAGTCGCTGGCCCGGATGCTCAAGATCCCCGGGATGTGAGCGTCCTTCTCTCTCCATGCTCCTTCCCGAGCCCCTGGCCCGACTCGTAGAGCAACTGCAGGCGCTGCCCGGCATCGGTCCCAAGGGCGCGCAGCGGCTGGCGTTCCACATCCTCCGCACGCCGCGCGAGCAGGCGGAGCGGCTGTGCGACGCCGTGCGCGACGTCAAGGACCGTGTGACCTACTGCTCGGTCTGTCACAACATCACCGACACCGACCCGTGCGGGTTCTGCACCAGCCCGGCGCGCGATCCGCGCACGATCTGCGTGGTCGAGGAGCCGCAGAACGTGTCGGTGGTCGAGAAGACCGGCGGCTTCAAGGGGCAGTACCACGTGCTGATGGGCGCGCTCTCGCCCCTGCACGGCGTGGGACCCGACGACCTGAAGATCGCCGGCCTGCTGGCCCGCGTCGGCGGCGGGCAGGTGGACGAGGTGATCGTGGCGACGAACCCGACGGTGGAGGGCGAAGCGACGGCCCTCTACCTGGCGCGGCTGCTCAAGCCGCTCGGCGTCCGCGTCACGCGCATCGCGATGGGATTGCCGGTGGGCAGCGACCTCGACTACGCGGACGAGGTGTCGATGACCCGCGCGATGGAAGGCCGCAGGGAATTCTGAGGGTGCTGCCCGCCGCCTACCAGATCCCCGCGGCGATCGTGCTCCTGCTCGGGGGCACCGTCTCCTGTTTCTTCGGCTACCGGCTGTTCCGGATCGTGCTGGCGATCTTCGGCTTCATCCTCGGCGCCTTGCTGGCCAGTTCGATCGTGGGCCTCAGCGAAACCTGGCCCATGCTGGCGGCGGCCGCCGCGGGCGGGATTGCCGGCGCGCTGCTGCTGATGGCGGCCTACTTCGTCGGTGTCGCCATCGTGGGGGCCGGACTGGGCGCGCTCGCCGCCAACCTGGTCTTCTCCGCGATCGATCGCGATCCGGGCGTGCTGGTGGTCGTGTTGCTGGCCGTGGCCGGTGCGGTGGGCGCCGTGTACCTGCAGAAGTACTTCATCGTCGTGGGCACGGCGTTCGGCGGCGCGTGGACGCTGATCGTCGGCGCCATGGCGCTCGTGGGCGATCGGCAGGCGCTCGAGGCGGCGGCGGCCGGCGATGTCTGGGTGGCGTACCCGCTGGACCCCGCGCCCGATCGAGCCTGGGTCCCGATCGCGTGGGTCGTGCTCAGCCTGATCGGCACGGCGGTACAGCTGGGTGTGACCGCGGGTGGCGCGGGCCCCCGGGCGAAGCGGAAGAAGGGGTGAGGAGGGTTGGATTTCCCGTCCTGGCAGCGATAATGGAGCATCGGTTCGTGGCCGGCCCCGGAGACTCCCCGTTACAACCGTGTCAATCCAGCGCCTCCTGATTCGATATCTGTCTGCCACGTGTGTGGCGTCGTGCGCGCTGATGGCGCCTGGTGCGGCTCCCGCGCAGGAAGCGCCCCTGCAGGAACCGGAGGTGCTGTCGCTGGACGCCCCCGGGGACACCGCGGTGGCCATGGCCGCCAACCTGAGCGAGATCGCCGCGGTCGGGGCGCCGCCGCCGCCGTCGCTGCCGGAGACGATCCGGCGGGCCGGTCCCGGCCGGTCCACCGTGCGGGCCGTGGCCCTCGACGGCGAGCTGAGCCTGGACGGTGTGCTGGACGAGGCCATCTACGAGCGGATCCAGCCGATGTCGGAGTTCACGCAGGTGGACCCCCGCTACGGGGAGCCGGCCGAGGAGCAGACCGAGGTCTGGCTCTTCTTCGACGACGACAACCTGTATATCGCGGCGCGCTGCTGGGAGAGCCGGCCCGACCGGATCATGGCCAACGAGCTGCGCCGCGACCACAACAACATCATCCAGAACGACAACATCGCGTTCGCGTTCGACACCTTCTTCGATCGCCGGAGCGGCGTCGTGTTCGAGACGACGCCGATCGGCGCGCGCCTCGACGTGCAGTACGCCTACCAGGGGCAGAACAACTACGACTGGAACCCGGTGTGGGACGTGCGCGTGAAGCCGTTCGACCGGGGCTGGACCGTCGAAGCCCGGGTGCCCTTCAAGTCGCTCCGCTACCGGCCGGGCAGCGAGCAGACCTGGGGGTTCAACGTCCGTCGCTCGAGCCGCTGGCGCAACGAGGTGTCGTATCTCAACGTGGTCCCGATCGGGATCGGGATGGGCGGCATCTTCTACTCGGAGCTGTTCGCCCCGCTCGTGGGGATCGAGGCGCCCTCCGGGTCGCGGATGCTCGAGATCAAGCCGTACGTCGTGTCCGGCCTGACCAGCGACCGCACGGTGTCGCCGCAGGTGTCCAACGAGCTGGGCGGAGACTTCGGCCTCGACGTGAAGTACGGCCTGACGCAGAACCTGACGGCGGACCTGACCTACAACACGGACTTCGCGCAGGTGGAAGCCGACAGCCAGCAGGTCAACCTGACGCGTTTCAGCCTGTTCTTTCCCGAGAAGCGCGAGTTCTTCCTCGAGAACCAGGGGCTGTTCAACTTCGGCGGGGCCGGCGGTTTCGGGGGCGGCTCGGCGCCGCGGCTCTTCTACAGCCGGCGAATCGGGCTCAGCGCCGGGCGGCAGGTGCCGATCCAGGGCGGCGGCCGGCTCACGGGCCGGGTGGGGGCCTTCAACGTCGGCCTGATCAGCATCCGGACGGGAGAGGACGATGCCGCGCAGGTGGCGCCGACCACGTTTTCCGTGGTGCGGCTCAGGCGGGACGTGCTCCGCAAGAGCACCATCGGGCTCATGGCTACCGATCGCAGCGTGGCGCTGGGCGGCAGAGGCCGCAGCCAGTCCTACGGCGTGGATGCGCGGCTGGCGTTCTACGAAAACGTGGTGATCAACGGGTACTGGGCCGGCACGAACACGCCGGGCGTGAGCGGCGACACCACCAGCTATCGGGGCGAATTCGACTACGGCGGCGACCGGTACGGGCTGCAGCTCGACCACATGGTGATCGGGAGGAACTTCAGACCCGAGGTCGGATTCGTCCGGCGCGTGGACATGGCCCGCAGCTATGCGCAGGCCCGGTTCAGCCCGCGGCACGGGTCGAGCGATCTCGTGCGGAAGTATTCCATGTCCGGATCGGCCGAGCTGATCCACAACGGGGACGATCGGCTGGAGTCGCGCAGCGTGCAGGGCCGGTTCAGTGTCGAGTTCGAGAGCAGCGACGAGTTCCGGGCCGGCTACTCGCAGGACTACGAGTTCCTGCCGGGCGCGTTCGAGATTGCGCCGGGCGTGGTGCTGCCGGTCGGCGGATACGATTTCGAGAGCGCCAGCATCCAGTACCAGTTCGGGCGCCAGCGGGCGGCGTCAGGCACGGTCGAGTTCAACACCGGCACGTTCTACGACGGCACCAAGCACGAACTGGGGTTCAACGGCGTGCGGCTGAACCTCCATGCGCAGTTTTCGGTCGAGCCGACCACCTCGATCAACTGGGTCGACCTCGACCAGGGGGCGTTCACCACGACACTGGTGGGAGCGCGCATCACGTACGCCATGTCGCCGATGAGCTTCGCGAGCGCCCTGCTCCAGTACAATTCGTCGAACCGGTCGCTGTCGGCGAACGTGCGGCTGCGCTGGGAGTACACCCCCGGCAGCGAGCTGTTCGTCGTGTTCAACGAGGATCGCGACACCGGCACGCTGCGCTTCCCGGAGATCCGGAACCGCGCGTTCGTCGTGAAGATCAACCGCCTGTTCCGGCTGTAGTCGCACCTTCAGCCGGCCCCTACAGGGTTTGCAAATGGAGGACCTGCCATGACCCACGTTTCCTCTCTACTCGGCCGGCCGCTCTGGTACGAGCTGATGACCACCGACATGCAGGCCGCCGCGGGCTTCTACGAGAAGGTCGTTGGCTGGACCGCCGTGCCTGCCCCCCAGTCACCGCAGCCGTATACGCTGTTCAACCGGAGCGGCGACGTGGGCGTGGCCGGCGTGATGACGACGCCGGCGGACGTCAAGGCGCCGCCTTTCTGGGCGATGTACGTCGGCGTGCCGACGCTCGAGGACGGCGTGGCGCACGTGAAGACGCTGGGCGGCCGGGAGTGCTCGCCGGTGGTCGACGTGCCGACGGTCGGGCGGATGCAGATGGTGCAGGACCCGCAGGGTGCCGTCTTCTACCTGTTTCAGCCCGCGAACACCGACCAGGCGCCGGAAGCCGCTCCACAGGTCGGTGACGCGTCCTGGCACGAGCTGATGACGACCGACGCGCCCGCGGCCATGCAGTTCTACACGGCGCTCTTCGCCTGGCAGGCGGTCGATCCGGTGGACATGGGCGAGATGGGGCTGTACCACATGTTCAGCCGGCCCCACGGCACGATCGGCGGGATGATGAACAAGTCGAAGGAGATGGCGGAGGTGCCGCCCTCCTGGGGGATCTACTTCCACGTGCCGGATATCACGTCGGCTGTCGAGCGGATCACGGCGAACGGCGGGACGGTGCTGAACGGGCCGATGGAGGTTCCCGGCGGCGACTGGATCGTCAACGCCATGGATCCGCAGGGCGCGGCGTTTTCGCTGCACGCGAAGAAGCGGTAGCCGGGTTGCGCGGCCGGCGCCCTTCCGGCTACGATGGCCGTTCGTCCGATCACTCGCGGTCCGGCACCGTGCGGACCCCGAGCCGGACGCCCGCCGCGCCAACCGATCCTCGGTAGCTCAATGGCAGAGCATCCGGCTGTTAACCGGAGGGTTGCTGGTTCGAGTCCAGCCCGAGGAGCCAATCGCCTCCGCGCGCAAGACCACGCGGACGCGCGAGGGCGCGATGTCTCCCCGTGGATTTGAGGCGCTTGTTCGATCGCCTGGCGGCCGTGCCCGCGCTTCAGTGCGTCTGTCCTTCAAGAACAAGGGCTGCCGCCTGCTGAAGCAGTCCGACGTCGATGCGCTCTTGAGTTCCGCGCGACCCGGCCAGATCCGCTCGCTCCCCGTGATCACGTCGAAGCGAATATTCCACCTCCAGCGTTCGCGCGCCTGCAGACACTTGGCACATGGCCGCTCGCTCGAGCCTACTCGTGCTTGTGGGTAAAATTAATGGTATTTTACCCATGTGTATGAACGACTGATTGGTCCTCGCCTGAAGGCCGATCGTCATTCGGCTCTCCTTCTTGGTCCGCGGCAGGTCGGAAAGTCCACGCTGCTCGGGTCACTCGCACCGGATCTGACACTCAATCTGGCGAGCCTTGCTGCGTTTCGGGAGTACGTGGCCCAGCCCGAACGTCTGGAGGCCGAGCTGGCGGCGGCGCCCGCACGCGTCAAGACCGTGTTCATCGATGAAGTCCAGCGCGTGCCAGCCCTTCTCGACGGCATCCAGGCGATCGTCGATGCTCACCCGCGGCGGTTTCGATTCCTTCTGTCCGGTTCGAGCGCGCGAAAGCTGCGGCGCGGCCACGCGAACTTGCTGCCCGGACGCGTCGTCCTGCATTACCTGCATCCGCTGGTGGCGCGCGAACTTCAATCAGACTTCAATCTCGACCGCGTCCTCGCGCACGGCACGTTGCCGGGTATCTACAGCGACGCCGATCCCGAAAGTCGATCACTGACCCTGCGCAGTTACGTGGATGCGTATCTTCGTGAGGAGATTCAGGCCGAAGCGCTGGTGCGCGACGTCGGCGGCTACGCGCGGCTGCTGGATCTGGCCGCCGCGTCATCCGGCCGCGTCGTCAACCTGAACGCCTTGTCACGTGATGCCGCCGTGAGCTACGAGACGGCTCGCCGTTATCTCGATGTACTGGAGGACACGCTGATCCTCTTTCGGATCCCGGCGTGGCGCGGTTCAGATCGGGCGAGTCTTGTGGCGCATCCGAAGCTGTTGCTCTTCGACCTCGGCGTGCGGAACGCGATTCTGCGGCGCCCGCTCGATCGGCCGCTCGACGACGAGCGCGGGCTGCTTCTCGAACACCTGGTGGGGTTAGAGCTGCGGCGACGGGAGGGCACCATCTGGCCGGAGGCGCGCGTGCAGCACTTCCGCACGCGGCGCGGCGCAGAGCTCGACTTCGTCCTGTCAGTCGGCCGAGAGCACTGGGCGATCGAAGTGAAGGCGTCGCGCCAGGTGGATTCACGCGATCTGAAGGGGTTCGACGCCTTCGCCGAGCACGCGCGCAAGGTCACGCGACGGATCGTCGTGTTTCTCGGGCCGCGCCGCCAACGCGTCGATGACATCGAGGTGTGGCCAGTCGAAGACTTCCTCGCTGAACTGCCGGGGTAGGGGAGATCCTGTCGGCGGTGGCGGCAGGGGAGGCCATCGCTTGGTGGCTACGGTTGTGAACCGGGACTATTCCCCGTTCTCGGGATCGAGAAGCAGGCCCGCTAGACGAATACGGCGGCTCCAGCCGCCCTTGACGGCGCCGGCTACGCGCCGATGAAAGCTCTTATCGGTGACGCTCGGTCTTTCGTGCTGCGGGTTTCGCGCTTCTTCCAAGCGTCTTCTTTGCTCGAGGGACACGACGGCTCTCGACGTGGAATCGGCGCGCTGGAGCGCGACTGGGCGGTTCGCCATCGCTCGCCGACCACATCACGTCGGTCCTGCGGGCGGTCGATGGCAATCGGGCGCAGGCCGCCGCGCGGCTCGGCATCGGCGAGGCGACGCTCTACCGGAAGCTCAAACGCGATGGGGACGGAAGCTGATGGCGCCGGGGTCGAAACCGCCCCTCCGTGGCCACGCTGGCGCCCGTCCGGGCGGTCAAGGCGTGGCGGACCCGGACTGCTCCCGGAACTGGCGAACCTTCTCTTCGAGTTCGATCAGCAGGTCCCGCTGGGCGGGATACCAGTAGTCGTAGTGGCAGTTCTGACACGCCTGGTAGAGGTTCGCACCCACATCCCAGAGTTCCTCGGTGTCGCGCCGCTCCACGACGTCAATCGCCTGGAGCGCCACGTTCCGGACGGCCTGGATGCGCGCGTCCCACAACACCGTGTCCTCCTGCAGCTTCTCGAGGACCTGTGCGGCGGTGAGCTCCGTCTCGTGCCGCTCCCGGTCCGGCTCCGGGGCAATGGGCCGGGGAATCTTCAGCAGGAACACGCTCTCGGCGATCGTGACTGCGGCCGTTCGCAGCCTTGCCCAGTCCTCGTCGGTCCGCGGGCCGTATTCCGACTCGCCGTCCTTGTCGACGACGACGCTCACGGAGGTGAACAGCGTGTCGGCCGCCGGCTGCAGCAGGTCGCGCATGAACTCGGTCACGGGCACGACCGGTGTCATCTGCAGGCCCCACAGGGCGGGCGCCTCGGGCACGGCGGAGGGCTCCCCGGACGGCGGGACGGAGGATGGTGACGAACACGCGGCAGTCATGGCGGCGACCGTGAGGACGGTGGCCACCTGGCCCCCGCGGCCCCGGGGGGCGGGGCGCGGGGCTGAACCCGTCTTCGAGCGGCGCATGACTCCATCTTGTACCATGCCGGTGGAGCGCCGTGGCCGAATAGATCGGCCATCCCGGCTGTGTTACGATTTCGCCCGGTCCCCGCTCCGGACTGTCGCGCCGGGTCGGGTTCCCAGACTGGCCAGATTCCGGATGGTTTTCGGGTACCTGGAGGAATGACCGTGAAGTCCACACTCATCATCGCTGGTTGCGTCCTCGGCATGCTCTGGTTTGCAGCGAAACCGGAGGCCCATCACGCGTTCGCCGCAGAGTTCGACATCAAGCGGGTGATCAAACTCGAAGGCAAGGTCGTCAAGATGGAGTGGATCAACCCGCACGCCTGGCTCACGCTCGAAACGATCAACGAGAAGGGCGAGGTCGAGCAGTGGGCGGCCGAGTTCGGCCCGCCGAACACGCTGTTCAGGAAGGGCTACCGCCGCAACTCGCTGCTGCCGGACATGAAGGTCACCGTCGTCGGCTTCGGCGCAACGGACGGGCAGAACATCCTGAACGTCGACACGGTGACGCTGCCGGACGGACGCACGCTTCGCGGCGAGTCGAACACGGACGCGGAGAAGGGCAACCTCGGCCAAAGGCTCGTCAAGTGACGACGATCGCGCGGGCGCTGCTGGTGGCGTGGCTCGCAGGCGGCGCCGCCGCCTGTGTGTCCGTCGACGCCCGGCAGGCGGCCTATCAGCCCCCGAAGACCGCGGACGGCATCCCGGACCTGCAGGGCATCTGGCAGGCGGCCATGACCTCCGCGTACGTCAACGTGCTGGCGCACTCGGCGAGTTCGGACGGCCCGGCCGGTCCGTCGGTGGTCGAGGGCGGCGTGCTCCCGTACCAGGACTGGGCGGCGAAGCAGCAGCAGGAGAACTACGCGAACCGGCACAAGCTGGATGGCGAGCGCAGCTGCTACCTCTCGGGCGTGCCCCGCTCGAACTACCTGCCGCATCCCTTCCAGATCGCGCAGACGCCGGAGATGGTGGCGATCCTCTACGAATACGCGCACATGCAGCGGCGCATCTACACGAACGGCACTCCCCATCTGCAGGACCTGGCGTTCTACCTGGGGGATTCGCGCGGGCGCTACGAAGGGGACACGCTCGTCGTGGACGTCACGAACTTCAACGGCGAGACCTGGTTCGATCGCGCCGGCAACTTCCACAGCGACCAGTTGACGGTGCAGGAGCGGTACACGCGGGTCGGTCCCGATCACATGCGGTACGAAGCGACCATGACCGACCCGAAGGTCTTCACGCGGCCGTGGAAGATTGCGCTCACGTTGTATCGGAACGTCGATCCGAACGCCGAGATCCTGGATTTCCAGTGCTACGCCTTCGAGGACCGCACCCCGGGGATGACGGTGCCCCTTTCCCGCCAGAGCCCACTGCCATGAAGACTTTCATCTACGCGTGCGCGACCGTGACGTTGGTCGGCTTCCTGTGGGAGGCCGGCTCCCCGGGCGTTCGGGCCCAGGAGAAGGAGAAACCGGCAGCCGGGGCCGCTCGGGACGACGCGTGGCCGAAGCGGCTGAAGGACGGGCAGCCTGACGTGCAGGGCATCTGGGATCCGCTCGGATCCCTGGGCTGCTTCGGCGGCCTCGGGCCGGGCTGCATCGTCGATCCGCCCGATCGTCAGATCCCGTACCTGCCGTGGGCGGCCGCGCGCAAGAAGGAGGCCGCCGCCGGCACGTTGAAGCCCAACCGTGCCCAGATGGACACGCGGACCCGCGCGTGGCCGGACGGCGTGCCGCGGCAGAACTACTACCACGAGCTGCAGATCCTGCAGCCGCCCGGCGCGGTCGTGATCCTGTACGACGCGCAGCACGAGTTCCGGTACATCCCGCTGGATTCCCGGCGGCCGCTCGATGACGGGATCGCACTCTGGATGGGGAGTTCGCGCGGCCGGTGGGAAGGCACGACGCTCGTCGTCGAGGTGCGCAATCTCTCGGATCGCATGCGTCTGTCGCTCTCGGGCGATTTCGCCTCCGATGATCTGACGGTGACCGAGCGCTGGGAGTTCGTGGACAAGGACACGCTGCAGCTCTCGGCGACGCTCACCGACCCGAAGGTGTACTCCCAGCCCTGGACCGTCCGGTCCAAGCTGACCCGCCACGAAGATCCGACCTTCGAGCTCATGGAATACGCGGGCGTCGAAGGGGAGCGGGATGCGGATCTCATGATGGAGATCATCCACGGCGAGAAGCCGGCGCAGTAGCCGCCGGGGGCCCATCCGGAACGGCCAGGAAGACAAGGAAACACAGACGTGGGAACGACAACTTTTCGGCTGATCGCCGCAGCGGCGGTCGTACACGTGGTGTCGATCGCGACGGTCGGAGTGTCCGGCCAGGTCAAGGTCGGCAGCGATCAGCGCACGGCGGGCCAGGTGTTCGACAACGTCCAGGTGCTCAAGGACGTCACCGTCGACGACTTCATGACGCTCATGGGGCTGATGACGGCTGCCGTGGGCGGCGACTGCGCGGACTGCCACAAGGACGCCGGGACCAACGTCGTCGACTGGGCGTTCGACACCCCGCGGAAGATCAAGGCGCGGGAGATGAGCATCATGGTGCAGGCGATCAACCGCGATCACTTCGGCGGCCAGCAGGTGATCAGCTGCTGGTCGTGCCACAAGGGCCGCACGCGTCCGCTTTCCACGCCCACGCTAGACCAGGTGTACGGAGAACCGGATCTGCTGCCCGAAGACCTCGTCTACACGTCGGCCGACTACCTGCCGGAGCCGGGCGCGATCATCGACCGGTACCTGGAGGCGATCGGCGGCGAAGCGCGGCTCAAGGCGGTGACCACGATCACGGCCACGGGCACGAGCCTGGGCTTCCGCGGGTTCGGCGGCGGCGGCAAGGTGGAGCTGTACGCACGGCGCCCCGACCAGCGCAGCATGATCATCCGGTACGAAGCCGCCGGCCGGGACGCGACGGTGCGGAGCTACAACGGCGAACGCGGGTGGATCAAGACGCCGCTCAACGTGCTGGGTGAGTACCCGTTGTACGGGAGCGAACTGGACGGCGCGCGCCTGGATGCCATGTTGACCTTCCCGGATCAGATCAAGACGGCGCTGAGACGGTTGCGCACCCTCGACCAGCAGGAGATCAACGGCGAGTGGCTGGACGTGGTGCAGGGCGACGTGGTCGGGGCGAACAACATGTTCGCTACGCTCTTCTTCGATCCGGAGACCGGCCTCCTGGTCCGCGCGGTGCGGCACGGTCCTTCGCCGATCGGGCGGATGCCGACCGCGATGCACTTCAGCGACTACCGGGACGTCGACGGGATCAAGTTGCCCCACGACGTCAGGTTCGTGTGGCTCGACGGTCGCGACGAGATCAAGCTGGACCGCGTGCAGCTCGGTGCGGCCATCGATCCGTCGAGGTTCGGCAGGCCGACCGAGGTGGAGTCGCTGCGCTAGGGCTACTCGGGCTTCGCCACGCTCCAGTACACGCCGGCCCCGCTGCTCGCGCCCGTGACCGCGGCCAGCATCTCGGCGTGTTCGATTTCAGCCGGAGTGCCCTCCAGCTTCGCGAAGTCGTACGTGGCCTGCCCGTAGTGGTCGCCCGGAGCCGTGTCGCCCGCGTAGGTGTAGAGCGCGTACCCCTTGTACGCCCACTGCTTCGTGCCGTCCGCCCGTTCGATCGGTTCCCAGAAGCCGTTCGGGACCGCATCGGCAGGGGCCAGGAACGGCCGCCACGTCTCCTGACACTCCTGGCTCAGGCAGGCCCGGCTGCCCAGCCGCTTCCCCTTGTAGTACGCGTTCTTGAAGCTGGCGCGCAGGTTTCTCCCGCCCCAGTACTTCTCGAACGCGAAGCTCTGATAGAGCGTCCGCCCGTTCAGCGCCAGGGCATCTCCGTAGCCGCTCAGGTGGGTCACCGTGACGCCTTCCGGCATGAACCCCACTGAGAGCGCTGCCGGCGCCCATCGCTCGTCGACGCCCACGCCGGTGGCATCGCCGGGCAGCAGATCGTCCCGGTACCGATAGAGGGGCCTGCCCTTGTAGGCCCACTGCTTCGACCCGTCGGCACGGGTCACCACGGAGAAATCCCCCACGTTCACGGCAATCGCCGGCGCATCCACCGGCAGCCATCGCATCTCGCAGCCGTTGACCGAGCACTGGGGGTCGGCTGCCGCGTCGCCGTTGAAGGCGTACAGCGTGAGGCCCTCGAAGTCGGTCAGGACGGCGGCCTGCGCGGACGACACCACCTGCACCTGTAGGCCGGACGGGGACGGAACCACCGCGCCGGGCCTGAAGCGGGCGACGCTCCAGCCCTCTGGCGGCATGAGATCGCCTGCCTTCGCTCCTCCCCCTCCCGTGGTGTCCCGCTTCGAGTTCGCGGTTTCGGTCAGGCCAACGTTGGTGGCCACCTCTCCGGGGTCTTGTTCCCTGGCCCACCTGTACAGCGGGCGGGATTGATACGCCCACTGCCGGCTGCCGTCGGACCGAGCCACGAGCGACCAGTCGCCGACCGGCTCCGCATCCGGGGACGCCAGCAGAGGCGGGAACTCGTCGAGACACGCCGCCGTGCAGTTCGAGACCCCTGGCCGGTCCGCGTCCGACACCATCAGGGTGTGGCCGTCGGTGTCGCCAGGCCTGAACCAGAGCACGTCGTCCGACGACGAGGGCAGTTCCCTGACGACCTCGATCAGGGTGATGCCCGGCGGAACCATGGGTGGCGCCGTCTGGGGTCCGGCCTGCGCCGCTGTTGGCGTGGCGGGCAGCGCCACCCAGGCGGCGAAGGCGCCAACGCACGGAACCAGGAGCCTGAGTGATCGGCCGCGCATCATGCCTGACGCTCCTTTCGCGTGTCAGCCCGCGAGGCCGGTCAGCACTTCCGAGAACGGCTTCGAGGTCTCGTTCGACTCGGTGCCCCAGCTGCTGTTGGGCACGCCGAACGCCCGCTGCAGCGTGAAGCCGACGCGCGTCGCCGAATCGCCCTCCGCCTTGACGTGCAGGCCCGTCTTCATCCGGCCTCCGGCGCTGCCGGCGGTGAAGATCGGGTACCGCTGCATGGAATGGACCCTGGCGTCACCGTGGTCCGTGAAGACGAAGAGGCCCGTGCGGTCGAGCAGCGTGCCCTCTCCTTCCCGGATGCCGTCCAGCGTCTGCACGAACTCGGTGAGGAACCCCATCGAGATCTCGGCGTATTCCTTGCACTTCGGCTGGTACCCGAGGGCAGGGTCGAGGGGCTCCTCGTGCGTCAGGGAATGGTGGACCTTTCTTTCGCCCGGGGAACTCAGGCTGTTGCTGCCGCCGCCGCCGCCGCAGATGGAGAGGTTGATCACCTGGGTCTGGCCGCAGGCCATGGCGTAGGCGAGCAGCGTGGCAAACTTCCGGTGCGTGGCGCGCACCTGCTCGACATGGGTGCCGAGACTCTCCTCCTCGTCGAGGGCCGGCACGGTGCAGGACGGGAGCGGAGCCGGGCGCTCCAGTTCGGCGGCGAACTTCTGCTCGATGTCCCGCACCGACTCGAAGTACTGGTCGAGCCGCGCACGGTCGGCCGCGGACACCCTGTCCATCAGAACCCGGCGTTCATCCGCGACCGCGGACAGGACACTGCGGCGCACCATCACCTTCGGGTCCGGCGTGAAGGTCGCGCTGTTGGGATCGACGAAGTCGGGCCCGAAGATGCGTGTGTACAGCGCGAGCGGCGAGATCTCGGACGGGTTCATGCCGTTTTCGCCGCGCGAACTCCACGTCGAGCGCCGATCGCCGGAGCAGGACACCTCGAGCGACCGGAACCGCCGCCGTCCTCCTATGTGGTCGCCGACGATGGCATCGATGCTCGTCGTGTAGTCGCTGCCGTTCTTCGACACCATGCCCGTCATCTGGGCCTGGGCGCCCGAGTAGTGGTTCTGATTCACCTTGCCGTCGAGGAAGACGTGCATCCCGCTGTAGATGTTGATCTTCGACTTGATCGGCTGCAGGGGCGCCAGGTGCGGCGGCAGCTCGTAAGCGGCGCCGACGGCTGTCGGCTCCCAGAAGCCGGGCGCCAGCCCGAGCATCCAGTGCCACGTGCCGAAGCATGGTGCGAGCGGAGCCCCCGTCGACGCGTAGGCAGTGCCCTTGTCGTCGAGGAAGACGTCCAGCAGCGGGAGAGCGACGGTGACGGCCGTACCCTGCAGGACGCCGCGAAGGACGGTGCGCCGGTCGACCTTCCTGATCTTGAGATGCATCGATCTGCTCCTTCAGACAGCGACGATCACCGCTCGGCCCGCACGTCGGCGGCGGGAATCGTATGGAAATCGGGCTCGAGGGCGAGCCGTCGCATCAGCGCGCGCCACGTCACGCCGCTGCCCCTGAGGTCGGTGGCCAGGGCGGTGAGCCACCCGCGCTCCTCCTTCGTGGGCATCCGCTGGGTGCCGTACGAAAACGCCCGGTCCACGACGCAGGAGGTCACGGCCGGCTCGTTCCGCAGGATGACTGCCAGCTCCGACGCGGTCGTGAACGTCTGGCCGTTCAGCTCCCCGCTCGTATCGATCGGCGCGCCGTTCTCCGTCGTCCGGTGCCGGCTGGCCGCGTCGAACCCCTCGAACGCCAGGCCGATCGGATCCATCATGCGATGGCAGCTCGCGCACGCCCGGTTGGTCCGATGTGCGTCCAGCCGCTCGCGTACGGTCCTGTGGGTGCTCGAATCTTCGATCGCGCTGAAGTCCACATCCGCCGGCGGAGGCGGAATCGTCTGGCACAGGAACTTCTCGCGCAGCGCCTTGCCCCGCAGCGTCGGAGAACTCGCACCCGGGTGGCCGTGGAGCGACAGAAAGCTCACGTGCGACAGCACGCCCATGTAGGGCGTGCCGTCGGGGAACCGGTACGGTGTCCACGGGACGGCGCCGCCCAGTTCCTGCGAACGCGCGAGGGGGACGGCGTAGAGGGCGGCCAGCGCCGGGGTCAGAAAGGTGTCGCGCGTGACGAGCAGGTCCCGGTAGTCGCCGTTCCTGTTCAGCAGGTGGTCGGCAATCGTGCGCAGCGTCTGCTCACGCGCGTCCGCCTCGACGCTCGGGATGAACTCCGGGAACGTCTCCGAGTCGATCAGCAGCGTCTCGAACTTGTCGAACTCGTACATGTCCGAGAAGAACGCGCGCACGCCGCGTTCGAGCCGGGGCGATGCCAGCAGCCGATCGACCTGTTCGCGGAGACCGGCCTCGGTCATCAGCGCCCGCGATCCCGCCGCTGCGAGCAGCTCGGCGTCCGGGCTGCTGTCCCAGAGCAGGAAGCTCAGCCGCGCCGCGCGCGAGTACGCATCCAGGCGCAGCCGCTCGGGTGCCGCCGGATCGGGTGTGCTCGACTCCGTCCGGAACAGGAAGTCCGCCGCCACGAGCATCCGGCCGAGGGCCGCCTCGAGTCCGGCGTAGAAGTCATCGAGCGCTTCTGTTGCCGCCCGCGCCGTGTCCACGTAGCGGCGCAGTTCGTCGTCGGTGAGCGGCCGCCGGAGCAGGAGCGGGCCGACCCTGCCGAGGAAGCCGGCGGCACACGCCTCGTCCGGCGCGTCCGCCGCGGCGGGCGTGCACCCGATGAGCGTGGCACGGCGGGCGGGATCGACCACCTGAGCCGCGATCTGCCAGGCGACCAGGTTGTAGCGTTCGAGCTCGGCGCCGCTCAGCGCCAGCTTCCGCCCGCCGAGCGCGAGCAGCCCCCGATCGCGAACGCCGGGTTCCACGGCGTTCGCCGGCACCACGATGTCCCGGCCGAAGATGTCATGGATGACGTGCTGATACTGGGTCGGCGACAGCCGCACGTAGGTGTAGATCGTGTCCATCGCCTGTGCGCCCACGAGCACGCCGGCCCAGACACCAGCTCCCGCCACCAGCACCGACCATCGCAGAACTCGCAGCATGCTCGTCTACTCCCGTGCCGATCCCTCGGCGGGCCGTTGCGCGCCCGGGGTGTCCGTCTCGTACTCCGGCATCGCCGTGCTGTTGACCGCCGGCCCTCGCCCGACCGCCTCGGCGACGACCTCTCCGGTCTTCGACATGAGAAACGCGGGGATCCCCTGCATGCGGTACGCCGCGGAGATCGCGGTGTTCTCGCCCGTCACCGGGTCCGGCGCCGCCTCGGCCAGCCGCTTCATCGCGTAGTACACGCCGGGCAGGTTGGTCTGCGAGAGACCTTCTCCACGAATGGCGAGGAAATGGAAGAAGTCCTTGAAGGGCTGGTATCCGCCGATCAGCCCGTCGAAGCTCCCGTCCGGCGCGATCCGGAAGCGCACACGAGCCTGCAGGAGGCGGAGCACCGGGAACCACTGAGAGTCTCCCGCCATTGCGAAGTCGCCGGGTTCGACCGTCAGGATCTGATCCCTGATGTAGCCCTTGAACTCGCTGTGCGAGCGCGGATTCGGATCGATTGTGTAGGACGCGCCGCCGAGCAGACCCTGGAGGCCGTTCCGCATCGCCACGTTCAGCGCGCGGTCGAACGTGACGGTGACCGGACCGTCGCGGCTCAGGTCTTCGCCGGACACCCACATGAGCCAGGCCGGCATCGCATCGAGCGACGTGTCGAACGAGATGTTCTCGCTGTACGGCCGCACCGGTTTGCGGATGTGGTAACCCTCGAAGCAGCCGAGTACCCGCCACATGCCGTTGTCGACGCCGCGCTCCCCGCTCTCCGGATCCTCGAAAGACCCACGCTCCACGATGCCGTTCAGGTTGAACCCGTACCCGTACCGGCCACCTGCGAGTTCAATCTCGGTGTCTTCGGCCCGGGTCGGGAAGTTACCCGTCTCAGGCCGCCGACGGCGGGGACGCGGTGCCGCCTCCGGCCTGTCGGGGCTGTTGCCGTCAACGGCCAGATCCTCGTCAGGATCCCGGTCTTCGAGAGACGCCTTGGCCTCTTCCTCGCTGAGCCCCTTCCGCATCAAGGCCCGGAGCTGGACCTGCTCCGGGGTCACGGGGCCGCCGACGGGACACGCGTCCGCGTTGGCGTAGGTCGCGGTGTGCACCATCGAGATCACCCACCCGCGCGACTCGGCAGACACCTCCGTGGAGGCAGCTATCGACACCGCGAAAGCAGGGAGGCCCGCTCCCAGGAGCAGAGCACGAAGCCGCCGCTGATGACGTGGGTTCCCGGTACGCATCGCACTCCCCCACAACCCTGGCCGGGCCGTCCAGACTGGCTTCTGGAAATGCTCATCTGTATACACTGGCCGCGATCGCAGGTCCAGGATTTCCGGCGTGGGGGTGCGGGGCGGGTGTGCCGGTGCCGGGGAGGGCGGAGGCGAAGGTGGTACGCTGTCTTTCGTGCTTTCCAGGCTGAAGACGCTGTGTCCGAATCCCGGCCGCCGCCCGGGGGCGGCGGCGGTCCGGGTGGCGCTCGTGGCGCTGGCCGTTCTGACCGTTCCCTCGCGGGCTCCTGCGCAGACCCTCGATCGCGCCGAGATCAGCGGCACCGTGCGCGACGAGACGGGGGCGGTGCTCGGCGGCGTCGCCATCTCGCTCCGCGAGACCCACACCGGCTACGAGCGCACGACGGTCACCGACAGCAGCGGCCACTACTCCGCGCCCTTGATGCCGCTCGGCACCTACGTCCTGCGCGCCGAGCATCCGGGTTTCTCGGTGGCCAGAAGCGAGCCGCTCGCCCTGACGGTCGGGCAGTCCCTGGTCGCGGACGTCGTCCTGCGCATCGCGGGTCTGGTGGAGACGATCTCGGTGTCCGCGGCGGGTGACCTGGCGCCCGCGCTCGGGACGGTGATCGACGCGTCCGCGCTCTCGAACCTGCCCATCAACGGACGTGACTACCGCGACTTCGCCCTGCTGTCGCCGACGGCGCAATCGACGACGGGCACCAGGGGCACGTTCCGTGTGGCCGGCCAGCCGGGAGACTACCTCGCGCTGAACGTGGACGGCGCCGACTACACCAACAACTTCTTCGGCGAGTTCTTCGGCTCGCTCGAGCGGAAGAACTTCACGATCCCCCTGGAAGCCGTGCAGGAATTCGACGTGACGGCAGCCGGGTTGGGCGCCCAGTCGGGCCGCACCAACGGAGGCCTGGTCAACGTCGTCACGAAGTCCGGCAGCAACCAGCGGCACGGCTCGGTCTCCTACTTTCTGCGGCATCACGGGCTGACGGCCGACGACGCCTTCGGGAACGCGCCTGTCGGCCTGGTTCGACACGCCATCGGCGGGAGTATCGGCGGTCCGCTCGTGGAGAGCCGCACGTTCTACTTCGCGGCGGCGGACGTGCAGCGCCAGTCGACGCCGGTGACGGTGAGGTTCGCCAGGCCGGTGGCCGGAGTCGCGGTGCCCGAGCTGGGGATCCCGGACCTGGGCGCCCTGGAGGGGCAGTATCCCAGGGATGAGAACGTCACAGCGCTCCTGGCGAAGCTCGACCACCGGCTCACGGGGAGCCATCGCCTGAGCGTCCGGGGCAGCGTCTCGCGGAGCGACGGGACGAACATCGCAGGCGGCACGACGCTCCTGAGCCAGGCGCTCTCGAACCTCGAGACCTTCCGCAATCAGGGCGTCTCGATCGTGGGGAGCCTGAGCGGCGCGGTCGGCACGCGCCTGTTCCTCGAGACGAAGGTCCAGACGTCGCGGGAGACGCGGCCGCGCCGCGCGCAGGGCAGCGGCCCGCAGGTGCAGATCGCCGACACGGGGACCTTCGGCACGCCGCTGTTCCTGCCGAGCACGCAGGACATGTACCGCTACCAGGTGTCCGAGGGCGTCGTCTACGTGCGCGGTGCACACGACCTCCGATTCGGCGGGGACTTCAACGCGTTCAACATGCGCAACAACGCGTTCGCCCTGGGGCTGCACGGCGCCTACATCTTCCCCAGCCTCGAGTCGTTCATCGCACGACAGCCGTTCCTCTACGCGCAGAACTTCGGCCTGAACGGCCGCACGGCGGAAGAGGCGGCCCTGCTCGACAGCTTCTGGCAGCACGAGGCCGCGTTCTACCTCCAGGACCGGCTTCGCCCGACATCCAACCTCACCATCGGACTCGGGCTCCGCTACGACATGCTGATCAACCCGCAGCCTCAGGCCGGCATCGCGGGCCAGCGGGTGCCGGTCGGCCCGCCGGTCGTGACGGGCAGCCAGGTGCGGCTCACCTACGCGCCGGTCCCGCAGGGCATCCCGCACGATCGCAACAACTGGGGCCCGCGCGCCGACGTGGCGTACCGCCTGCCCGGCGACCGCCTGACGATGGTGAAGGGTTCTGCGGGGCTCTACTACGGCCGCACGCCGATGATCTACTTCCCGGTGCGGGGTGCCGGTATCACCAACACGACGCTGTTTGCACCGGCGTTTCTCTTCGGGGTCACGTTCCCGCAGGTGCTGCCGTCGTCCATCACTCCAGGTTCGGCGCTGGCCAGGCTCGTGGGTCCGCCGGCCATCGCCTACGTCGATCCCGGGTTCGAGAACCCGCGCGTCCTGCAGCTCACGGCGTCCGTGACGCGCGAGGTGGCTGGCCTGTCGATCGAAGCCGGCTACATGCTCAGCGAGTCCCGCAACCTCCGTATCGGCGGGTTCCGATCGACGTCATGGGATCGCAATCTGACGCCGCCGACGCGATTCGACGAGTTCGGACGCGGGCTCGGCATACTGGCGGCGGGACGTCCTGACCCCACGATCGCGCAGGCGAACGCGCTGACCAGTTTCGGCCGTGGCCGGTATCAGGCGCTGATCCTCTCGGCCAGCCGGCCGCTCGGGGATCGCTGGCAGCTCCACGGGAGCTACACGCTGGCGAAGAGCACCGGCAACGGCTCGACGGAGCGTGACACGGAGGCGCTGTTCGGCCCGTCGAATCCCTTCGATCCCGGCGCCGACTACGGCATCAACGAGCTCGACGAGCGGCATCAGTTCAAGTCGTACCTCGTGCTGACGCTGCCGCACGATGTCACGGTGGCGTCCACGTGGTCGGCCGGGTCCGGGCTGGCCTTCCCTGTGTACAGCCCGACGGACATCAACGGCGACGGGGTGGCCAACGAGGGGCTGCACTCGGACAGGCCGGTGGTCGGTGGGCGGCTCCTGCCGCGGTTTCCGTTCCACCAGCCGGCCTGGTTCATGTGGGACTTCCGTGCCGCGAAAGGCCTGTCGCCCGGGGGTGGCGCGCGCACGCAGATCACCTTCGAGGTGTTCAACCTCCTGAACGCGGCGAACACCTACCCCGATCCGAGGACGCAGGCGATTTTCGGCACCCCGAACTTCCGCGTCCACAACCGGACGCTCGGACCGCGGCTCGCGCAGGTGGGCTTCCGCGTCGACTTCTGAAGTCCCGGGCCGGCTGCCTTCGACTTCGCTCCGGCCCAAGAAGCCGGCCCGCTCCTGTCAGTGTGTCCTGATCGTCGTCGTCGCTCGGTCGGCGATCGACGCCAGTGTCGAAATCACCAGGACATAGCCGAGCGCGTTGGCCACAGCCAGCAGGAAGGAGACGAAGACAGGCGGAAAGGGCAGTCGTGCCCCGGCAAGGATCCCGAGCGGCACGAAGTAGAAGATGCCGTTCCATCGGCCCAGGAAGCTGGCGCGCAGCCGCTTCTGCCGTCCCCACACATACGAATCGACGACGTACTGGCCGAACGCGATCGGGATGAGCGCCGGCAGGAGCGCCGTGACCATGCCGGCAGACGCGGCGCCTGCCAGCCCTCCGGTGACGAACAGGCAGTCGGTGGCGTGGTCGAACAGCTGGCCCTTCGAGGACGCCGTCCCGCGCAGGCGTGCCACCGGGCCATCGACGTAGTCGGTGAGCATCCCCACCGAGAGCAGGATCGCGAGAAGGCCCGGTGCGAGGAACTCGGGCCTGGCGAACGCGACGGCGAGCGGCAGGACCAGGACCAGCCTTGACGCCGTCAGGGCGTTGGCCACGCTACCTGCCGAACAGTTCCCGCTGCGCCCGGCGCCAGAAGACCACGCCGATCAGCGCGTTGAACAGGATGAAGAAGTTGTGCTGGACGAAGCCGAAGGCCGCCATCGCCCCCTCGTTCTCCGGGAACAGCACGACCCACAGCGTGATGGCCGCCGCGCGCATCGGCGTGGGCACCGTGGCGGCGAAGAAGATGATCGGCAGGAACCCGAGGTTCGACCGCAGGTCGGCTTCGACCCCGAACAGGCCCAGCGCAACGGTGTACACCACGACCGCCGACAGCAGGGCCGGGGAGCGCAGCAGGAAGAACTTCAGGTAGTGTGCGGGGGTTGCCAGCTTGAAGGCGTGGAGGATCTTCTTGTCGCGAAGCGTGTTCCCGGGCAGGATCACGCCGCGGAAGTACAGGATCCACAGTGTCAGGAAGACCGCGCCGCCAAGGGCGATCACGGGGATGAGGTCGAACACGCCTGGCAGTGCGTTCCGGCTGACGAAGTAGCCGACCGCAGCCCAGGTCATCAGGTAGAAGACCTCGCCGAACATGACGAACAGCATGACGGACCCGGTCTCCCAGCCCGGGACCCCGTCGCGCCTGTTCAGGTAGTACGCCATGGCGCCCTTGCCGATCTGCTCGCTGACGAGCGAGATGACGTAGGAGCTGCCGCGGATCGGCATGATGTCGCGGAACCGGATCGGCTTGATGAACCAGGTGAGCGCCTGCGTGATGACGAGCGTGTCGATCACGAAGTACGCGAGCGAATACGCCATCATGAGCGCCAACCAGGGCGCCCACTGCACGGTGGTGAAGACCTGCGTCATGTACCCGGCGAGCGACATCCCCTCGCGCTGGGCGGCGCCGTTCAGCCTGAAGTACAGGAACAGGAAACAGCCGATGGCGATCGCCAGGAACACCAGCCGGCCCAGCGTCTGCGAGCCGCCGCGCTTCGCCGGAGGGCCGGCAGACTCGGTCACGTCGGTTGCGTCAGTCACGTCATCCCTTCGCCCGTGAGGGCAGGCACTTCTCGATCGTGGTGGACAGCGGGGTGAGCGTTACGCCCAGTTCGGCGTCCCCGTTGCGGTGTACGTCTTCGCCCGACGTGATGATGTCGATGACGGTGGGCGTCATCCCGCCCCGCTTCTTCAGGCCGGCGATCGTCGCACCCAGCTTCGCCGCCCAGACGGGGATCGAGCGGATCGCCACCTGCCGGCCCATGAGCGCTGCCGCCCTGGCGACGAGATCGCGATAGGCCACGGCTTCGGGCCCGACCAGTTCGTGCGTCGCGACACCCGGGCGTGATGCCCCGCAACTGTTCAGGATGGCCCCGCTCAGATCGTCCACGTCCAGCGGGCGGACGACGTGGCGCCCGCCGCCGAGGAGCGGCACGGCCGGCCGCGACGCCTGGCCGACGAGAGCCCCGGCGCCGGCCGTCCCCGGTCCGAGCAGCAGCGGCGTCCGGATGATCGTGGCCGACAGTCCCGAGGCCGAGACGATACGCTCCGCCTTGCCCTTGGAGCTCAGGTACTGATTGGAGGCGTCCGGGTCCGCGCCCAGCACGCTGACCAGCACCACATGGCGGACGCCGGCCGCCCGGCACGCGTCCACGATGGTCTGTGTGGCCTCGACGTGCGCGGACTGATACGTGGTCGTCGGCCCCTCCATCAGGATGCCGGCCAGGTGGACGAGGCAGCCTGCCCCCGTGAAGGCTGTTGCGAGTCCCTCGCGGTCGCCGTAGTCGACGACGCGGGTCGAGATGTTCGAGGCCTGTGGAAGCGTGGCCGCCGCCCGCTGCGATCGCACGCAGGCGACGGCCTGGACATCGGTCCGGTTGGCGAGGCGGCTCAGCAGGATGGTGCCGACGCTGCCGTTGGCTCCGGTGATGGCGATGGTCATACGTGAACAGACAACGGCACGGGCGGTCGGCGGCAGAGAGAGTTTCGCGCGCGAGGACCGGAGGGGACCTCGCGCACCTGGGGAGCGGCCGTACGCCCTACCTGACCACCGGCTTCAGGGGGTACACGCCCGGAGCGCAGTTCCAGTACCACGTGCCCCCGATATAGGGAACGGTGCCGCGCGGCTCGAAGTTGCAGTGTGACAACGGCACGACGATGGGCGGGTCCAGCGTCGCGTTGCCCTCACCGTCCTGCTGTGCCCGCATGATCTGCACGTTGGCGACTACCTGTCGCATGACGTTCTGATCGACCCTTGGAATCGGCCCGAACGTGGCCCTGACGGCCTGCGGCGCCTGCACGGAGACGCCGCCGAGATCGAGATCGACCGGGGGCGGCGCGTAGACGTAGCTCACCGTGTTGCCCGGCGGAATCTTGAAGTCCTGGTAGAAGGCCGGGATGCCGTTGTCCTCGGTGTAGACCTGGAGACGCAGCGCGGCCGGGCCCATGCCGACGTTCGAGGCCTTGTAGAGAATGACCTGGCCGCTGGCGATCTGGATGGACGGGGTGATGGTCACCGGCACGCTCAGCGGGTGCGTGTCGGCGTAGATCGGGTCTTCAGGCTCGGCTCCACAGCCGGCCGCGATGCCGGCGAGGACCAGGATGGCTGCGGTGGGAATTCTCGGCACGGACAGAACCTCGTCAACAGGCGATCAGGACTCGGACGGCGTGTGCTCGAACTCCCACAGGTGGATGTAGAAGCCGGGCATCCAGAGATTCGAGCCGTACTGCCGGCAGATCTCGTCGTGAAGGGCCTCGTCCGTGAGGTAGGTGAGCTTGCCGTCGTACAGCTTGCCGTCGATGCGGACGCGCACGCGGGGATCGGCGACGATGTTCTTGTTCCAGTGCCGCTTCTCGGGCATCACGGCTCCGGTGGGATACCCCGACCCGAGATACATCTTCCCCTTGTAAATGAAGCGGCTCCCGTTGATCGAGAACGCCATGAAGGGAACGATATGGTCCCGCGTCTGAATCCCGGTGAGTCCGCGCGCCTTGCGCGCCCAGTCCCAGTCGGTGACCTTTTCGGTCGCCACTTCACCGGTCAGCCAGAGTCCCGGGTGCAGCGTGCCCGGATTGAAGCCGAACGTCGCAGCCGCCCCGAGCAGAACGGCCGCCAGCAGGACGAGGCCGCCGAGGGTCGTTCCCAGCAGTCTGAAGAATTTCACGGGTGTTCTCCCCGCCGGCAGTACCGGCCAGACACGACGCGTAACCCGTCCCGGACAGGGCCCGAGGCCCGGCGTCGGAGCGACGATTCTGCCACACGACGGCCCATGGTGACCACAGGCTGACGGTCCGGCGGGTGCCGGGCCATCGGGAACGCACGCGGGAGTGCGCGGGCGCCCGGGCGCACGTGCTGCGCCGGCTGCGGCGCTGGTCGCGCGGTATCGGGCCGTGAAATCCCAGATCACGGCACGGAGGAGCCGCCTCATGACGCCGGGCCACCCGCCCGACTTCGAACGGGCGTTGAGGCCCGTTCGAAGACGGCCTCAATCGATCGCCGGTGTGACGGGGTGCCCATCGCCGCCCTATGGCCGTGCCGCCCTCGCTCAAAACGAGATTGGGTCTCACAATGCCGTAAGATAGTCGAGGCCCCATGCCGGTTCCCGTCGCCCCGCTTCCGTCAGATCGCGCGCCGGTCCCCTTGAGCTCCATTCCGGCCGGCACCGTCGTGACGCTGCACGAGATCCAGGATCCGGAGTCCCGGAGCCTGCTCCGGTCCCTCGGCCTCACGCAGTCGGCCCGCCTCAAGCTCTGCAAGATCGGCGACCCGTGCATCGTGCAGGTGCGCGCGACCCGCATCGGTCTCTCGCGCGCCGTGGCGCAGGCCGTCTACGTCGTGGCCAACGGGACGGGGGAGCTGTAGCGCATGTCCTCCGGAACGGCACAGGCTGTCGCCGATCCTTCGCCCGCTGCCGTCCGCGTGCAGCGGCTGGTGCTGATCGGCAACCCGAACACCGGCAAGACGACGCTCTTCAACGCGCTCTGCGGCGCCCGGGCGAAGACCTCGAACTTTCCCGGCACGACGACGGCCATCCGTACCGGCAGGAGCCGCTGGCCGGGCCACGCGCACGGGGTGGACGTGCTGGACCTGCCGGGCGTGTACGACCTGTCGTCCGGTCTGCCCGAAGCCGAGATCGCCAGGACCGTGGTCGGCGGCTCGGCGCACCGCCCGGGCGACGTCGTGGTCGTCGTGGTCGATGCGTGCAACCTGACCCGCAATCTCGTCCTGGTGGCGCAACTGCTGGCCGAAACGCCACACGTCGTCGTGGCGCTGAACATGACCGATCTCGCCGATCGGCGCGGGGTCAGGATCGACGTGCCCGCCCTGTCGGCCACCCTCGGTGTGCCGGTCGTCCCGATGGTGGCGCGGAAGAAGCGGGGGATCGAGGCGCTGCACCACGCGATTGACCAGGAGCCGCGATCGGCCGCAACGGACCGGCTGCCGCCGGCCGATCAGGTCGACGCGCTGGTCGAGTGGGCCGCCGTCGTCGAGCACGAGGCGACCGGGGGCACGGCGACGGCGTTCTCGTCAGACTCGGTCACCGAGCGGCTGGATCGAGTCCTCACGCACCCGGTGGTCGGGTGGATGGTCTTCCTCGGCATCATGGGCGGGTTGTTCTGGATCCTGTTCGCGCTTGCCACCGTCCCGATGGATCTGATCGAGGCGACCTTCGCCTACGTGGGTGGGCTGGTGGACGCGACGCTCCCGGCGGGTCCGATCCGCGATCTCCTGTCACAGGGCATCGTGGGAGGCATCGCCGGCACGGTCGTGTTCCTGCCGCAGATCTGCCTGCTGTTCTTCCTGATCACGCTGCTCGAGGACACCGGCTACCTGGCGCGCGCGGCGTTCGTCATGGATCGCCTGCTCGCGCGCTTCGGCCTGCCGGGCCACGCGTTCGTCCCGCTCCTCACATCGCACGCCTGTGCGCTGCCGGGCATCATGAGCACGCGGCTCATCCCGGATCGCCGCGACCGGCTCGCGACGATCCTGGTGGCGCCGTTCATGAGCTGCTCCGCCCGCCTGCCGGTCTACGTGCTGCTCGTCACGCTGCTGTTCGCGGACCGTCCCGCGCTGGCCGGACTGGCGTTCGCGGCCTGCTACCTGCTGGGCGCGCTGGCGGCGCTCTTCACGGCGCTGCTCTTCGGCCGGACGATCCTCAAGGGCCATCCCCGGCCGATGATCCTCGAGCTGCCGACCTACAAGGCACCATCGGTGCGAAACGCGCTCCTGGCCGCCAAGGATCAGGGCATGTCGTTCCTGACCACGGCCGGCACCGTGATCGTCGCCATCTGCATCGTCATGTGGTGGCTCAGCGCGTATCCAGCCCCGGAGACACCCGCCGAGGCGGTCCAGCTCAGGGCGGAAGCGGCTGCAGCAGGCGTGTCCGAGGCGCAGGCGGCCGAGCTCAACGCCGAAGCGGACGTACTGGAGTCGCGAGCCGCACAGGAGGGGAGTTACGCGGGCCGCATCGGCCACACGCTGGCGCCGGCGTTCGAGCCGCTCGGTTTCGACTGGCAGTTGACCGTCGGCGTGCTCACCAGCTTCCTCGCGCGCGAAGTCTTCGTGTCGACGATGTCGGTGCTGGCCGGCGCCGAGGGCGACGAAGTGGACGAGGGCGTCATCGAACGCGTCCGGAGCATGACACGTGACGACGGGGGACCGGTCTTCACGGCGTCGGCCTCGGCGGCCGCGCTCGTGTTCTTCGTGCTGGCGATGCAGTGCCTGCCGACGCTCGCCGTGACGCGGAAAGAGACCGGCGCACTGAAGTACGCCCTGCTCCAGCTGGCCTACATGTCCACGCTGGCCTACGCCGTGGCGCTCGTCGTGCACGTCGGCCTGCGCGCGGCCGGAGTGAGCTAGTCCTCTGGAAACGTGATCAGTCACACAACTCCCGGGCGGGGCATCCCGGCTCGCTGCGTTGCTCCTCCCTCACATATGGCCGATATTCTCGGT
>Ga0194132_10003694_pt1 | contig 26880 bp, 22 predicted proteins | sample TA2KigOf80mmetaG_FD_148612 | JGI IMG/M metagenome (GOLD analysis project Ga0194132, IMG submission 148612) | Freshwater microbial communities from Lake Tanganyika, Tanzania - TA2015054 Kigoma Offshore 80m | ecosystem: Environmental > Aquatic > Freshwater > Lake | place: Tanzania: Lake... | reverse complement strand
CGCGGCGGCGAGCGCGGCGCGGCCCAGGCGCTCGCACAACGCGGCGTCGTCGGCGAGCCGGCGCGCGGCCGCCGCCAGAGCCTCCGCATCGCCAGGGGGGACCCAAAGGCCCGCGCCATCGGCTTCGACGATTTCCTTCGCTTCGCCCGCCGGCGCGGCGAGCAGGATCGGCTTGCCCATGGCCATGGCCTCGAAAATCTTCGACGGGATCACCTCCGCGAACACCGGCGAATCGCGCAAGTGCACCAGCGCCGCGTCGACCAGGCTCCAGACGCGCGACATCGCCTCCTTGGGTTGCGGGCTGATCAGGCGCACGTTGGCGAGCCTGCGCCGCGCGGCATCGGCCACCAACGTCTCGCGCTCGGCCCCGTCGCCGACCAGGAGGAAACAAATATCCTCGCGTCCGCGAGTGCGTTCGGCGGCGTCGAGCACGTTGCCGAGACCGTGCGCCATGCCGTGGGTGCCGACGTAGCCGATCACGAATTTGTCGGCGAGACCCCATTCGGCGGCCAAGCCCGCGTCGCGCGGGCGCGGCGCGTAGCGGACGAGATCGACGCCGTTGCGGACAACCGCGATCTTGCCGGGATCGATCCCCCGCCCGGTCAAATTCTCCTTGAAGGTGCGGGTCAACGCCACCACGAGCGCGGCGCGGCGATAGAGGAACAGCTCGATTTTCTCCATCAGCGCCAGCAGCGAATTGCGGCGCATGGCGCCGACCCCGACGATGGAGGCGGGCCAGATGTCGCCCAATTCGAACACGAAGGGAAGGCGCTTGAGCGCGCCAACCAGCCATCCCGCGACGGCGGCGAAGAACTGCGGCGAGGTAGCGACGACCACGTCCGGGCGCCGTTCGGCGAGCGCGGCGACGGTGCCCGTGACCATGAAGCTCAGGAAATCGAGCGCGCGCCTGAGTGCGCCGCCCTTGTTGGGGGCGATGAAGGTCTTGACCCGCACGACGCGGATGCCGTCGATCGTTTCCGCCCGCCGCCACAGGTTGCGGTAGCCGGCATGCAGCTTTCCTTGCGGAAAATTGGGAAACGAGGTGACGACCGTGACCTCGTGGCCCCAGGCGACCCAATGGACCGCGCGCTCGTAAACACGGGTGGCGGCGGCGTTGGTTTCCGGCGGAAAATTGTCGGCGAGAAACAGGATTTTCATGCGGACGCCACGATAACGGGCGAGGGAGGCGGGGCCAAGAAGCCTGGACGGGCGGGCCGCCCTGTGGCTCTATTACGGCGTCGGCGGGAGAACGGGCATGGATGGCGGCACTCGCGATTTGAGCACCGGTTTGGCGGCGCGGCGCATGATTCGGCAGGGCGGCTACCAAGGGCCGACCGCCGGGTTCGCGCCCGGTTACGTGCAGGGCAACCTCGCCATCCTGCCCGCCGACTTGGCCGCCGATTTTCACCGCTTCTGCCAGGCCAATCCGAGGCCGTGCCCGCTGCTCGGGGTTTCGGACCGGGGCGATCCGCGCGTGCCTTTGCTGGGCGAAGACCTCGACATCCGCACCGATTTGCCGAAATACCGCGTGTGGCGGAACGGCGAGCTGGTCGAGGAGGTTACCGACATTCGCGCCCATTGGCGCGACGATCTCGTGTCGTTCGTGATCGGCTGTTCGTTTTCCTTCGAGCAGGCGTTGATCGAGGGCGGCATCGAAATTCGCCATATTACCCAAAATTGCAACGTGCCCATGTACCGCACCTCGGTGCCGACGGTACCGGCGGGACCGTTCCGGGGGCCGCTGGTGGTCTCCATGCGGCCGATGAAGCCCGCCGCCGCGATCCGCGCCGTGCAGATCACCTCGCGCTTTCCCTCGGTTCACGGCGCGCCGGTTCACCTCGGCTTCCCCGAGGCGATCGGCATTCGCGACTTGGCGAAGCCCGACTACGGCGACGTGGTCGAGGTGCGCGCGGGCGAGTTGCCGGTGTTCTGGGCATGCGGCGTCACGCCGCAATCGGTGATCGCCGCGGTCAAGCCGCCGTTCTGCATCACCCACGCGCCCGGCTCGATGCTGGTGACGGATTTGCTCAATACGCGCCTCGCCGCGTTCTGATGGCCGCGCCCCGCACGAAGACCTACGCCGATCTGCGTTCGGCCCGCTGGTACGGGGCGCGCGACTTGCGCTCGTTCGGGCACCGCTCGCGCACCAAGCAGATGGGTTTCGCGCGCGAGGATTGGGAAGGCAAGCCGGTCATCGCCATCGTCAACACCTGGTCGGAAATGAACCCGTGCCACGCGCACCTGCGAACGCGGGCCGAGGAGGTCAAGCGCGGCGTCTGGCAGGCGGGCGGCTTTCCAGTCGAGATGCCGGCCATGTCGCTGGGCGAACCGTTCATGAAACCGACCACCATGCTCTACCGCAACCTGCTGGCGATGGAGACGGAGGAACTGCTGCGCGCCAATCCGATCGACGGCGCGGTGCTGCTCGGTGGCTGCGACAAGACGGTGCCGGGACTGCTGATGGGCGCGATCAGCATGAACATCCCGGCGATCTTCGTGCCGGCGGGGCCGATGCTGCGCGGCAACTGGAACGGGGTCACGTTGGGCAGCGGCAGCGACATCTGGAAATACTGGGCGGATTTGCGCGCCGGGGTCATTTCCGAGGACGACTGGCGCGGGATCGAGGACGGCATCGCGCGCTCCTTCGGCACCTGCATGACCATGGGCACGGCGTCGACCATGGCGATTCTGGCCGAGGTGCTGGGCCTGACGCTGCCCGGTGCGGCGTCGATTCCAGCGGCCGATTCGGCGCATCCCCGGCTTGCGACCGCGAGCGGACGGCGCATCGTCGACCTGGTATGGGAAGACATGAAGCCGCGCGACATCCTGAGCCCTGACTCATTCGACAACACCATCGTCGCGCTCAACGCCGTCGGCGGCTCGACCAACGCGGTCGTGCACCTGGTGGCGCTGGCGGGCCGCGCCGGAATTCGATTGCCGCTCGACCGGTTCGACGCGCTCGCGCGCCAAACCCCTTTCATCGCCAATCTGCGCCCGTCGGGCCAATACCTGATGGAAGACCTGCACTACGCGGGCGGCAGCCGCGCGTTGCTCGCGCAACTTAGGGACCGCCTGCGGCTTGAAGCGCGCACCGTCGCCGGCGGCACGCTCGGCGAGGCGATCGCCGGGGCGCGGGTCGTCAACGACGACGTAATCCGTTCCGCCGCCAAGCCGCTCAGGGCCGAAGGCGGGCTTGCCATCCTTCGGGGCTCGCTCGCGCCCGACGGCGCGGTGCTGAAACTGACGGCGGCGGAACCGAGGCTCCTCAAACATCGCGGCCCGGCGGTGGTGTTCGAGGACTACAACGACATGGCCGCGCGCATCGACGACGAGGCGCTGCCGGCGACGCCCGATTCGGTCCTGGTGCTCAAGAACGCCGGGCCCAAGGGCGGGCCCGGCATGCCGGAATGGGGCCAGCTGCCGCTGCCGAAGAAGCTGCTGCGCCAGGGCGTGCGCGACATGGTGCGGATTTCGGACGCGCGCATGAGCGGCACCAGCTACGGCGCCTGCGTGCTGCACGTGGCGCCGGAATCCTCGGTCGGCGGTCCGCTCGGCCTGGTCCGGGACGGCGACGTGATCGAACTCGACGCCGAGGCGCGCCGGCTCGATCTCTTGGTGGCGGCGGACGAACTGGGCCGCCGTCGACAAGCGTGGCAACCGCGCCCGGCAGCTTACGCACGCGGCTTCGGCGAAATGTTCCTCGCCCACGTCACCCAGGCGGACAAAGGCTGCGACTTCGACTTTCTCGAGGGCGCGGGACCGACGCCTGAACCCGAAATTCACTGAACTGCGGCGGCGCGCTTGCCTTCGGCGTATTGCTGCAAAAGGATCAAGAACAAAATTCCGAATCCGATCGTGTCCGTGATTAACCCCGGTTTGATCAGCATGAGCGCGGCGGCGAGCAAAAGGGTGCGCTGCCAAAGCGCAAGCGGTCTCAGCAGGTAGCCCATCAGCGAGGCGGCGAGCGTCGCCGTGCCGACCGAGGCGCTGACGAAGGCCATTGCCGCATCTGTCCAGTCGCCGATCAGCAGCAGCGAGGGCTCGTAAATAAACATGAACGGCACGATGAAGCCGGCGGCACCGACCTTCATCGCGGCGAGTCCCGAGCTCCATAGATCGGTCTTGGCCAATGCGGCGGCGGCATAGACCGCGAGCGCGACCGGCGGCGTGATCGCCGATAGGATCGCGAAATAGAACGCGAACATGTGCGCCGCCGGCGGAATGGCGCCGAGCTTGATGATCGCCGGCACCAAGAGCGCGACCATTATGATGTAGGCGGGCGTGGTCGGCATGCCCATGCCGAGAATGATCCCGGCGACCGCGGTGACGACGAGGGCCAGGAAAAGGCTGCTGCGCGCCAGTTCGACCACGACATTGGTGAAGGTGATGCCGAGCCCGGTCAGCGTCACCGCACCGACCACGATGCCGGCGGCGGCGCAAGCCATGGCGACGGCGAGCGCGTTTTTGGCGCCGTCCTCGAGCGCCTCGAACACGCCTTGCCAGCGGATCTCGCGCCGGGTGTTGGCGCGCAGCATGGCGACGGGGAAGCACGACAGTGCCCCGGCCAGCGCGCTCAAGGGCGCGCTGTAGCCGCCGAACAGTCCGGCGAGAATAATCAGGATGGGGATGAACAAGTGCCCCCGCTCGCGCATCACTTGCTTGAGCGGCGTGATTTCGCTTTTCGGCAGGCCAAGCAGTCCCGAGCGCTTGGCCTCAAAATGGACCGCGAAAAAGACTGCGATGTAATAAAGGACCGCCGGGATGAGCGCCCAGACCGTGATCTGAAAGTAGCTGACCGCCAGGAACTCGGCCATGACGAAAGCCGCCGCGCCCATCACCGGTGGCATGATCTGACCGCCGGTCGAGGCGACCGATTCGACGGCGGCGGCGAACGGCGGGCGGAATCCGGTTCGCTTCATCAGCGGAATGGTAATCGGACCGTCGACCATGACGTTGGCGACGGCGCTGCCGGATATGGTGCCGAACAGGCTGGAACTGACTACCGCCACCTTGCCCGGCCCGCCGGCGGTGTGACCGGTCAGCGCGAGCGCGAAATCCATGAACATCTTGCCGGTGCCGGTGCGTTCCATGAAGCTTCCGAACACCACGAAAATGATGACGTAGGAGGCGGAAACGCCGAGCACCGGGCCGAAAATACCCTCGGTCGTCATGTATAGCTGGTCGAGCAGCTTCTGCGGCTCGACGCCAAAAATGAGCAAGGCATAAACGATAAAAATGACCGCGGTGACGGGCAGAGCCCAGCCGATCACCCGCCGCGTCGCGTCGAGCACGAGCAGAATAGTCAGGATCGCCATCACCCAATCGGCGGGCCTGAGGTCGTCGATGTAATAAATGCGGTCGACGAAGTACTTGTAGTTGACGAAGATGTAGCCGACCGCGGCGAGGCTGAGGCCGATCGGTGCGATGTCATACCACGCCACCCGCCGTTCTCCTTCCGTCGCGCGAAACGGAAAGAACAGGAACACCAGCACCAGCGCGAACAGCAGATGCGTGCCGCGGAAGATCATCGCCTCCGGCGGACCAGAGGCGGCGATCCACATGTGGTAGAGCGACATGGCGACGGCGCCGGCAAAAGCCGCCATGCGCGCGCCGCGCTCGAACACGGTCAATGGTGCGGACATCGGTGCGAATCAAGAAACCGGCGGAGATCTTTCCGCCGGTTTCCTGTCGGGAATCACAGAGCCCCGATTTCCTTGAAGAACTTGCGCGCGCCGGGATGCAGCGGCACGCCGATATCCTCGGCCATCATCTTGGGCGTCAGGCCGTCGATCGCCTTGACCACAGCGACCATGTCCGGGATATGGCCGGCCATAGTCTTGGCCATGGTGTAGACCTGAGCCTCGGGCAGCTTGCAGCTTAACACCAGGTGCGTGGCATAACCGATCACCTTCACGTCCTGCGTGATCTTGGGATAGGTACCGGCCTTGATGGTGTTCAAGGTGTAGCCGGGATTGATCTTCTTCATATCGCCGATTTTCTCGCCGATATCGAGCAGCTTGATGTCACGCGCGGCGGCGATGTCCATCACCGCGCCGGCGGGGATGGTGGTGCCGAGCGTGAAGGCCTGGGCGTGCCCATCCTTCAGGAGCGCGACCGCGTCGCTGTAGGAAACATGGCTGACCTTGCCGAGCTTTTGGTAGTCGAGGCCGTAGACCTGCAGCACGTGACGGGTGATTTCCTCGGCGGTGTTGCCGCGCGGCTGGATGGCGACATGCTTGCCCTTGAGATCGGCGACCGAGTTGATCTTGGCGTCGGTCAGAGCCACCACCTGGAAATACTGCGGATAAAGAGTAGCGAGCTGGCAGACGTTGTCGTGCTTCTTGTCGAAGGGCGCGGCGCCCTTGATCGCTTCCACGGTCGAGACGCTGTTGGCGAATCCGATTTCGGTCTTGCTTTCCTGCACACCCTTGACGTTGGCGATGCCGGCGCCGGGCAGGGCCTGGATCGTTACCCCGGGCATCGCCTTTTCCCACATGGACTTGAGCGAGCCACCGAGCGGCACCCACGACCCCCCTTGCGGGCCGGTCATCAGGCGGAGCGTATCGGCGGCGGGCGCCGGTTGGCCGAGCGCGATCACTGCAACGCCGATCGCGGCCGTTAGAAACATCTTGTTCATTGAACGAACCTCCCTTGTTGGACGGCGTGGCCGATCTTTGCCGACCCGCCTTTCCGCCAGCATGGTAAAGGGGGCCGGGCCCGTCAAGGGTCGGGGCCACCGCGCCGGGCGGCGTGGGGTGGCGGTTCCGGCACGGGGGGCTTACATTAGGCGTGTTTCGCGGGCCCGGGGGAGCGACGGCCCGCGATCGCACCTGGGCCCGTCGTCTTCATGCGCAAGATCGTCCTCGTTCTCGTCGCCGTTCTGTTTGCCGTCGCCGCGCTGGCCTACCATGTTTACGGTCGCGGGACCGCGGTCACCGTCGCGAATCCGGAACGGGGTCTGGCGATCGAATCGGTCTATGCCACCGGCGTCGTCGAGCCGGTAACCTGGGCGCAGGTGTCCGCGCTGGTCCAAGGCCGCATCGCCGCTGTCCGGGCTCATGACGGCGACCGGGTCGAGGAGGGACAACTGATCGCCCGTCTCGACGATCGCGAAGCCCGCGCCGTCCTGCACCAGGTCGAAGCACGGGAGCGGTATTGGCAGGAAGAGCTGGCCCGCCAACAGGCGCTCGAGGCGCGCGGCGTCGCCAGCCGCGCGACCTACGAACGGACCCAGAGCGAGTATTTGCAGGCCAAGGCCGCGACCGCGGCGGCGCGCCAGCGGCTCGAGGATTTCAACGTGCGTGCGCCGATCGCGGGCACGGTCCTGCGCCAGGACGGCGAAGTCGGCGAAGTGGTGGACAAACAGAAGATCCTGTTTTCCATCGGCCAGCCAAAGCCGCTACGTGTCACGGCGGACGTGGATGAAGAGGATATCGTGCATCTCGTCCCCGGCCAGAAGGCGCTGATCAAGGCCGACGCGTTTTCCGATCGGACGCTGTCCGGAACCGTCGCCGCCATCACGCCCAAGGGCGATCCCATCAATAAGAGTTTCCGCGTGCGGGTCGCGCTGCCTCCGGACACGCCGGTGCTGGTCGGCATGACGGTCGAAATCAACGTGGTGACGCGCGAGACGCCGGACGCGATTCTGATTCCGGCCGGCACGACGCGCGACGGCCACGTGTTCGTCGCCGAGGCCGACCGCGCGCGGCGCGTACCGGTGAAAATAGGCGCGCGCGGCGCCGCCCAGACCGAGATCGTCGAAGGCCTCGCGGCGGATTCGCTCCTCATCCTCGAGCCCCTGGCCAAGCTGACCGACGGCGCCCGCATCCGTATCGCCAACGGCGCGAAGGCCCACCCGCGCTAATCGCGCGGAACGCGTATGCCGCTCGAACTCGCCATTGCGCTTTCGCACCTGATGCGCCGGCGGCGCCAGACCGCCATTTCGGTGCTCGGCGTCATGCTCGGCGTCGGTTTTTTCATCGGCATCGCGTCGATGATGCAGGGTTTTCAGAATTATTTCGTCGAAAAGGTGATCGACGTTCAGCCGCACATCGTGATGAAAGACGAATTCCGGGTGCCCGCCCGCCAGCCGGTGTTTCGGGATCATCCGGACGCGGCGATCGAGTTGAGCGGCCTCAAGCCGCGCGACGAGGTGCGCGGCATTCGCGGGTCGCGGGCGGTGCTCGCCCACGCGCGGCACATGCAGGGCGTGCATGTGGCACCGACGTTCGCCGGCCAGGCGCTGCTGCGCTACGGCTCGAAAGACGTGTCGGTGACCGTCAACGGCATCGAGCCGGCCTCCGAACGCCGCGTCACAAACCTGGAAAAGGATCTGACCCAGGGCGCGCTCGACGATCTCTACGCCACGAGCAACGGCATCATCCTCGGCGTCGGCGTGGCGGATAAGCTCGGTGCCGCCATGGGCGACACGTTGACCGTGGTGTCGCCGCAGAACGTTATCCTGAAAATGAAGGTCACCGGGATCTTCTCTTCCGGCATCACCACCATGGATAACTTCGAGACGTACGTCCTGCTCAAGAAGGCGCAAATCCTCCATAATCGCCCGAACGTCATCAACCGTATCCGGTTCCGCCTCGACGACATCGAACGGGCCGGTGCGGTCGCTCGCGGACTCGAATCCCGATTCGGCTATCGGACCGAATCGTGGGAAGAGGCCTCGCGCAACGTGCTCGGCATTTTCGTCATTCAGAACGGAATCATGTATTCGACCGTGTCGGCGATCCTGATCGTCGCCTGCTTCGGCATCTTCAACGTCATTTCGACGGTGATCTACGAAAAGTCGCGCGACATCGCGATTCTCAAGTCGATGGGCTTCGCCGAAGGCGACATCATGCGCGTGTTCGTGATCGAGGGCGTGATCGCCGGGATGATCGGCAGCGTGCTCGGCTGGGCGCTCGGCTACGGGATCGTCGAGTTCCTCGCTTCGATTCGCTTCAACATCGAAGGCTTCGTCCGCTCCGAGGGATTTATTTTGTATCGCACGGTCTGGCATTACGTAATCGGCGCGGCGGTCGCGACCGCGTCGGCGACGTTCGCGGCGTGGCTGCCGGCCCGGCGCGCGGCCCGGCTCAATCCGGTCGATATCGTGCGGGGCCTGTGATGACCGCGGATGCCATTCCCGCCCTGGAAGCGCGCGGCCTGACCCGCGTGCTGCCCGGCGCGGTGCCGGTGACGCTGGTCAAAGACGCGACCTTTGCCGTCCAGAAGGGCGAGCTGGTGGCGGTCAGCGGCCCTTCGGGTTCGGGCAAGTCGTCGCTGCTCTACCTGCTCGGCCTTTTGGATACGCCGAGTTCGGGCGAAATCCGGATCGAGGGTCGCGATGCAAGGGCGCTCGATTCGGACGAACAGGCGCGCCTCAGGCTTTCGCGACTCGGGTTCGTCTTTCAATTTCACTTTTTGCTGGAAGAATTCGACGTGCTCGACAACGTCATGCTGCCGATGCGCAAGCTCGGCCGCCTGCCGGCCGCGGACATGCGCGCGCGGGCGCAGGCAATTCTCGCCGATTTGGGAATGGCCGATCAGATGCGCAAGTATCCGAGCCAGCTCTCGGGCGGCCAGCGCCAGCGGGTCGCGGTCGCCCGCGCGCTCGCCAACGACCCAGCGGTGGTGCTGGCCGACGAGCCGACCGGCAATCTCGACAGCGCGAACGCGCTCGCGGTGTTCGAGATTTTCAAGCGGCTCGCCCGCGACCAGGGCCGCGCGCTGGTGGTGGTGACGCACGAACAGGACTTGGCGGCGCTGGCCGACCGCCGGATTCACATGATCGACGGCCGGATCGCTACCACTTGAGCGCGGTGAAGATGTTGGAGTAGTGGTCGGTCCACAGCCGATCCTTGGTCTCGGGCTTGAGCGGGGTCCAACGGCCGTCGGCGCGGATGTGTTCGGCGGTCGGGCCGGGCCGGGCCATCGCCACCCAGGTCGAGCCGAACGCGGTCGGCGTGTTGGGCGGTGCGTCGTATTCCTGGAGAAACGCTTCGATCCCCGCGTCGGCGGCGAGGCTCGCGAGCACCGGCTTCAAGTCGAGATAACGGTTGGAGATGTGATAGACCAGCACGCCGTCTTCCTTGAGCTTAGTCAGATACATGGCCATCGCCTCGCGCGTCAGCAGATGTACCGGCACCGCGTCCGAGGTGAAGGCGTCCATCACCAGCAGGTCCTGCGAGCGGTTGGCGACCTTCTGCAACGTCAGCCGCCCGTCGCCGAGGACGACCTTGATCTCGGGCGGGCAATCGCGCAGGAACGTGAACAGCGTGGTATCGCGGGCCATGCGCTCGACCGCCGGGTCGATCTCGTAATAGGTGAAGGTCTGTCCCGGCTTGGCCAGGCACGCGAGCGCGCCGGTGCCGAGCCCGAGCACCGACAGCTTGGCGCCCGGCCTCGAGGCGACCGGGAAGCGGAACACCTGGGTGATCGGACTGCCGGGGAAATAATAGGTCTGCGGGGTCAGACGCTTGGCCGGCTCCAGGCTTTGCGAGCCATGATTGGTGGTGCCGTGGTACATGGTCATCATCGGCGGCTTCTCTTCCTGCGTCACTCGGATGATGCCGAAGAAGTTGCGTTCGGCCTTCAGTTCGTTCGAGCGCCCGCCGATCGGAAACAATGCCTGCGCGAGCAGAATGGCGACGGCGACCAGCCCGAACCGCCAGGGCCGCTTCGCGGCCGCTGCCGCGATCAGCGCCAGGACCACGCCGATCGCCGTTTGCATCGAGGATTCGGCGTCGGTGAAGGTGTCGGGAAACCGCCACAGCGCGAACAGTAGGACGGCGAAGACGACTCCCGGCAGCACCAGGTCCTTGAGGGCGGGGCGGGGAACGCTCTCGTTGCCGGCGCCGGGGCGCAAAAACAGGGCCAGCAGCAACACGACCGGATATTCGACCAACGACGTGAAGGCGACCGGCGCGACGATGGCGTTGAAGATGCCGCCCAGCACGCCGCCGAACGACAGCAGGAAATAGAACTCGGTCAGGTGTTCGGGATCTGGCCGGGTGCGGGCCAATTCGCCATGGCAGACCAGCGCGGTGACGAAGAAAGCGAGAAAATGCAACCCAATGGTGAAGAAGGTGGCGCTGCTCCCGCCGCCCCAAAAGAAAAGAACGATCACCGGCAGCACGAAAAAAGGCTGCAGAAGGTTCGCCTGGTCGTGGGTGATCAGGGGTTTGCGCGCGAACGCGATGATGAAGGTCAGCAGATAGCCGGCGAGCGGCAAAATCCACAGCAACGGCACCGCCGCGATGTCGGTAGTGATATAAGTGGTGAGGCCGATGAACAGGCTCGACGGCGCGAACGCGAGCAATATCCAGCGTGCGCGCAGCGCGGGCGTCGGACGTCCGGCGGCAAAAGCGGACGCGGCAGGCTTGGCATGGGCCTTAGCGACCGGCCCCGCCTCGCGCGCTTTGAGCGCGGCAAGCGATACCAGCGCGATGGCCAGAGCCAACGCCACGTAGAGCACGCTCCAAGTTCCGGTCTGGCCGGGAATGGTGAGATAGACTTCGGCTACGGTCTGGAAACCGAGCAGGCCGATCAGGCTGCCGAGGTTGCTGGTGACGTAGAGGAAATAAGGATCGCCGGCGGCGGGGTGATCGGTGCGCGCGAACCAGGCCTGCAGCATGGGCGCGGTCGCCGACAGCATGAGGAAAGGCGCGCCCGCCGACGCCAGCAGCAGCAAGAACAGCCAGCCCATCGGGTTGTCGCCGGTCGGCGGCTCCCACCGGGCGGCGTCGAACCCGATCGGCAACGCAACCAGCGACGCGGCCAGCAGCAGAACGTGCAGCATCGCTTGGCGTTTGACGCCGAGCTTGAGCGAGAAGTGCGCGTAGCCATATCCCGCCAGCAACAACGCCTGGAAGAACACCATGCAGGTGGTCCACACCATCGGCGTGCCGCCGAGCAGCGGCAGGATCATCTTTCCGACCAGCGGCTGTGACCAGAACATCAAGAGCGCGCTCAAGAACAAGGGCGGCATGAAAAGGGCGAGCAGCAGCCCCGGCCGGCCGGCGGTTGAGATCATGGCGGGAAAAGTCCTGGGGTGAGGAGAAAGGGGGACGTGGGGGGTGATCGGGCGCTATCGGGCGGCCGCACTCTACTATTCCAACAGCACGGTTGACAATCGACCGGCCCGGCCACTCAAGCGCCGGATTGGGGCCAAATTGTGGCGCGCGCGGGCCCACGCCCAAGCGAATGCATGCCTACCGGCATGACGCGCGCATCAAAAGATGCGCCCCGACCGGGGCGCGGTCCCGCCGGTAGGCGGGCGATCGGAAGAATCCCGGCACGCCCTTAAAACGGCAGGTGCACGTGAGAGGCGTCCGGCTCGCCGCAACGGCGCAGGATGCTCTCGCGGGCGAGGTCGCGGACCTTGAGCGCCGCCTTGAAGGGATCGCTTTCGCTCGCCGCGACGGCGGCGGCATCGATCGGCGGCTCGATGGTCACTGCGATCGGCCCTCGGCGCGGAAACCAGCTCTGGTCGCGGAGCACCGAACGGGTACCCCGGATCACGACCGGAACCACCGGAACCCGTGCCGCGACTGCAGCCTCGAAGGCGCCGAGTCGGAACGGCAGCAAGCCCGGCGCGCGCATCAAGGTGCCTTCCGGAAAGTACATCAGATCGCGCCCGCCCCGGATGCGCTCGACCAGGCGCTTGGAATCGGCGATGGCGTCTTCCTTGGCCAGGCGCCGGACGTATTCGGCGCCGATCCGACCGAGCAGCAGCCGGGGCAGAAATTGTTCGCCCAGTTCGGCCTTGGCGACGAAGCTGAACGGCCGCGGGATGGCGGCGGTAAGCACGAAACCGTCGAGATAGCTCGCGTGGTTGGCGACGAACACGCAAGGCCGGTTCCGGGGTGGCACGTTCTCCAGGCCCCGGACCGTGAGCGATACGCCCGCGAGGCGCGCGAGCAGCCGGAAGATCGCGCGCATCGACGCCCAGCGCGCGGATTCGAACGGGATCAGGACCAAGGCGGGCAACAGAACGATCAGGGTCAGCACCGCGAGACCCCAGGCCCACGCAGCGTAGGCGCCGGCAACGACGCGCGCGACCGACCGCCGCACGGTGGGAACCAGCGCGGCGAACGCCATCCGCGCCATCAGTCGCCAGCGCGCAGTTCGGGCCTTGCCCACGCCGCCTCGCAGATAAAGCTCGCGCGTCGCGGCGCGCCGGATTTTTCCCGACGACGTCTTGAGCAAGGTATTGGGCGGCGCCAGCACCACTTCGTCCGGCGGCTCGCCCGCGAGCTCGGTGACAATTGCGTTGATCTTGGCGCGCATGTCGTCGCGGACGGCCTCCTTGCTGCGGGTTTCGGCCAGCACCACGAGGCGTTCGGTGCCTCTCGCCGCGTCGGGCACGCCGAACACGGCGACGTTGCCCTCGCGCACGCCTTCAACCGCTCCCACCGCGCCCTCGATCTCGGTCGGATAAATGTTGCGTCCGGCGCGGATGATCATGTCCTTAGTGCGGCCGGTGATGTGGATGTCGCCGCCCGCGAAATAGCCGCGATCCCCGGTTTCCAGCCATTCGCCGCGAAACAACTTTTGGGTTTCGTCTGGCCGGCGGAAGTAGCCGCTGGTCGCCGACGGCCCCCGGAACTGGATGCGGCCTTCCTGGCGCTCGGGCAATTCGCGGTCGTTGGCGTCGGTCACCCGGATCTGGTGGCCGGGGATGGGATAGCCGCAGGCCGGGAAACGGAGCGCGTGCGCGTCGTCCGGGGCGGCCGGAACCGCGCGCCCCGAACGCATGAAAGTGTCGCGCTCGATCCGATCGACCACCGGCCCAGGCCCGAGCGGGGGAAAGGCGAGCCCGACGGAATTTTCGGCGAGCCCGTATACCGGCATCAGGGATTCGCGGCGGAAGCCCGCCTTGGCGAACCGCGCGCAAAACCGCTCCAGGGTGTCGGGATTGACCGCTTCGGCACCGTTGAAGGCGCAACGCCAGCTCGAAAGGTCGAGGGCGGCGATCTCGCATTCGTCGATCCGTTTCAGGCACAGCTCGTAGGCGAAATTGGGCGCGGCCGAGAGCGTGCCCCGGTAACGGTGAATAGCGCGCAGCCATCGCTCGGGCCGGGCGATGAACGCCATCGGCGGTATGATCACCAGCGGCACCGCATGATAAAGGCTGCCGAACCAGGCGCCGATCAGGCCCATGTCGTGATAGAGCGGCAGCCAGCTCACGAATACGTCGGTGGACGCCGCCCGGGTCGCCTCGCCCATGGCGCGGATGTTGGCGAGCAGATTGGCGTGCGTCAGCACCACGCCCTTCGGGTTGCCGGTCGAGCCCGAAGTGTATTGGAGAAACGCCGTTTCCTCCGGCCCGCGCGCGACCGGGACGAAGGCGTGGCCGCCCGCCGTCAATTCGGCGACCGTCACCGTTTCGCGCAAAGTCGGCACCTCGGCTTCGAGCAGGCGCGTAAACGGTTTGACCTCGGGAACCGTGATCAGGATTCGGGCCTGGCAATTGGCGACCACGCCGGCATAGCGGCGGAGATGCTCCTCGGCATGGGTCAGGCGCGCGGGCGGGTAAAGCGGCGCCGGCACCGCGCCCGCCAGCAGCACGCCGAAGAAGGCGACGAAATAATCGCGTCTCGTCGGCAGCATCAGGGCGACCGCCTCGTCCGGCTTCACGTCGCGCGCCTGGAGGCCGGCGGCGATTCGCTCCGCTTCCGCGAGCAGCGCGCGGTGGGTGATGGCCTCGCCGTCGTTGTCGTCGGCGTAGAGGCGGATGTGCGGCCGGTCGGGGTGGGCGTTCGCGTGCCAACCGAGCACGTCGATCAGGGTGCGCGCGGCAACGGGAAGATCGCCGGTTTCGACGAGCGTGACCGCGCTGACCTCGGGCGGGGCCCAGCCTCGGCCGCGCGCTTCCGCCGCCAGCACGGCGCGCAGGATGTCGCGCGGGGTCTCGATCGCAGTCATCGCTTCGTCGCCGACCGCAACGCCGAAGTCGCGCTCGGTGCGGGCGATCAATTCGACCCGGCCCAGGCTGTCGAGGCCGAGATCCTTGTCGAGGCGCGAATCGAGGCCCATCGCGAGCGTCGCGGCGCGGCCGGGGTTGACTTCCCGGACGAATGCGCGCACCGCCGCCAGCACGCGCTCGGCGGCTTGCTGCTGGTCGCGTTCGACTGGATGCGTACCCGTCATTTCCGCCCCGTTCACCGTGCAAGGATACCACGCGCGGCCGGGCGAACCGCGCGGCGGCGCCAGTCCACCCGCCTATGTAAGTTATAATATATTTGACTTACTTTTATAAATTATTATACTTTTTTTTTATGGAGGAATTCCCAATGGAAAGCACCATGACCGTCAAGGGGCAGATCGTTATTCCCTCGAAAATCCGGCGGAAGTTCGGAATTAGGGAGGGAACCCGTATGCAAGTCGATATGGATGAGCAGACGCATCGGATCATCCTTACGCCCGTCACGCGCGATTACATCCAGAAACTGCGGGGAAAATACAAGGGCAAGGGGCTGTTGGCGGCGCTAGCGGCGGAAAAAAAACGTGAAAGAGAACGCTGATGGCGCGCAAACCCAAGACCCTGGTGTTCGATTCGTGGGCAGTGTTGGCGTATCTGGGGGACGAGATTTCCGGTCAAGAAGTCGCGGACTTGATCGCCAATGCCCATGAAGACCGTATCGCCATGTTCATGTCCAGCGTGAACGCGGGAGAGGTTTGGTACATCATCGCTCGGGAAGCGTCGGAGGTGGAGGCCGACAAGGCAGTCGACGATCTAAAACGCCTCGGCATCGAATTTATCGACGCGGACTGGCCGATCGCCCGGATCGCGGGATCGTTCAAGGCGCACAACAAGATGTCTTACGCCGACTGTTTCGCGGCGGCTCTTGCCAAGGATCGCAAATCCGATCTCGTCACCGGAGATAAAGAATTCAAGCAAATCGAGGCGGAAATCAACATTCGCTGGTTGTAAATTGCATGGGTGAACAAGGTATGAGCACACCGCGGAATATCCGAGAAACCCTTGGAGCATTAATTGATCGGCCTTCATTGGCTTTGGCGCGTCAACTTGAACAGGAATTAGCCACTGCCGGGTATCGCAAGATGGTCTTTGGATGTCGTGTCAATCAGAAAGCCTCGATCGAAGCCGCGTCTGAGAGTGATCAAGGTGCAGTCGAACGTTTGGCAAATGCGTTCGATGCTTCCCTCACTGCGGCACGGAAAATATCTAGGACGGGACCCAGCGATTCCTCGCTCACGCCGCGGAAAGCAGTTCAACGGTTTCTAAAGGGGCTCTTACAGTCAATTTCTTCTACCGAGGAGAAAATTCGCGTGAAAGAATCGATTGTTCGGGACATCGTTCTTGATTGTTATCAGCACTGTTTCCGTCTCGAAGACATGCCAGAAGGGGTTCATGAGCAGGTGTTTACTGACCCCGATGATGCAAAGCGGGCGGCTGAAATTTGCTTGAATTTCGATAAGGCTTTGCGGATTCTCGAGCGAGAGAAATCCACGAAAATCCGGGCGCCAGCATAAGATAAACCGGCAAGGGCAGCCTTATACGCCAACCTTCTCGCACCGTGACGCATTCGCATTCACGACCGTTGACGCGCCGCCGCGTGCCGCTTATAAGCGCCGCGGGCCACTACCTCCCAACGGGTCGCGCCCTTCTGCAAGGAAGGGATACACGATGAAAACCTCGCTTTCGCCGGGCATGGGCCCGGCGGTTTCGCTTCCCAAGCCGGCGTCGCGTCCGGCGGTCCCCAATTTCTCGTCCGGTCCCTGCGCCAAGCGACCCGGTTGGTCGCCGACCGCCCTTTCCGGCGCGCTTACCGGGCGTTCGCACCGCTCCAAGCCGGGCAAGGCGCGCATCAGGGACGTGCTTCTCCGCACGCGCGCGATCCTCGGCCTGCCTGCGGATTACCGCGTCGCCCTGGTGCCCGCGTCCGACACCGGCGCGTTCGAAATGGCGCTATGGTCACTGTTGGGCGCGCGCGGCGTCGACGTGCTCGCCTGGGAAAGCTTCGGCTTGGGCTGGGTCAACGACGTCGTCAAACACCTCAAAGTCAAAGACGCGCGCGCGATCGAGGCGCCCTACGGCGAGTTGCCCGACCTTTTCCGGGTCGATTTCGACCGCGACGTGGTGTTCACCTGGAACGGCACCACCTCGGGCGTGCGGGTGCCGGACGGCGATTGGATCGCCGCCGATCGGCGCGGGCTTACCATCTGCGACGCGACCTCGGCGGTGTTCGCCTACGACCTGCCGTGGGCGAAACTCGATGTCGCGACCTATTCCTGGCAGAAGGTCTTGGGCGGCGAGGCGCAGCACGGAATTTTGATTCTCAGCCCGCGCGCGGCGGAGCGCCTCGAAACCCATAGGCCGCCGTGGCCGCTGCCGAAGGTTTTCCGCCTGACCAAGGGTGGCAAGCTGATCGACGGCGTGTTCGAGGGCGAGACCATCAACACGCCTTCCATGCTCTGCGTCGAGGACGCCCTCGACGGCCTCAAATGGGTCGAGCAGATCGGCGGCCTCAAGGGCCTGATGGCGCGCTGCGAGAAGAACGCCGCCGCCATCGACCGCTGGGTGACGCGCACGCCGTGGATCGAGAATCTCGCGCGCGATCCCCGGACGCGCTCGCGCACGTCGGTCTGTCTCGTCTTCACCGATCCGGCGGTCGCCAAGCTCGCGCCCGAGGCGCGCGTCACCTTCGGGCGCCGGGTTTCGGGCCTGCTGGAGGCGGAAAACGCCGGCTACGACATCGCGCACCATCGCGACGCCCCGGCCGGGCTGCGCCTATGGTCCGGCGCGACGGTGGAAACGTCCGACCTCGAAGCCCTGTTCCCGTGGATCGAATGGGCCTTCGCCGTCGCCAAGGCGGAGTTGGTGCCATGACCCAGCCTAAGGTCCTGATCGCCGACGATATGAGCCCGCTCGCCGCCGACACGTTCCGCGCACGGGGTGTGGCGGTCGATGTCAAGACCGGGCTCGCCCCGGATGCGCTCGCGGCGGTTCTCAAGGATTACGACGGGCTTGCGGTGCGTTCGGCGACCAAAGTCAGGGCGGCGACGCTAGCGAACGCTTCCCGCCTCAAGGTGATCGGCCGCGCCGGCATTGGCGTCGACAACATCGATGTTCCGGCCGCGACCGCGCGCGGCGTCGTGGTGATGAACACGCCCTACGGCAATTCCATCACCACCGCCGAGCACGCCATCGCCCTGATGATGGCGCTTGCCCGCCAGATCCCCGAGGCCAACGCCTCGACCCACGCCGGCAAGTGGGAGAAGAACACCTTCATGGGCGTCGAGTTCATGGGCAAGACCCTGGGTATCATCGGTTGCGGCAACATCGGCACCGTGGTCGCCGACCGGGCCCAGGGCCTGAAGATGAAGGTGATCGCCTACGATCCTTTCCTGGTGCCGGACCGCGCGGCCGAACTGGGGGTCGAGAAGGTCGAATTGGACGAACTGCTCGCCCGCGCGGATTTTATCAGTCTGCACACGCCCTTGACCGACTCGACCCGCAACATTCTGGACGTCAGGGCGCTGGCCAAGACCAGGAAGGGCGTGCGCATCGTCAATTGCGCGCGCGGCGGCCTGATCGTCGAGGCTGACCTGAAGGCGGCGCTGGAGCAGGGCCAGGTCGCGGGCGCCGCCCTCGACGTGTTCGCCGAGGAACCGGCGCGGACGAATCCGCTGTTCGGCATGAAGAACGTGGTGGCAACGCCGCACTTGGGCGCCGCCACCGCCGAGGCGCAGGAAAAGGTCGCGTTCCAGATCGCCGAGCAGATGGCCGACTTTCTCCTTACCGGCGCGGTCGCCAATGCCATCAACATGCCGGCCATGACCGCCGAGGAGGCGCCGCGGCTCAGGCCCTACATGAAGCTCGCCGAGCGGCTCGGCAGCTTCGCCGGCCAGGCGACCGAGACCTCGATCAAGGCGGTGACCGTGGAATACGAAGGCGCGGTCGCCGCCCTCAACATCAAGCCGCTGACCGCGGTGGTGCTCCAGGGCCTGCTCGCGCCGCTGCTGGAAACGGTCAACATGGTGAGCGCGCCGGCGATCGCGCGCGAGCGCGGCCTCGAGGTGCGCGAGGTCCGCAACGAACGGGCCGCGGCCTACCAAACGCTCATTCGCCTAACCGTGACCACCGAGACCCAGACCCGCGCCGTCGCCGGGACGCTGTTCAACGACGAGCCCCGCATCGTCGACATCAAGGGCATTCCGATCGACGCCCGGCTCGCGCCGCACATGATCTACGTCACCAACCGCGACAAGCCGGGGTTCATCGGCGCGCTCGGCACGCTCTTGGGGAACGCCGGCATCAACATCGCGACTTTACATCTGGGGCGCGACGCGCCGGGCGGCGACGCGGTCGCCCTGATCGAGGTCGACCAGGAGATCGACGAGAATTTGGCCGCCGCGATCCGCAAGCTGCCCCAGGTCATGCGCTGCAAGCCGATGCGGTTTTAGCTTCCGCTCAAAAATTTGGGTTGCCTCCCGCCCGGCCGGGGAGTTTAATCATTCTTAATAATATCCTAAGGGAGGGCCCCGCCGATGATGATGGCGCTGCACATCGATCCGAAGAAATGCACCGGCTGCCTGCAGTGCGAACTCGCCTGCAGCTACGACAACGAGGGGGTCTTCAACCCCGCCAAGTCGCGCATCAAGGTTTTCAATTTCCACGACGAGGGTCGCTTCGTCCCCTACACCTGCACCCAGTGCGCCGAAGCTTGGTGCCAGCAGGCGTGCCCGGTCGACGCCATTTCGGTCGACGCCAAGACCGGGGCCAAGGTGGTGTCGGATTCGCTCTGCGTCGGCTGCAAGGTCTGCACCATCGCCTGCCCGTTCGGCACGGTGAACTACAACGCTTCCACCGGCAAGGTCCTGAAGTGCGATCTCTGCGGCGGCGACCCCGAATGCGCCAAGGCCTGCCCGACCGGCGCGATCACCTACGTCGACGCCAACTGGACGGGCTTGGAAAAGATGCGCGCCTGGGCGGCAAAAACCGACACCGGCGCGCGCGCAGCCAACTGATTTAGGACAGGGAGGACACCATCATGGCATGGGCTGGAAAAATTCTCCGCGTCGACCTGACCAAGGGCACGTGCAAGGATGAACCGCTACGCATGGATTGGGCCAAGCTCTATCTCGGCCAGCGCGGGCTCGCGACCAAGTATCTGGCCGAGGAAATCGACCCTAAGGTCGATCCCCTCTCGCCCGGCAACAAGCTGATCATGACCACCGGGCCCTTGACCGGCACCAACGCCTCGACCGCCGGGCGCTATTCGGTGGTGACCAAGGGCGCGCTCACCGGCGCGATCGCCTGCTCCAATTCGGGCGGCTTCTTCGGCAACGAGATGAAGAACGCCGGCTACGACATGATCATCTTCGAGGGCCGTTCGGCAAAGCCGGTTTACCTCTATCTCAGCAATGACGTCGCCAAGCTGATGGACGCCGCCGAATTCTGGGGCAAGTCGGTTTGGGACACGGAAGAAGGCATCAAGGCCAAGCACCAGGACCCGTTGATCCGGGTCGCCTCGATCGGCGTTTCGGGCGAAAAAGGCGTGCGCTTCGCCTGCGTCGTCAATGATATGCACCGGGCGGCGGGCCGAAGCGGCGTCGGCGCGGTGATGGGCTCCAAGAACCTGAAGGCGGTCGCCATCCGCGGCACCGTCGGGATCAAGGTGCGCGATTTCAAGGCGTTTCAGGCGGCGGTCGCCAAAGGCAAGAAAGTGCTGGCGGACAACGCCGTCACCGGCCAGGGCCTGCCCAAGTACGGAACGCAGGTACTGATGAACGTGATCAACGAGGTGGGCGCGCTGCCGACCCGCAACCACCGGGATTCCCAGTTCGAGGACGCGAACAATATCTCGGCCGAAGCGATGGCCGCCAAGCGCCCAACCGACGGCAAGGCCAACTTGGTCACCAACGCGGCTTGCTTCGCCTGCACCATCGCCTGCGGGCGCGTGTCGCAGATCGACCGCACCCACTACACTGTGGCGGAACGGCCGAAATACCAGATCGCCTCGGGCGGACTCGAATACGAAGCCGCCTGGGCGCTCGGCGCCGCGACCGGCGTCGGCGATCTCGACGCGTTGACGTTCGCCAATTTCGTCTGCAACGAGCAGGGGCTCGACCCGATCTCCTTCGGCGCGACCCTCGGCGCGGCCATGGAGCTCTACGACATGGGCGTGATCACGTCCAAGGATACCGGGGGCATCGAGCTCAAGTTCGGTAATCCCAAGGCGCTGACCGAAATGGCGGAACTGACGGGACGGGGCGAGGGCTTCGGCGCGGTGCTGGGCATGGGCTCCAAGCTGATGTGCGAGAAATACGGCAAGCCGGAGCTCGCCATGGCGGTCAAGGGCCAGGAGTTCCCGGCCTACGATTCGCGCGGCATCCAGGGCATGGGGCTGACCTACGCCACCTCCAATCGCGGCGCCTGCCATTTGCGCAGCTACACGGTCGCCTCCGAAATCCTCGGCATTCCGGAAAAGACCGATCCATTGAAGGCCGAAGGCAAGGCCGGACTGGTCAAGGCATTCCAGGACGCCACCGCGGCGTTCGATTCCGCCGGCATCTGCATCTTCACCTCGTTCGCCTGGACCCTCGACGTCGTGGCGCCGCAACTCGACGCCGCGTGCGAGGGCGGTTGGACGACGCAGAAGCTGCTCGAGGTCGGCGAGCGGATCTGGAACCTGGAACGCCAGTTCAACCTCAAGGCCGGCTTCACCGCCAAGGACGACACGCTGCCGCCGAGGCTGCTCAAGGAAGCGGCCAAGTCCGGCCCGGCCAAGGGCCTGGTCAACCAGCTGGGCCAAATGCTGCCCGAATACTACCAGCTGCGCGGCTGGACCAAGGACGGCGTGCCGTCGAACGAAACCATCAAGCGGCTCGCGCTCTAAACTCGGGATCGCACGTGCGCGCGATACCCCCCACCCCAACCCTACCCCGCGTCGCGCGAATGCGCGCCTATCGGCGCGACGGGGGAGGGATTACGCTTTTAATTACCCTCCCCCTCGATGGGGGAGGGCAGGGTGTGGGTGACCCTTAGCCATGCGCTACGTCATCGTCGGCGCCGGCCCGGCCGGCGTGGTCGCGTCGGAAACCATCCGCCGCCGCGATCCCAAGGGCGAGATCGCGCTCGTCGGCGACGAGCCGGGCGAGCTCTACGCGCGCATGGCGATTCCTTACGTGCTGACCGGCAAGATCGGCGAGGACGGCGCGAGTCTCAGGAAAGCCAAGGACCATTATAAAAATCTCGGCATCGGCTACCGGTCGGGCCGTGCCGAGAAACTCGATCGCGCCGGGAAGCAACTCGTCCTCGCCGACGGATCGAAGCTGGCCTACGACTGCCTCCTGATCGCAACCGGCGCCAGCGCGGCCAAGCCGCCCGTGCCGGGGCTCGATCTGCCGGGCGTGCATCATTGCTGGACCATGGCGGACGCCCGCGCCATCGCCAAACGGGCGGGGAAGGGGGCAGAAGTCGTTCTGGTCGGCGCCGGCTTCATCGGCTGCATCATCCTCGAATCGCTCGTCGAGCGCGGCGTGAAACTGACCGTGGTCGAAACCGAAAACCGGATGCTGCCGAAGATGATGGACGAAACCGGCGGCGACATGATCGAAAGCTGGTGCGACGCCAAGGGCGTTCACGTCCTGACCTCGACCCGGCTCAAGGGCGTGGAAAAAGAGAAAGGGGGCCGCCTCGCCGTCGCACTCGATCCCGGCGGCACCGTCGTCGCCGATCTGGTGGTGATCGCGACCGGGGTCAATGCCAACACCGGGTTCCTCGCCGGCAGCGGCTTGAAGATCGAGGACGGCGTAGTCGTCGACAACCGCCTTTCCGCCGACGGGGATGCGGTTTTTGCCGCCGGCGACTGCGCCAAGGGCCCGGACTTCGGCGGCGGCTTCATGGTCCACGCCATCCAGCCGACGGCGACCGAGCACGGCCGCGTCGCCGCCGTCAACATGACCGGCGGCGACGCACGCTACAAGGGCAGCCTGATCATGAACGTGCTTGATACCGCGGGTCTGATCACGGCGTCCTTCGGCCATTGGGAGCAGGGGGAGGAAGCCCGCGCCGCCGACCTCAAGGCCTTCAAATACGTCAAGCTCGCCTTCGACGGCGACCGCATCAAGGGCGCGCTTACCATCGGCATGACGGAGCACGTCGGCGCGCTGCGCGGCCTGATCCAAACCCGCGCCCGGCTGGGTTCGTGGAAGGCCAAGCTGATGCGTGATCCGACCCGCGTGGTCGAGGCGTTTGTCTCCAAGGTGCCCTGACGCCGCCGTGAAAGTCGTCGTCAAGCTCTACGCCATGCTGGAGAAATATCTCCCGCCCGGCGCCGCCGACAACCAGGCCGAACGGGACGTCGCCGCCGGCACCACGGTCGCGCGCGTGCTCGCCTCGTTCGGCCTGCCGCCGGAGATGTGCCACCTGGTGCTGATCAACGGCAGCTTCGTGCCGCCGTCGGAGCGGGCGACGCGCGTGCTCGAGGACGGCGACCGGCTGGCCGTTTGGCCCCCGGTCGCCGGGGGGTAAGCGTCATTGCGAGCCCCATTAGGGGCGAAGCAATCGAAGCCTTTCCCGACTCTGGATCGCTTCGCTCCGCTCGCGATGACGAGTTTACGTCCCCCGTCCCCACAGGCCGCAATAGCGATGGATGACGTAGACCCGCCCGCGCTCGTAGTCGGGCCACTCCTTGTATTTCTCCAGCATCACGTCCTTTTCGGCGGCGTCCCAGCACTTGCCGGCGCGCGCGGCGGCCTTGACCTCGGCCAAGGCGTATTGGAGCAGGGCGAGAACGTCCTCGGCGTCCTTCTTGGTGCCGAGCCGTCCGCCCGGCCCGGGGTGGCCGGGGATCAGGCGATCCCAATCCATCGCCAGCACTTTCTTCAACGACGCTTCCCATTCGAGCGGATAGGAATCGATCATGCCGACACTCGGAAACGCGCCGACCGGAATGAAATTGACCGCGAAGATGATCTTTTCCTTCGGCAGCCGCATGACCAGCGAGGTGTCGGAATGGTTGCGCCCGACGTAGCTCATCTCCAGCGTGGTGCCGCCGAGGGTAAGCGTCCTCTGGCCGGTGAACGTCTCGTCCGGCAGCGGCGTGAACGGGTCCTGGAGCAGGGCGAGGCGCTCCTTGGTGCGCGAATGGGCGATGATGGTCGCGCCCGCGTCCTTGAACGGCTTGGCCCCGGCGATATGGTCGTAGTGGTGGTGGCTGTAGATCAGGTACTTGATCGGCTTGTCGGTGATCTTCTTGATCTCGGCGACGTAGGCTTCCGACGCTTCGCGCCGGATGTAACTGATCGGATCGGTGGCAATCACGCCTTCGGGCGTGACCACGAACATGGATTGGTGGCCGAGGTAGCGGAAGATATAGACGTTATCGGTGCCCTCGACTTTGGTGGTGGCGAACGGCGGCTGGGCCGGCGCTTGCGCCAAGGCGGCAAGCGAGTACGCGGCCGTCGCGACGGCGGCCAACAACGCGGCGAAGCGGTGCATGGTATCCCCCTGGAAGCGCGGCCCGGAATCGGGCGCGCGCCGCCATTATAATTAAGGAAAGGCCGGGTTTGCCGCCGCACCCGCTCCTCACATAAATTTGATGGGCCTGAATTTGCCGGGACCGCCGATGGCCGAAGCCTTCCATTTTGAAAAGGAAATGTCGGAAACCCGCGCGAGCCTGGCGCGCGGACTCGTCCGCCTGCCGGGGCCCCGCGGCGCGGCCGCCGTCGACGACCTTGATCAACCGGGGCGCGCGGGCGAATCGTCGTGCGAAGGCACGCCTAGCGGCGTGACGCGCGCGTCAAGTAATGCGCTCCTACCGGGGCGCGCGCGGCTGGAGATCACCGACGGAACCCGGCGTCTTGTATTGGAGATCGCGGACATGCCGCCGCGCAAGTTCGGACCGATCGATCTTCCCGTGCTCCGGGTAGCGGCGACGCTCACCGGCTACGCGCCGGGCGAGGCGGAGGCGTTCCAGCGCGATTTCGAGCGCACATTCCAGCGCGGCGGGGGGTAGGGACTTGGAAGCTGCGCGCGGATCGGCGACAATGCGGTTGCGGGAGCGAAGCGAGGACTCGGTCTTATGGCCAAGCCCAAGAAATTTACGGCGAGCATTTGGCGCGAGGGCAAATAGTTCGTTGCCCAATGTCTCGAGGTCGATGTCGCGAGCCAGGGTACCAGCGAACGCGCGGCGCTGAGAAACCTGGCAGACGCGCTCGCATTGCACTTCGCCCCACCGGTCGCAACGCGCGCGCCCAAGGTGCGGCCGGTGGTGGTGCCGACCGAGGCCAAAAAGCGTGCGGCTTAGGCCGCTCGCGTTCCGCGAAGTCTGTCGCCGTTTAATGGCTGCGGGCTGGGAGGAAGCCGGGGCGACGGGAAGTCACGTCAAGTTTGCGAAACGGACACAGGCTGGCACGCGCACGGCCATCGTTACCAAACACCGCGAAATCGGAATTGGAACCCTGCGAAGCATTCTCCGCCAAGCCGGCATAAGCCCGGACGAATTCGAGAGGTTGTAAGATTCGTTCCAGCGGGACGGGGGTAGGGGGTCTTACGCCGCACTCATGCAGCCGCCGGGGGCAAGGGTGACCCTGCGGCGCTCGGCCCATTGGTCGCCGAGGCGGGCGAGCGCGTCCTCGTCCAGGATGCGCCCGGCCATGTGGAACAAGACCTTTTCCTCCTTGCGGAAGTGACTGACGGCGAGATCGAGCAACCGTCCGACGATAGCCTGCAAGCCGGCCGGGTCGTCGGTCGTTTTCGCCGACCGCAACAGCTCGTCAAGCTCCCGGTGCTCGGCCCGCATCACCGCGAGCGGCCCCATCGGTCCCAGGCGCGGCTCGAGGCTCGGAAACAGAAGTTCCTCCTCGATCCGGGCGTGCGCGACGAGAAGCCTTTCCAAAACCGGCATGGCCGCGCGGATATCGCCGACCTCCCCGCCCGCCGCGGCGGCGCGCAGATGGTCGAACGTCTCGTAGAGCATGGCGTGTTCGCCGAGCAGCGCGTCGGTCAGTTTCATGGTGGTCGATCCTCCCGTCCGCCCCCTCGTTCGGACAGCGATACCCGATGGGGCGAAAGGTATCCTTGATCGCCGTTAAGCGCGGCGCGGGAAGCGGCTTCTGGCCGGCGGGTGGTCGCGCTAGGATAAGGGCACTCGGACCGCATTTTCATCTTCATCTTCATCCTCGGGGGGATTTTCATGGACATCCGCAAGACCGTGCTGATCAAGGAAACCGTTCAAGCCGACGGCACCGGCAAGCCGTGCAAGCCGATCACGCGCGTGGTGGCCGCCGCCGTGGTGCGCAACCCGTTCGCCGGGCGCTACGTCGAGGATCTGTCGCCTCTGTTCGACATCGGCGGCCAGTTGGGCGAAAAACTTATGGGCGAGGCGGTGAGGCAGCTCGCCGGGCCCGCCGTCAGCTACGGCAAGGGCGCGATCGTAGGCATGGCCGGGGACATGGAACAGGGCGGCGCCACCGTTCATCCCAAGCTCGGCAAGCTGATGCGCGCGGCGGTGGGCGGCGGCAAGGCGGTGATCCCTTCGAACGTCAAGGTCGCCGCCGCCGGCACCGCCATCGACCTTCCGCTCGGGCACAAGGACGAACCGTGGTCGTTCGACCACTTCGACACCGTGACCGTCGCCGTCGCCGACGCGCCGCGCCCGGACGAAATCGTGGTGTGCATGGCGGTCTCCGACGGCCCGCGCCCGCACCCGCGCGTCGGCAAGGGACCAATCACCTAATAAGGCGCGCCAATTTTGTTCCGGCGCGGCAAAAGGGAACCCGGATGACCTTCCCCCCGTTTTTAGGTCCAACCGGAGGGTGAGTTTTCCCGTTAATTTTGACCCAGGGAGGACCCACCATGAAGCGCAGCAGGTTCAGCGAGGAACAGATCATCGGCATCCTTAAGGAGGC
>Ga0194132_10003693_pt1 | contig 26898 bp, 34 predicted proteins | sample TA2KigOf80mmetaG_FD_148612 | JGI IMG/M metagenome (GOLD analysis project Ga0194132, IMG submission 148612) | Freshwater microbial communities from Lake Tanganyika, Tanzania - TA2015054 Kigoma Offshore 80m | ecosystem: Environmental > Aquatic > Freshwater > Lake | place: Tanzania: Lake... | reverse complement strand
CTAGCCTGCGCCGCGCGCGGCGGGGTTGTGAATCCGCCGCGGATATGTTCTGATGTTCTGATGTGCCGATACCCCGCGAGTTTTTAGGCGCATCGTGAATCGAGGAGGCTCTTTATGTTTGCCGTCGTCGTTCCACTCAAGGTAAAACCCGACATGCGCGAGAAATTTCTTGCTGCCGCGCTCGATGATTCGACCTCATCGCTGCGTGACGAGCCGGGCTGCGTGCGCTTTGACGTGTTGCAGGACAACAGCGACCCCAACAAGTTTTTCTTTTACGAGGTCTATCGCGATGAAGCCGCGTTCAAGGCGCATCAGGCGAGCGCGCATTATCCGCGCTGGCGCGCCGCGGCCGCCGAAGTGCTGGCCGAGCCGACCAGCGCCAGTCGCTGCACCACGGTGTATCCGAAGGACTATAAATAGCCGACGTGGTTCTTCGCGCTCGGCCGGGTACCGCCCATAGGCACGCCGTTCGCGTCACCACGCGCTGCTATCGGTATTCCGGCGTGCCCCACGCTTGCCTTGCTCGCGGTAAACTAACGCCCCCATTATTTGTGCGAGTGCCATCATGCATATCTTGATCATTCCCGGCGTCACCATGCCCAACGTCGAAGACTCTGTGATGGCGCGCATCCGCGAAACCGCGGGGCCCGGCGCCAAAATCACGGTGGTCAAAAACGCCAAGGAAGCGGAGGCGTACATGGACGACGTAGAGGTGATCCTCGGCGTGATCACGCCGGAGATGTTTAAGCGCGCCAAAAAACTGACGTGGGTGCATGCGATCAGTTCCGGCGCGGATTCATATTTGTTCCCGGAGATGGTGCAAAGCGAGGTGATGCTCTCCGGCGACAAGGGGCTGGTGGGCTCGCACCTGGCCGATCACACCTTTGCGTTGTTGTTGTCATTGACGCGGCGCCTTGCGCGCGCGGTGCAGGATGCGCCGCACTCGTGGAAAAACCGCGTGGCGTACCGCGCGGAGGAATTCGAACTCGAAGGCTGCACCATGGGCGTGGTCGGTTTCGGCGGCACCGGCCGCCATATCGCGCGCCGCGCGGCGGCGTTCGGCATGAAGGTGATCGCGGTGGATTGCGATCCGGTGCCGCCGTCGCCCGAAGTGCCGCAAGTGTGGGGCAGCGATCGGCTGGATGAATTGCTGCGCACATCCGACGTGGTGGCTTCCGGCTTGCCGCTCACCCCGCAGACGTATCACCTGTTCAACGCGCGCACCTTCGGCTTGATGAAGCCGACGGCGCTGTTCGTCAACGTCACGCGCGGCGAGTTGTACGACCCCGATGCGCTGATGAACGCGATTAAAAGCGGCAAGCTCGCCGGGGCCGGCCTCGATACCGCGCCGGAGGAGCCGTTGCCTTCGGATCACCTGCTGTGGAGCACGCCGAATGTGATCATGACGCCGCACACCGCGGGCGCGAGCCAGTTCCGCATCCCGCGCAACCTCGACCGCTTTTGCCGCAACATCGCGCTGTATCGCGCGGGCAAACCGTTGGAAGGCCAAATTAATAAGACGCGCGGATTTTGATTTTGGTGCGCTAAATAACGAAATAAAAAATTATTTAAAATCAAATACTTATGTAATACCACCAAGCGCTTTATCGCGGCAACCATTGCGCTTGCTGCATCTGGTCCAGCCAATAAATTACCGCGTCCTCGGTGTCTTCGCAGCCGGCGAAGCCGGCTTTACGTAACTTGATCGGGCTCATCAACCGATCGGGCGCGCGCGCTACGCCTGCCTTGCCATAAGCAAACGTGAGATCGGCGAACTGCCACGATGCGCCGACGAGCCCGTGCATGGTCAGCGGCGCCAAGCCATGCTTGGCAACGATGCGTTCCCATTCGTGCGCGCGGCGCGGCATGTGCGTGGCAAGTTGCGTTGGTTTTGCTTCACCGACCGGCATGTTGAAGTGCGCGGCAATCGCGGGCCACATATCTTGATACACCACCGCGTCGCCGTTGACCACGTTAAACGTTTCACCCGCCACCGCCGGCGTGCTGGCGCAAAACTCGGTGGCTTGCGCGATCAATCGGCTATCGCAACAAGCGGTGACATAAATGTCGCCGCCGGGAAAATACAGCGGCTCGCCCGCTTCACGCAGCACAGCGGCGTAAACGCCGATGGCGGCGATCATGTTCATCGGGCTGCCGAGCGCGTGGCCTAAGATCATCTGCGGCCTCAGCACATTAATTACCCATCCGCCCGCTCGTGCGCGCTCGCGCAATAAATCTTCCTGTTGCCAATAAAAAATGTCGTGCGCCATACGCGGCCAGCGTTCCTTGGCCGGCACCGGCACGCGGCCCAGGTGTGAGCCATAAGCCTTGCCGCCCTGCAGAATGGTGAAGTGCTTCAGTTTGCCGCCGGCCTCCACACCGTCCAACACGTTGCGCAGCATGATGAGGTTGACGTTTTGCTGATGGGCGCTGCACCAACTGGCTTGCAGATCGTTTTCTTCGTAGAGCGCGGCGTAGAGCACATGGGTGCACGGCGCGGCCGTGGCGAAAGCCTTACGGCACGCCTTGGCATCGGTGAGATCCAGCGCGAGATGGGTTACGTTGGCGTGCGCGGGCGGCGCGCGGCGCGATAGCGCGGTGACCGTCCAGTCGGGGAGAGCCGCGAAGTGCCGCACCGCTTGTGCACCCGCGAGTCCAGTGGCGCCCACAATCAATATCCGGTGAAGCGTCATGCGTTCCGGCGTGCGTGACTCAAACTGAACGCGTGGCTGGCCTCGCTGGCGTCTTAATAGTGCGGCGGTTTGTCCGCCTCCGCGAACACTTCCAGCGCCATGTTGTGCGCGTCGAGCGAGGCAGGGATGCCGCAGTAAATCGCCACTTGCAGCAGAACCTCGCGGATTTCGTCTTGGGTGCAGCCGTTTTTCAGCGCACCGCGCAAATGGATGCGCAGCTCGTGCGGGCGATTGGCCGCGCACATCATGGCGAGCACCAGCAGGCTGCGTGTCTTGTGCGGCAGCGCCTCGCGCCCCCAGATTTCGCCATAGGCGTACTGGTTGATCATTTTTTGCAGCGGCGCGCCGAATTCGCCGGCGCTCGCGATGCGTTTATCGACGACTTCGGCGCCGAACATGTTCTTGCGGATGGCGAGGCCTTTTTGATGCATGTCTTGGTCGCTCATACTCCAATCTCCTTGATTTTCGTAGCCCGGAAGGAGCGAAGCACATTCCGGGGAATGTTTACAACATCGAAGCGTCTCGCGTCGAATCCGTTGGTTGTCCCGGAATGCGGCCACGAACCGCGTGGCCTCCTTCTGGGCTACGAGTTATTGCAGCACCCGCCGTATCGCCGCCACAATCGCCGCCCGATCCGGCAGCGCCGCTTGTTCCAGCGTCGGGCTATACGGCACCGGCACCGGCGCAGCGCACACACGCTGCGGCGCGGCTTTCAAGGCTTTAAATGTGGCGGCGTCTTCCACCACCATCGCCGCGATTTCGGAAGCGGCGGAGCACATCGGCGGCGCTTCATCGACGATTACCAGCCGCCCGGTTTTACGCACCGAGGCGCGAATGGTTTCCACGTCGAGCGGCACCAGCGTGCGCGGGTCGATCACTTCGACGCAGATGTTTTCCTTGGCCAATGCGTCAGCGACGGCCAACGCTTCTTGCACATAAAACGCCAGCCCCACCACGGTGACATCCTTACCGCTGCGTTTGACTTCGGCCACGCCCAGCGGCACTACGTGGTCACTGTCAGGCACCGCGCCGGTGACGGCGTTTAATCGGCTGCATTCGAACGACACCACCGGGTTGTTGTCGCGAATCGCGCTTTTGAGCAGGCCTTTCGCATCGGACGGGCTCGAGGGCAAAATAATTTTCAAGCCCGCAACGTGCATCCACATCGAATACGGGCTTTGCGAGTGCTGCGCGGCGAGCCCCATGCCGCCGCCGGTGGTGCAGCGATAAGTCACCGGGAAATCGGCTTGTCCGCCGAACATGTAGCGAATTTTGCTCGCTTGGTTGACGATTTGATCCATGGCGACAAAACAAAAGGTCACCATGCGCCAGTTGACAATGGGGCGGTAGCCGCAGGCCGCGGCGCCCAAGCCCATGCCGGTCAACACGGATTCGGAGATCGGCGTGAAGCGCACGCGCTTTTCGCCGAATTCTTTTTGCGGATTGCCGGTGAAGTCGGTGCCGACCGTGATCACGCGTTCATCACGCCGCATTTCCTCGGCGACGGCTTCGTCGAGCGCTTGAGCGAAGGTGATTTCTCTCATGGCGGTGTCCTAACCGTACATGTCGACCAGCACGTCTTTCGGGTCCGGGAACGGGCTCGCTTCGGCGAAGGCCACGGCTTCATCGAGTTGCGTTCGCACCTCGCGCAGCATTGTGCCGACTTCGGATTCGGTCAACTCGCGGCGTGATATCAACTCGGTAATGAGCTTGGCGATCGGGTCGCGCGCCTTCCACGCGGCGATTTCATCGGCGGGGCGCGTTTCCGGCGGCGGTGTGGCGCGCATCGCGTGGAAATACCAGCGGTAGGTTTTGCATTCGAGCAGCGTTGGTCCCTCGCCGCGGCGCGCGCGCTCGATCGCGCCGCGCGAGGTTTCGCGCACGGCGAGCACATCGTTGCCATCGACGGCAACACCAGGAATGCCATAAGCCGAGGCGTGCACCGCCAGATCGGCGGTGAAGTGTTGAATCGCGACCGCGTTGTTGGCCGCGTAGTGATTGTTTTCGCACACGAACACGATGGGGAGCCTCCACACCGCGCTGATGTTCAACGCCTCGTGAAACTCGCCCTCGGCCACCGCGCCGTCGCCGAAAAAACACACGGCGATGTTGCCCTTGCCGTCGAGCTGCGCCGCGAGCGCCGCGCCGGTGGCCAGCGGCAGCCCGCCGCCGACGATGCCGTTCGCGCCCAACATGCCCACCGCAAAGTCGGCGATGTGCATCGAGCCGCCTTTGCCTTTGCAGTAACCGTCGACGCGCCCGAACAGCTCCGCCATCATGCGCTTCACATCCGCGCCCTTGGCGATGCAATGGCCGTGGCCGCGATGCGTGCTCGTGACACGGTCGGCGTTCGTGAGATTCGCGCAGATGCCGACTGCCACCGCTTCTTGGCCGACGTAGGGATGCACCGTGCCGTAAATTTTGCCGCTGCCCCTAAGCTTTAACGCGAGCTCGTCGAACTCGCGGATCAGCATCATCTTGTGCAGCAGCGTGATGTGATCGATATTCATAGGGTAACCGTAAGTATTTGATTTAATTAATTATTTTTGGGGTGCCATCTGTGATTAAAAGCAAAACCTTAGCCACAGATTACACAGATTCTCACAGATCTTTTCGTGGTTAATCTGCGTTCGTCTGCGTAAATCTGCGTCTAAAGTTTTTGACGTTAACCCCGAAAACCTTAGACGCAGATTAACGCAGATTTTCGCAGATATTTTTCCGTGGTTAATCTGTGTAAATTCGTGAAATCTGTGGCAAAAAAGTTTTTCGTTACAACCCCGCCGATTTGCGCATGTGTTTCAAATACGCTTCGCCGCCGCTTTGAATAAAGTTGCCGACGTTGCCGTGGAAATATTGCACGCCAAGGCCGATGAATTTGGGCACCAGGTTTTCTGGGCAGCTCACGCCCGCGACGATGCCGGCGTCGCGAATTTTTTTCACGCCTTTTTCCATTTGTGCGAGCACTTCGGGGTGTGCTTGTTGGCCGACGTGGCCCATCGATTGTGATAAATCGCCGGAGCCGATGAATAGTACGTCGATGCCTTTCACCTTCACGATTTCATCTATGTTGTTGATCGCCTCGACCTCCTCCAGCATCAAACACACCAGCACGTTGTCGTTCGCGCTGGCGGCGTAGGCGGAAGTCGGCTCCTTCATGCCGTATTCGGCAGGGCGCCCTCGGCTGAAAATACCGCGGGTGCCGTGCGGGTAATACTTGCACGCGGCGACCGCGGCTTCGGCTTCCGCGCGCGTATTCACATGCGGCACTTGCACGCCCCAAGCACCGCGATCGAGAAACGGGCAAATCGAATCGGGCCGGTTCGCGATCGGGCGCACGATGGGCGCGACGCCGGTCAACTCGGCGGCGCGGATCATGTCTTCCGCCAAATCGACGGTGATCGAGCCGTGCTCGTTGTCAATCAGCACCCAATCGAAGCCCATATAGCCCAGCATCTCCACCGCCGCGGGCGAGGGAAAGGTGATCATCGCGCCGAAGCCGGATTTGCCGGCTTTCAGTTTTTGCTTGAGCGTGTTGGTGCGCATGGCGGTTCCTTTAAATAGGTTCCCACAAATGATCGATAGAATTGTCGGGGAAGTAATAAGTGAATCCGTGCAACTCCGCGTGATACTTGTCCATGTTGGTGTCGCCGATATGCACATAATGCTCGGCGGCGTACTGTGCTTTGACTTCGTCAAGCCTGTGCTTGAGCACGGTGAATGCGACCTCGATACCGTGCTGCTGCCACATGCGTTTTTGATGGCTCACCGTGCGGTCGGAACAACTGCCGATGATGTAGCCCAGCGCCTGTACTTGCCGCACCATCACCATGGTGATGCGGCCGGGCGGGTCGCCGGTTTCTAAGGTGCCGTCGATGTCGAAACTGATTAGCTTGGCCAAACTGGTGTCTCCCTTAATGTTTGCTTCCCTCCCCTTCAAGGGGAGAGGTATGGTGAGGATGGGGGCAGCGCGATGCAACCCCACCTCCATCCCCGCCTTCCCACTGAAGGGGATGGGGTGCCGCTGAGAAGCTATGTCTAGTGGCTTGCCTCTTAGCTCGGATGCTTCCCCAGCATAATCCACCCGCCATTCGATGGTGTGGTAAACGCCGCCAACGCCGTCTCCGCGCGCACCGTTACCTGCCGCGCACCGGCGGTGCCGCGCAGTTGTTCGATGCTATCGGTGTACATCGCCGAGCGCGTGCGCCCGGTGCCGAGATTACCGCCGCTCGAACTAAACGGGTGCGGCCCCTTGACGCTGATGTCGCCGGCGTAAAACTTCAGCGCATCACCGCGTTTCACCCCGTGCCATTGAAACGCTTCGAGGTAAAACTGCGTCATGATCGAATAGCCGTCGTACGGGTTGAATATATCCACGTCTTTCGGCTGTAGACCCGCACCTTCGTACATGCGCTTGGCCGCGGTGTCGGTCCACAACTCGATTTCGTCTAGCGATTCCTGCGTGCTGCGTTTTTTGAAATTGTATTGATTGTGGTTCAACACATACACCGGCTTTTGCTTCATGTCCTTGGCGCGATCCGCGGTGGTGAACAGCAACGCGGTGGAGGTTTGCACCGGCCGGTCGCAATCCCAAATGCGCAGCGGGCGCAGAATAAAGCGCGAGTTGACGTAATCGTCGACGGTGATCGGATCGATGCCGTGGGTGGCGTTAAAGCCCCACGGTGTGAGCATGCCGTTTTTATGCTGGTTGATCACAAACGGCGCGAGATCGTCGTGCTGACCGCCGTATTTGCGGCAATACTGCTCGTGCGGAAAAATATTGATGAAGTCATTGCCGCCGTGATTGCCCCAAGGCACCGTCCACTGGCGCGCGCCCTTGGCGTAGTCGTCGGCGTTTTCGCCGCCGCGGCGATAACGCCCTTCGAGATTGCCGCACGGGTAAATCATCAAACAGGTGGTGCATAGGCCGTCGCCCACCGCTTGCGCCGCCATGCCGACCATTTCGCTGATCGTCGGCAAACCGGTCGGCGCGAACTTGACGTTTTTTAATCCCATGTTCTTGATCAGCCATTGCGCGTTGACCAGTGTGAGGCCCCATTCGGAGTCATACGGTGGCGCGAAGTACGGCCGCGGCGCCCACTTCGAGGCCGAGCCGCCGCTGGGGCCGGCGATGTGGCTGTCGCAGCAAATCACGCCGTCGATTTGATCGGCGGTGACGCCGGCTTCATCCATCGCTTTTTGACAGGCGAGCATGGAATACGCGCCCAGCGTCTTGTCCATCGACACGCCGTCCCAGCGCCGATCCACCGGCGAGTGCCCCTGGCCGACGATCGCGACTTTGCCGCGATGCTCCCAAACACCCATGCCGTCTTTGTCACGCCGCCATTTGTAATCGTTTGCGTTTGTCATGTTGCTTCTCCTTGTGCCTTAGACGACGCGCCATTCGTGGATCAACTGCCCCGGTGCGACTTCTTCAAACGTCACTTCCACCGCCGCCCCCACCGGCACTTTGTAGGGTGGCGTGCCCGGCAAGTTGGCATAGAAGTTCACCGAGGGGTCTTCATCGAGCGTGACCATCGCCAGGTTATACGGCATGTCGGCCATGCGGCGATTTAAGCGCCCATCCTCGATGGTGATGGCCGCGGCGATGTGGCCTTTGCCCTGAACTTCTTTCCAGGTGAGCTGGTCACCTTTGTTGCACTTTTGGCAGGTGGCTTGTGGCGGATATTGCAATTTGTTGCAAGCGCCGCAATGTTGCAGCAGCAGGCGCTTGGCGTTGACCGCGTCCCAAAACGGTTTGCTAGATTCGTCGGCGACGGGGATGAGTTTCGGCATCTGGTTCTCCCTGTGAAAATCAACGTTCCATGCCGGTGGCGCCGGCCGGCACATCGTAAAACGCGAGTGTCATCGACACCGCGGCGTAAAAACCCATCAGCGCGATGACATCGGTGGCGCCGACATGGCCGAGCGCCGCGATCGCGCGATCGTACAAGCCCTTGGACACCCAACGCGAGTTGCTAAGACAAATCGCCATTTCGTAAACTACTTGCTCGCGCTTGTCGTCGAACGAGGTGGGCAGCCCCGACAAAATCGCCTCCACTTTATCCACCGGCAGCCCGGCTTCTTTCGCCGCGCGCTCGTGCGCGTTGGTGGCGTACGCGGCGTGAAATTTGCTGTTGATCACGCACACCGCGATTTCGCGCTCGCGCACCGAAAGCGAATACGGCCCGCGAAAATGCGCGCCGAACGGCCCCATCACTTTCGAGAGCTTGGGGTTGTGCACATAAATTTTCGCCGGGCCCGGCAGCCGCCCGCGCGATTCCATCAGCACCTTGAAGCCTTCTTGCTGCTCCGGTGTCATTTGGTCGTAGGGGATTTCGGCGTAGCGTCCGAAGGTGGGGGTTTCGGCCATGCGAGTCTCCTGGAAGGATGGGGATAAGCGTTAAGGGACGGCGGATGGGGAAGGGCGGCGGTGTGGGCAGCATACGCGCGGGGGCGCGGGTGATGCAATGGTTGTGTCGAATGGTGGTCGGTGCGGCCGGCTATTTTTTCTTGGGCCAATCGTCCTCGTCTTCGATGATGACGATGGCCCGCGTGCGTTTGGGGCCGGCGTACTTTTCCATCTGGACCAGCACCGGGAACAGCTCTTCGAGTTTGGTACGCGCGTCGGCTTCTTTGTCGAATTTCAGCAGTTCGCCGTTGGGCCCCTTGACGTCATGCCACACGCGTGCATCGTTTTCGTCGTCTTGCACTTGCAATTTGAGCATATCAACTCCGCTTATTTCCAGTTCGGGTACGCAGTTTTTTGCGTGATTACGGCTCCAGCACCTCCAGCCGCGCGCGCACCACGCCCGCGCGCAGCATGTCGACCAGTGCCGCCGCGGCGGCGGATAAATCGCCGATGCGTCCGCCGACGAACGGCCCGCGATCGTTCACGCGCACGACTACGCTTTTGTTGTTGCGCAGGTTGGTGACACGCACCTGTGTGCCAAAGGGCAGCGTGCGATGCGCCATGGTGAGCAGGTCAGGATCGAAGCGCTCGCCGCTCGCGGTAGAGCGGCCGGCAAATTCACGGCCGTAAAACGACACCGCGCCTTCGAAAGTGGCGATGCCGGGCGCGGCGCCCGGTTGCGCCGGCAGCGGCGGCTCGCGCATGGCATCGGACGCGGCTTCAGCCGCGACGTCGCCGTCGTTGCCGGCGGCGTCCGGTTCGTGCGCGTGTGACGCGGGCGCGAGCAACAATACGAGCAAAAAGAAGAGCAAACACGCGAACGCAGTGGCCGCGGCAGTCGCGGTCAAGCTCGACTTGAGCACGGGGATCTCCCGGCGGTGGGCGAGGGTGGATTTTAACCCGGCATGGATCGCCGGCAAACCCGCGCGTCGCGCTCTAATTTGGCACAATAGCGCAACACCACTAACGAGGAGAGCCGATCATGATGTTTTTTCGCTTGATGCTGATTGCGGGCGCGCTGTGCGCGGGGCCGATTACCGCGGCGCGGGCGCAAAGCGCGAATTTTCCCAGTAAGCCCATACGCATATTGGTGCCGTTCGCGCCGGGCGGTGGCGCCGATTTGATGGCGCGCCTGGTGACCTTGCGCATGGCCGACAAGTTGGGGCAGCCGTTCGTGGTCGATAACCGGCCCGCCGCGAGCGGTATCGTCGCCACCGAACTCGCGGCACGCGCGGCGCCCGATGGTTACACCATGCTGACCGTAACCAGCAATCACGCGGGTTACCCGCATATGTATAAAAAGCTGCCGTTCGACATCACCAGGGATTTCGAGCCCGTGACGCAAGCCACGGCCTCGCCGCTGGTGCTGGTGGTGCACCCATCGGTGCCGGTGAATACCATGAGCGAATTTCTGGCCCATGCGCGAGCGAATCCCGGCAAGCTTAATTACGGCACGTCGGGCGCCGGCGGCCCGCCGCATATCGCCGGCGAAATGTTGAAATCGATGGCGAAAATCAATTTGACCGCAGTGACCTACAAAGGCGTGGCGCCGGCGTTGACCGCGGCCATCGGCAATGAAGTGCAAATGACCTTCACCAATTTGTTTTCGGGACAGCCGCACATCAAGGGCGGGCGGCTTAAAGTGCTTGCGGTCACCAGCGCACGGCGCCTGCAAGCCGCGCCCGATTGGCCGACTGTCGCCGAGTCGGGCGTGCCGGGATACGAAGCGGGCATTTGGTTCGGCTTCATGTTGCCGGGGGGCACGGGTAAGCCGATCGTTGATTTGCTGAGCCGCGAAATCACCGGTATTTTGAAATTGCCCGAGGTTTCGCAAACCTTCATTTCTCAAGGCGGCGAAGTGATCGCCAGTTCGCCGCAGGATTTTCGCAAGACGTTTTTGCGGGAAGTCGAACGCCTGGGGCGCGTGATACGCGAGGCGGGGATCAAGGCGGAGTAAGTCGTCACGGCCGCGTGGCTTCATGGCCACAGCGGCCGCAGCGTCCGCCCGTGCACGCAGCGAGGAGCATGGATATGTTGGCAGTGATACCGAGCGGGGAAATTCTCGGCGCGACCATCGCTGGTTTGGATTTGTCGCGGCCGTTAAACGATGCCGACTTCGCCGCCGTGCGCCGCGCGCTCGGCGCACATGGCGTGCTGCGTTTTCCCAATCAGCAATTGACGCCGCGGCAGTTGGTCGATTTCAGCGCGCGCTTCGGCAAGCTCGAAATCAACGTCGCCAACTCGTATCAAGAACCGGGCTTGCCGCAGATCATGATCCTGTCGAACATATTGGAGAACGGCAAGCCCATCGGCATGTCGGACGCCGGGCAAAGCTGGCACACCGATATGTCCTACAGTAAAACCATCGCGTTTGCCAACGTGCTCTACGGCATCAAAATTCCGCGCCGCGACGGCAAGACGTTGGGCAACACCGAGTTTTGCAACATGCACGCCGCGTACGACGATTTGCCCGATGACCTCAAACGCAAACTCGACGGCAAAACCGTGCTGCACGACTTCAACAAGTTCTGGGAAATGATGCGGCGTGAAAAAGGCAGCAAGCGCCCGCCGTTGACCGAAGCGCAACGCCGGCAAAAACCGCCGGTGTCACACCCGATTTTTTTGACCCATCCGTTGACCGGGCGCAAAGTGCTTTACGCCAACCCCGGCTACTCGATGCGCATTAACGAGCTGCCTGAAGCGGAAAGCGACGCGATCCTCGCGTTGTTATTCGCACATCAAACGCAGCCCAAGTATCGCTACGCGCACGTGTGGGAAGAGGGCGACCTGATGCTGTGGGAAGACATCGGCACCATTCACAACGCCGTGGCCGATTACGCGTCGCACGAACATCGCTTGATCAAGCGTTGTCAGGTGATGGCGTCGGATTTTGGTGAAGACTTCGCGCAGCCGTAGAACCCGATTTTTTGACACAGATTTACGCGGATTTTTTCCGCGGTTAATCCACGTTCGTCTGCGGTGAATCTATGTCGACGGTTTTTGCTGTTTATAAAATAATGAATAAAATCAAATACTTATATAAACACCCCGCATGAGCCTATGCACGCGAGTGAGTGCGGGAAACAAAGTGGCGCCGTCTTGCCGCGCGCAAATGCGTTAACCCGGCGCGTGATCGTCGCGCCACATGAACGTGACGTACCAGTGGTTGTCTTTGTTTTCCAAACACACCGTCGTGCCGTTGCCGGGTTTGAATTCGACCACCTTGCGTTTTTCATCGCCACACACCAGCTTCGAAGCCGAGCGCAGCAAATAATCGACGTGGCCGCACATCATCAGATCGCCCTTGTTGCCGGCTTTTGCAGCTTCGATCTCGGCCATGAACGGTGCGACCGCGTCGTCGGTGTTGATTGGGTAGTTGGTTTGCTCGGTCTTATCCGACGCACCGAGTTTGGCGGCCACGCGCAGCGCGGTATCGATGGTCCATTGTTTGTCGCTGTGCAGAATGCGCATCGGCGAGACGCCCAGCGCCTTTAAACGCTCACCCAAGCGGTCGGCTTGTTTTTGACCGAAGGGGCTGATGTGGCGCTGCGGGTCTTGCTCCTTCGATAGCGCGTCGACGTGGTGCACGAGATAGACTTTCATGGGTTTCTCCGGCTGGGTGAGCGACGACACAAATGTATGCCAACTATGCGTGCGTAACAAGTGGCTTGTTCGTCTTTAGGGAGTCGCGTAGTGTAATGCGCATTCGGGTTGGTAGAACGACGAATACATTTCATGTTGAGCAAAGCATTCGCAGATCATTTCGCGGCCGAGTGGATCGCGGCTTGGAACAGCCACGACCTCGAGCGCATTTTGTCGCACTACACCGACAATTTTGAAATGTCCTCCCCGTGATTGTTCAGGCAATGGGTGAGCCGTCGGGCACGCTAAAAGGCAAAGCGAAAATTCGTGAATACTGGGCGAAGGCGCTGGCGCGCAATCCCAACCTGCACTTTGAGCTATTGAACACGTTGAGCGGCGTCAACAGCGTCACAATTTATTACAACGGCGTGCGCAGGATGTCGGCGGAAGTGATGCATTTCGGCGCCGACGGCAAGGTCGAGCGAGCGTATGCGCATTATGTTCAGCCTCGTAGCCCGTAAGAAGCGCAGCGTATTACGGGGACAACGGCGCTGGATTGTGGTTTTCCCGGGATACGCTTTGATCCTCCCGGGCTGCAAATCACACCGCGCGCAGCAACGCCACCGTCCCCAACCCGCCATCCGCGCAAATACTCACAATCGCGCGTTTGCCCGCGCCCATCGCCGCGAGCTCTTTGATTGCCATGCTCAGGATGCGCGCGCCGGTGGCGCCGAAGGGGTGGCCCAGGGCGATGCTGCCGCCGTTGGGGTTGACGCGCGTCCACGGGAAGGCGCCAAATTCGGCGTGCACGCCGACTTTGTTTTCCAGGAAATCGCGGTTCTCAATCGCGGCGACGTTGCACAGCACCTGCGCGGCAAAGGCTTCGTGGATTTCCCACAGATCGATGTCGTTAAACGCGAGGTTATGGCGAGCGAGCAGACGCGGGATGGCATAGGCGGGCGCCATCAACAAGCCCTCGGTTTTGAGATTGACCGCGGCGAGTTCCCAATCGACGAGTTGCACATGCGGCAGGTGCGAGGGCAAACGCTTCAAACCGCCGGCGTTGGCCACCCACACGCCCGCCGCGCCGTCGGTGAGCGGCGAAGCGTTGCCTGCCGTGATCGTCCCCTTACCGCTGCGATCGAAGGCGGGTGAGAGTTTCGCCAATCTTTCGAGTGACGTATTCGCGCGCGGCAAGCTGTCGCGCGTGACCTCGCCCACCGGCGCGATCAAGTCGTCGAAAAACCCGTTCGCCATGGCGCGCACCGCGCGCTCGTGGCTGGTGAGCGCCAGGCGGTCCTGGGTTTCGCGCGCGATATGCCATTCCCTCACCATTTCCTCGCAATGCTCGCCCATGCTTTTGCCGGTGGTGCGATTGGTGACGGTGGGAATGAAAAGCCGCACGTCTCTGAATTTGATCTGCGCAAAACGATCGACGCGCTGTCCGAAGCTGCGCGCTTGAATCAAGCGCCGCATCCAGTCGGAAAAATTCTGATTCAAACCGAATTGCACACGGCTCATGCTTTCCGAGCCGCCGGCGATCGCGAGCTCGCGCCCGCCGCTGCCCAACATCGACGCCGCCTCGAACGTGGCGGCCATGCTGGTCGAACACGCGAGCACGGTGGAAAACGCCGGCGTCGCCGGGTGGAGCCCGCTATCCAACACCGCTTCGCGCGCGATGTTGCTCATGCCCAAGCTCGGCATCACCGTGCCCCATACCACGAAATCGGGGTGTGCGCCGGGGGTGAGCAGCTTCGCCATCGCCTGCACCACCGGCACTGATACAGCGATGGCATCGAGCTGATGCAAATCGCCATCGACGCGCGCGAACGGCGTGCGTAGCCCCGCAGCGACGTAAACGGGGTCAGCGTTTGTATTCATCATCGTCCCCGCTATCGGGGTCGAGGGGGATGTATTCGGGCGCGGCGTCGCCGTTTGCGCCCGCGTTGTCTTCATCCTCGTTCACACGCGCGCGTACCCAGTCGAGCACGCCGGCGAGCCGTGGCGGCAGCAAATCCTCGGCTTCGTCGCAGGTGACCCAGCGGTACTCGTGGTGTTCCGGGCGGTTAAGTTTGGGCGACACCGGCAGTGTGATGTCTTCCTCGCGCGTTTCGGCAACGTAGTAGCGCGCGACTTTGTGCCCGGTGCTGGTTACGTTATACGGCACGGTCTCTTTGTAGTCTTCGCCAAAAACAAAATCGAGATCGGTGATGCCGGTTTCTTCCTCGGTCTCGCGCTTGGCGGCTTCGAGCGGATCTTCGTCGAGCTCGACCACGCCCTTCGGGAAATCCCAGTTTTTATAGGCGCGCAGGACGAGGAGCCTCCAATCGCCGTCGGCGTAGCGCACGGGGACGATGCCGCAGGACAAAATTTTGTTCGGAACCATATTGTTACCGTATTTCGGTATTCGTAGGATGGGTGAAGCGTAGCGTAACCCATCGTTCGTGATGATGGGTTACGGCCTGCGGCCTTCACCCATGTCTACACGCTAGTTCCACAACCACGCCGCCCCTCGCACGCCGCTGGAGTCGCCGTGCACGTTGCGCTTTAACACCGTGCGCACCACGTCGGCGAACACCCAACGATCCCACAGCTTGGGCACATTCGCGTACAGCCGCTCGACATTCGACAGGCCGCCACCTAAAACGATCACATGCGGGTCGAGAACATTGATAACCGACGCCAACGCGCGCGCCAGGCGATGTTCGTAACGTGTCAACGCCGCTTCGGCGAGTGTATCGCCCGGCACGCGCGCGACGATTTGCGCTGCCGTTAACGCAGCCCCCCCCCATGCCGCATAGTCGCGCGCCAGGCCCGGGCCTGACACAAAAGTCTCGATGCAGCCGTGTTTGCCGCAATAACACGGCGGGCCGGGGCGCTCGTTGTCTTCCGGCCACGGCAGCGCGTTGTGGCCCCACTCGCCGGCCGCCGCGTTGGGGCCGTCGATGACTTGCCCGTTGATGACGATGCCGCCGCCGCAACCGGTGCCGAGGATCACGCCGAACACCGTGGCGGCACCCGCGCCCGCGCCGTCCACCGCTTCGGACAAGGCAAAGCAATTGGCGTCGTTGGCGATGCGAATGTCGCGGCCTAGCGTGCGCTCGAGATCGTCCTTGACGCGCTGTTGATTCAAGCACGCGGAGTTGGAGTTGCGCATCAAGCCGGTGGCGGGCGATAACGCACCGGGCGTGCCGATGCCGACGCTGCCGCGTTGCCCTACTTCGCGCTCGGCATCGGCAACGAGTTTGGCGATCAACGCGAGCGTGGCGGCGTAATCTTGCGCGGGCGTGGGTTCGCGCCGGCGCAGGAGTTGCTTACCGCTCGCGTCGAATGCGGCGATTTCGGTTTTAGTGCCGCCCAGGTCGATGCCGATTTTCATGGGTGAAAATGCATTGCGGCGATAGTGCGTTCGTCCTTCGACGGGCTCAGGACGAACGGGGTAGCGGAAAGTCTACAACAACGGACTCTTAAACTCGCCGCCCAGCGACACCAGCGCCCACGGCGAAAGATTCACATCGCAATTAAAGTTGATATGCGCGCCGCCGGCATGCGCATCGCGATACATGCGTTGCATGGGCGCGCTATCGTAAATGCCGTTGGCGCCCGCCATTTCATACAAGCTGTCCACCGCTTCGATCACCAGCTTGACGGCGGCGGAGCTGTTGCGCTTGTAGCGTAGCCGCGTCGGGATATCGACCTTGCCGCCCGACTCCAAAATACGCTGCGCCTCGATGCAATCGGTGCGCAACACCAGGCGCGCCGCGTCGATTTTGGCGCCCGCCATGCCAATTCGGAGTTGCACCGCCTGAAAATCGCGCATCTTGGCGCCGGTGTAGGCGGTGCTGCGCGACTTCACCATGGCAATGGTTTCGTCGAGCATGGCTTGCGCGTTGCCCACCATGCTACCGCCGATGCCGGTGCCGCCGAAGCCGGAAAGTGGAATACGATACTGCGGCGCGGTGTTGACCTTCCAGCCGGGGAATTCAAAGCCTGGCTTGGCCATATGCCAACACACGGCGCGGTGCTCCGGGACGAACACATCCTTGCATTGTACGCTGCGGCTGCCGGTGCCGCGCATGCCGAGTGTTTGCCAATCGTCGATCACTTCATAGTCGGGCAGCGGCACCAGGCACATGCGGTAGTCGACGGGTTTGTTGTTCTCGTCAAAAACCGTGCCGGCGAGCATGTTCCACGTCGACACATCGACGCCCGATGAGAACCCCCATTTGCCGGTCAAGCGGTATCCGCCATCCACCTTAACCGCGCGCCCTTGCGCGAAGGCAATGCCGGAGGCGATGCACGCATCGGGGTTATCGCCCCAGATTTCCTGCTGTGCTTTGTCGTCCCACAGCGCGAGCAGCCGGTGATGCGCGGCGAGGTTGGTGAAGGTCCACGAGGCCGAGGCGTCGCCGCGCCCTAACATTTCCGACATGTCGAACACCGCCACCCAATCGAGCTCCATGCCGCCCCAGCGTTTGGGCTGCATATAACGCAACAGGCCCGTTTCGTGCAGCGCTTCGAGCACCTTGGGCGTCATGTGCGTCAACTTCTCCGACGCATCGGCCTGCGCCTTTAACAGCGGGATCAGCGACTCGGCGCGCCGCAATGCCTCGTCATAGCTGACGCCGGCAAAATTGTTGCGGGGGCGCGCGGTGTCCATCGGCCGTGTTATTGCGGCTTCACGCCCAACTGCGCCGCAATTTTCCGGGTGATGTCGATTTCGCGCGCCACCAGTTTGCCGAACTCCGCGATCGACATCACATAGGGCTCGAAGCCCACTTCGTCAAAGCGCGCGAGCACATCGGGCGCGGCGAGCGCTTTGTTCAGTTCGCCGTGAAATTTGTTGACGTGTTCGGCGGGCGTCCCGGCGGGGTACCAGAAGCCGAACCACGCGTAGTATTCGAAGCCCTTGACGCCGGCCTCGTCGATGGTGGGCACGTCGGGCAATTGCTTCCAGCGTTTGGCGCCGCTGATGCCGAGCGCGCGCACGCGGCCCGCTTTCACCATGCCGACCGCGCTGGAGGAGGTCAAAAACGCGAGGTCGATGTGGCCGCCCGCGAGATCGTTGACCATCTGGCCGATGCCCTTGTACTGCACGGTGTTCATTTTGATGCCGGTGGCGGCGCTGAACAATTCGGTGCCGATGTACAACACGCCGCCGATGCCGGTGTTGCCGTAATTGAGCTTATCGGGGTTTTTCCTGGCGAGCGCGATCAGTTCCTTGACGGATTTGACCGGCATCGACGGATGTACCGCCAGCACATACCCGACCACGCGCGTGGCGCTGCCCGCCGGCGCGAAATCGCGCAGCGGGTCATAAGGCAGTTTGTTAAACGCCGCGAGCTGCGCATGCGAACTGGAAGTGTGCAGCAGGGTGTAGCCGTCGGGCGGCGCCTTGGCCGCAGCCTCGGTGCCGATGATGCCGCCGGCGCCGGCACGGTTATCGATAATAAAATTCTGCCCCCACACCGACGTTATTTTTTGGCCAACCACGCGGCCGATCAAATCCATCGGCCCGCCCGCGACGAATGGCACAATGATGCGGATGGGCCGCGTCGGATATTCGGGCGCGGTCTTTTGCGCAAACGCGGTATTGGCCGCGGCGAGCGACACCGCGATCGCCACCAGGGATTGGATTGGGGTTGCCCGCGGCCGCGGTTGTTTTGTTAACGCATTCATCCTTGCACCCGTGCGTGGTGATCCATTACGGCATTTGAATCTTGCCGCCGCCGCCTATGCCGGGCAGCCCGCCCATGCCCCCCATGCCGCCCGCGCCGGGCACGACGATGGAGGAGGATTGCTGGCGGCGCAGCTCTTGCAGCTCGCGCACGGTGCGCTCCACGCCTTCCTTCGCTGCCGCGCCGAAGTTGGCCACGGCCTCGGCGAGATTGTTTGCTTCGATTTCGAAGTTGATCGGCAGCGGGCCGGCGTTGGTCATGATCTGCGCTTCGCCGATAAAGAGCGTCGCGCGCGCGCCATCGGGCGAGCCGTCGCTTTTGAGCGGCGTCATCATGCGCAGGGTGCCGACGCGGCGGTCGGTGATGATTTCTTCGCGGTACAAATTGTCCGCGTCCATTTTTGTTTCGGCGCGTTCGTCGGTTGCCATGGCGTCTCGTCCTTGTTCGTTCAGTTCGTTCAACAAGGGCGAAGGGTATCAGAAAACCGCCGCCGGCCCGGCGCGCCGCCGCGGCGCCGGGTGGATGGATGGGCGCGAAAGTGTGGCCGGCGGTTTAGTAAAACGCGCGGCGCCGTGTGCGGGCCTTACGGGTGGCGCGGGCGGCACGTGCGCGCAGCAGCGAAAAGCCGATGGCGAATAACGCGGCGCCCCATGTCACGGAACGAAGTTTTGAACTCATGAGCGTGATCCTTGCGTTAGCAGTAGTGGTAGTCAGTAGTGGTAGCCATTACCGGCCGATCGCAGCGCCGTGCACGCAACGCCGATGGGCCTCGCTGCACTGCGTTAGCAAGTAAAATGCCAGCTTGCGGTATCAACGTAAGTATTTGATTTTAAACAATTTTTTATTTATGGGCCGCGGACCGCTCAGTCGCGATTTCGACGCCGTGTAATATTTTTCGACACCCCGACACGGCGTGACCGAATACCGTTTATTTGTAAGTATTTGATTTAATTGAATTATTTTATACGGCCCGGAATTGACGCGATAACTTTCGTCGCGCCACGGCGAGCCGCGGCACACAACGGCCAGGCCGTACACTTAGCCGATGACTGAAATCGTTTTAACCACCATCAACGCGCGCTACGTGCATGCCGCGCTGGGGCTGCGTTACCTCGCGGCGAACATGGGCGAGTTGGCGCCGCGCACGCAAATCGTCGAGTTCGTGCTCGGCCAGCGCGCGTTTGAAATCGTCGAGGATTTGCTGGCGTTAAAGCCGCGCGTCATCGGCATTGGCGTTTACATCTGGAACGTCGATGAAGCGACGCGCGTAGTGGCGCTGCTGAAAAAAATCGCGCCCGAAGTCACGGTTGTAGTGGGCGGGCCGGAAGTCAGTTTCGAGACCGGCGAACAGCGCATTTGCGCGCTGGCCGATTACGTGGTGACGGGGTGGGGCGATATCAGCTTCCCCAAGCTTGCGCGCGAGATTTTGGCGGGCAACGCGCCGGCGCAAAAAATCATCGCCGGCGAGCAACCGCCGCTGGCGCAAATCGCGCTGCCGTATGCGCACTACACCGGCGAGGATATCGCCAAACGGTTTATTTATGTCGAAGCCTCGCGCGGCTGCCCGTTTAAATGCGAGTTTTGTTTGTCGGCGCTCGACAAAACCGCGTGGCCGTTCGAGCTCGATGCGTTCATGGCCGAGCTTGAACAACTGCACGCGCGCGGCGCGCGCAATTTTCGCTTTGTCGACCGCACGTTCAACTTGAAGGTTGCCGCGAGCCAGCGCATTCTGGAATTTTTTCTTGCGCGCATGGACGATCACACCTTTTTGCACTTCGAGCTGATCCCCGATCATTTGCCTGACGCGTTAAAACAAACCATCGCTAAATTCCCGCCGGGCGCGCTGCATTTTGAAATCGGCATTCAGACTTGGAACCCCGAGGTGCAACAACGCATTTCGCGTAGGCAAGATAACGCGCAAGCCGAGACCAACATCCGCTGGTTGAAAGAACAATCCAACGCGCTGATACACGTCGATTTGATCGCCGGCCTGCCGGGCGAGGATTTGGCGAGCTTCGGCGCGGGCTTCGATCGGCTGCACGCGCTGGGCCCGCACGAAATTCAAGTTGGTATTTTGAAACGCCTGCGTGGCGCGCCGATCGATCGCCACACCGAGCAGCATCAACTGCGTTACAACCCCGACGTGCCATATAACGTGCTCGCCACCGATTGCATCGGCTTTAACGACATGCAGCGCGTGTCGCGTTTTGCGCGTTATTGGGAACTCGTTGGCAATTCGGGGCGCTTTCGCGAAGCGCTGCCGCTGCTGTTGGCGGATAAACCTTTCGACAATTTCATGCATTTCGCCGACGGGCTTTACGCGCGCACGCACAAAACACACGAGTTCGCCTTCGAGCGCTTGTGCGAATTCGTGCACGCGCACTTGATCGAGGTGGCGCGCGTAGAATCGAGCGTGGCCACTGCGGCGGTGCTCGCGGATTACCAAGCGAGCGGCGCGCGCGGTAAGTTGGCATTCATGGCCAGCGGCGTGCGCCCGCGCGACAACAAACGCAGCACCGCGCGCGCTAACATGCGCCAAGCGCGGCATGTCGAGGCGTAAAATTCGATATAAACGTAAGTATTTGATTTAATTGAATATTTTTTGAGTGCTTTATGAGACGATTCAACCCCTTCGAACACGCGCGCAACGTGTTGGGCGAGAAGCTGCAATCGTGCAGCGAAAACCCGGTGACCGGTTTTTATCGCGACGGCTGCTGCAACGTCGGGCCGGATGACGTGGGCGTGCACTCGGTGTGCGTGCGCGTGACGGCGGAGTTCTTGGAATTTTCCAAGGCGCGCGGCAACGACCTATCGACACCGATGCCGCAATTCGGCTTTGAAGGTTTAAAGCCCGGCGACCAATGGTGCTTGTGCGCGCTGCGCTGGAAAGAAGCCTTCGATGCCGGCATGGCGCCGCGCGTCGTGCTGCGCGCCACCAATGAAATCACGCTGGAGGTGGTGGCGTTGGCGGACTTGAAAAAGTATGCGGTTGACCTTAGTTAATAGAGCATCGAATAAAGTAAACGTTCGCCCTTCGACGGGCTCAGGACGAACGGGAAACATAACATCCGTTCGCGATGAGCCAGCCAGTAGGGTGCGCACTGCGCACCAGCCCGTCGTCGGCAGCGGTGCGCGATGCGCACCCTACCACTACTGATAGAACCACCGTTCGCCCTGAGCCCGTCGAAGCCTGTCCTGAGCTTGTCGAAGGGGGCGATTGGCGATGCATAAGGCACAAAAAGCAATCCTCACTGGAAACCAAATGGCCGACTACGATTCCAAAACCCAACTCGCGCTGCCGGGCAACAACCTGGTGACCATCACCCATGTGGTGTATGGGTTACATGCGTTCAGCGCCATCGTCGGCTTGACCACGGCGGCGTTTATCGTGACCGCGTTTTTAACCGGCTGGCCCTCGATCATCGCGGTGATCATCAATTACGTGAAGCGCAACGACGTTAAAGGCACCTATCTCGAGTCGCATTTTGCCTGGCAGATACGCACCTTTTGGTGGGCGCTGTTGTGGCTGGTGCTCGCGTTTTTGGTTTCCATACCCCTGGTGCTCATCATTATCGGCATCCCGCTGGCGTGGGCTTTGTTCGTGATCATCGGCATTTGGGTGCTCTACCGCATCACCCGCGGCTGGCTCGCGCTGTTGTCGAATAAACCGATGCCGATGTGACGCGGCGCCGATGCGCATCGACAAATGGCTGTGGGCCGCGCGTTTTTACAAAACGCGCTCGCTCGCGCAACAAGCGGTGGAGGCGGGCCGCGTCAAATTAAACGGCGAGCGCGTCAAGCCCGCGAAAGAGCTGCGCGTGGGTGACACGCTCGATCTGCGCATCGCCACGCAAGATTGGACGATTAACATCCGCGCATTAAGCGACAAACGCGGCCCCGCGGCAGTGGCGCAAACGCTTTACGAAGAAACCGAGGAAAGCCGCGCGCGGCGCATCGCACAATTACTCATGCGCAAACTTTCGGTGGAACCCGCGCATGATCGCCAAGGTCACGGGCGGCCTACTAAGCGCGAGCGGCGGCAGTTGGAGCGGTGGCGGGGTGAGTAAAAACTGAAAATACATCGAACTGCTGCCGGCAGGCTGTTCGCTATACGGCGTTTCCTCGCCATCACAGCTTCACCGCGAAAGTGCCGGGTAAGCGAATAAACGCAAAGATAGAACGACCAGTCGCCCTGAGCTTGTCGAAGGGCGATTGTCGTATGGACAGGCACAAGCGATCCCTGGCAATGCATCAGCGCATTAATCTTAAGGTCACGCCCAAGGCGCCCGCACCGCATCCCCCTTAATCGTCGTGCGATGCATGATGCGCCGCTGCGCGGTGTCGATTTCGGTACGGTAGTGCATGCAGCAGCGGTTGTCCCACAGCACGGTGTCGCCTTCCGTCCATTTGTGCATCCACGCGTATTTTTCTTGCGTGGCGTGTGCCCACAGTTTATCGAGCAGCGCTTCGCTATCGGCGTTGGACATGCCGATGATGTAGTTCGACGGCCACACGCGGCGGCGGCCCAGGTAGAGCGCTTTTTTGCCGGTGACCGGGTGCAAGCGCACCAGCGGGTGGGTGGGGCCTTGCACTTCTTCCGGCGTGGTCGGCGGTTTCACGCCGGGGCGCAGCACGCCGGCGCTATTGCGGCTGGAATCGTGCACTTGCGATTTGCCTTCGATGGCTTTTTTCAAATCGTCTGGGAGTTCTTCGTAGGCGAGATATTGGTTGTTGAATGAGGTGTCGCCGCCGCCGTTCGTCGGAACTACCAGCGCGTGCAGCATGCTGCCGGCGGGCGGCACTTCGACGTACGAGTTGTCGCTGTGCCACACCACTTCGTAACTGCCGAGGCCGCCGTTGTCCATCACCGGTTTGCCGTCGCGGCCGATGTTGGAAATGATCGACACGCTGGGGTGCTTGGAGATCATGTATTCGTCGTCGACGTGTTCGCCTTGCGCGAGGTGATATTTGCGCGCGGCGGCGGTGTGCGGCGGGCCAAACACTTCGGACACCGCCATTAATTGATCGTCGCTCATTTTCGGGCCGTGCCAATACAGCACCATGTGTTTGGCCCACGCGTCGCGCAGCGCTTGTTTGACATCGTTGGGGATCGGCAGTGTGCCGTTAAAACCGCGAATTTCCGCGCCTACGGCTTTGCCGGTGGGGATGACTTGGAAGTTGGCTAGGGTGTTGGCGGTGGCAGTGTTGACTGTGTCGGGCATAGGGCGCTCCTGTAATTCCCCCAACTGTCGTTCCCGCGCAGGCGGGAACCCATAACACAGTGCCACTTGAGGCACCCTATGGATTCCCGCCTGCGCGGGAATGACGGGAGAGGCTTATGACGATTTGCGCTAGCGGCGCGTGAAGAGTTTCTGAACAGGTTCATTCTGTTACCGCGCGGCGAGTGCGTCAAGACGCCTCGCGCTCATCATCGATAATCTGCCCATCGATGTAATACCAGCGCCCGTCCATGCGCACAAAGCGGCTGATTTCATGTAATCGTTGCGCACGGCCGCTGGTGTCGCGATGGCGCGCGACGAATTCGACAATGCCGGCGTCGCCTTCTGCTTCCGCGCGGCGCACGTCGAGCCCCAGCCATTTCACCGGCCACAATTCGAGTTCGCCCGGCGCGGTCGAAGGGTGCCAGGTGGCGAGCAAATAATCGCTAAGCCCCGCTACGTACGCGCTGTAGCGCGAGCGCATCAGCGCTTCGGGCGTGGGCGCGGGTGTACCCGTGTGCCATTGCCCACAGCAGTCGGTATAAATGTCGCCGCTGCCGCAAGGGCAGGGCGCGTGGGCTTTGATCGCGGGCAAAGTGTGAGGTCGCGCGGAGTGACTTAACCGTTCGTATATCATACGCGTCGAACCACATTAGACGAGGCGCACGCATCATGGACACTGGACTTAAAGGCAAAACCGTTCTAATCACCGGCGCAAGCCGCAACGTCGGCCAGCTCGCCGCGGACTATTTCGCGCGCGAAGGCGCGAACCTGGTGATTTGCACCAGCAGCAAAATGCAAGGGCTGGAAGAAACCGCGGCGATGGTGCGCAAGCGCGGCGCCGAGGTGGTGGCGGCGCAATGCGATGTGACCGACGGCGCGCAGGTGGCCAAAATGGTCGACGCCGGCGTCAAAAAATTCGGCGGTATCGACGTCGTGGTCAACAACGCAGTCTACCGCTCCGACGTGAAAGACAAAGGCTTTCTCGAACAGCCGTACGAAATCTGGCAGCGCAATATCGACGTCAACTTGAACGGCCCGTATCACGTGTGCCGCGCGGCGATTCCGCACATGAAGAAAAAAGGCTGGGGGCGCATCGTCAATTACTCCGGCATAGCGCCGTTTCGCGGCGAGGGCGCGGCGAAAGCGCTGGTGAAGATCGGTATCGTCGGTTTCACCCGCGGGCTCGCCACCGAATTCGCGCCGCATGGCATCACCGCCAACTGCATCGGCCCCGGCACCATCGACACCGAGCGCGAGACGCACCTGCGCGAAAAGAAATTACACGCCGAGCAGCCGATACGCCGCTTGGGCAAGCCGGAAGAAATCGCCGAGCTGTCGGTTTATCTGGCGAGCGAGCAGGCGGGGTTTATCACCGGGCAGTGTTATTTGGTGAACGGCGGGTTGTATTACATGTAATTTGTGCCAATCGCGAGTTGATCTGACAGGCAACGTCAGAACACGCGCCAGGCGACTGGGTAGAGCAGGACTTGCCGGTCAAGGCATTAAAGTCGATGCCCGAAGCCGGTCGTCCAGTCGTAAGGGCGCGGGGTGGCGCGCGGAAATATCGTCTATGCCCTTATTTCGAGAATTGTCAAAGATTGACAATCTATGCTATATTGGTTCTATTCTGGCTTGAACAGGTGAACCATGAACGTCAATCTCACGCCGCAACTGGAGCAGCTGGTAAAGCAAAAGGTGCATACCGGGCTTTATAACAACGCGAGCGAAGTCGTGCGCGAAGCCCTGCGCATGATGGCGGTGCGCGACGAGGCAGCCAAGGGTTTCGCGCAGCTTCACGCGGGCAAGACCGTGCCCCTTAATATAGCGGCCGCCAAACGCACGGCCAAGGCGAATGCGAGGAAGCGCCGCGTGGTCAATCCGCTTGTCACGGGCTGATTTTACTGTCGTTCTTTCGGAACTGGCCGCGCTCGACCTCGCGGATATTCTTCAATATACCCTCGAACAATGGGGCGAACGGCAGATGGACGTGTATGCCGCCAAGCTCAACCGGGGCTTACGGCAACTTGCCGCCAATCCCCGACTGGGTAAGCCGCGTGACGATTGGTATCCGGGCTGCCGCTGTTTTGCCGTCGAACATCACCTCGTGCTGTATGAGGTTGAAGCACAGGAAGTGCGCGTGGCTCGGTTTTTTCATGAACGGGTGGATGTGCCACGACATCTTTGATGTTGCGCCGTCGCAAGAAGGGTCGTTTGCGTAATCTCGGCAGTCGGCCAGTTCCGGACGCTCACGGAGGGCGAGGCTACGTCCGTTTGTCAGACCATAGCAGACGTTATACTTTTGTTTGCAAGCTGTAGTGCTCACGTCGATAAGCACTTTGACGTGGTCGATATACTATGAGCTACGTGTTATCTAACTTCGCTCGCTCCCAAAGCATCTACTCAGTAGCCAAACTATATGCAAGTAATGCAGCAAACTGAACTTGTTACGAATGACGCGACGATCGTCGGCCTTACAAACGTCAATATCATTCTCGGTCGCAATGGCGCGGGTAAGAGCCGATTCCTCCGAAGCCTCGAAATGGGTTTGGCCAACTCGACTGACTTTAATGTTCGATATCTCAGCCCAGAGCGCGGCGGAGTCTTCAAAAGAGGTGGCAATGTCGACACCCATATGGAGGCCAATAAAGACTGGCTGCGGAATAATAGGAACAAAAATCAAGTTGGCGATTTCAAGGCAGTGTCGGCATACCTCATTAGGGACGTCGAAGTTACATATTTGCGTCGGCTTGCGAGCACTCCTTCCATACGCCAAGACGCTGATAGGAACTTCCACACTGATCGCCTAGAAAAGATAAATCGCTTACTCATAAATATTTCTCTTGAGTTGGAGCGAGCAGAGTTTGTTCTTCGCAATGCTTCTGGAGAACCCATCGCCCCAGAGGACATCAGTAGTGGCGAGTCCGAGGCTATAGCACTCGCTTCAGAGATCATGTATTTCTTCGAAACATTGGATAAGTCGAAATTCAACGTCTTGCTTCTTGATGAGCCTGATGTACATCTTCATCCCGACCTTCAAGCTCGACTCGCCAAACTAATCAAAAGCGAGATTGAAGCCCTGTCGCCTGAGGACCGCTCAAGATCAGCAATTTGCCTCGCGACTCACAGCACACCGCTGGTTTGCGCCTTCGCCGATTCGAAGTACACCTCGATCGGAACTAAAGACTTCGGCACAGTAGTGTCCGGACGTTGAGTGCCCGAAACGTGCTAATTGGTTGATTGTAAATAAATAACAGATGATTTTTTCTGGTCTCGATTTGAACAGCGTTTTCTCGATTTGCGATCCTGCGAGCAAC
>Ga0194132_10003692_pt1 | contig 26898 bp, 26 predicted proteins | sample TA2KigOf80mmetaG_FD_148612 | JGI IMG/M metagenome (GOLD analysis project Ga0194132, IMG submission 148612) | Freshwater microbial communities from Lake Tanganyika, Tanzania - TA2015054 Kigoma Offshore 80m | ecosystem: Environmental > Aquatic > Freshwater > Lake | place: Tanzania: Lake... | reverse complement strand
TGGTCCGCGCCGCGGTGTGCCGTCCTCGGGCTCGGTGTGCGCGCGGCGGCGGAAGCGGCGGCGTTGGCCGGCGGCGCGATGGGGCACGCGCTCGACTACGACGATGTCTCCGATCCGCTCTCCGGCCATCCCAGCGTCGTGCTCGCGCCGGCCGCGCTCGCCGCGGCCGAAGCCGCGGAAGGCACCGGCGCTGACTTCCTGGCAGGCTACGTTGTCGGCTTCGAGGTGTGCGCGGCCTTGGGGCGCGGCCTCAATCCCGAGCACTACCGTCGCGGCTGGCACGCGACGTCGACGATCGGCAGCGTCGCGGCCGCGGCCGCGGCTGCGCGCGCGATGCGGTTGAGCGAGCGGGAAACGACCATCGCGTTGAGCATCGGTGTCTCGCTGGCCGGCGGCGTGCGGCAGAACTTCGGATCGATGACGAAGCCGTTCCACGCCGGCAGCGCCGCCCGCAACGGCGTCGTCGCCGCGACGATGGCGGCGGCGGGGCTGTCGGCGGCGCCCGACGCGATCGAGGGGACGTACGGATTCGCGGCGCTCTTCGCCGACGGGGCGAGCGAGGCGCTGCGCGACGCTGTCGCCGCGCTCGGGCGGCGCTGGAGCCTCGCCGAGGACGGCATCTGGCTGAAGAAGTACCCGTGCTGCGCCTCGACGCACCGCAGCCTCGACGCGATCTTCGAAATCCTCGGGCGCGAGCGCGTCGCCGCGGATGAGATCGCGTCGATCACCTCGCACGTGCCCGATATCGCGGCGCAAGTGTTGATCCACACGACGCCGCAAGACGCGCTGCAGGGCAAGTTCAGCATGCAATACTGCCTCGCCGCCGCCGTTCTCGACGGCGCGATCACTCTGGGGACGTTTCGCGACGACGCGGTGCGCCGGCCGGCAGCGCAGGCGCTGGGCCGGCGCGTGACGATGATCGCGAACGGGCCGGACCAGGACGCGCCCACGGACGTGAGCCTCGTCACGCGGGACGGCCGCACGTTATCCGCGGCGGTTCGCGACGCGCGCGGCCACCCGCACCACGCGATGACGGAATCGGAGGTGCGCGAGAAGTTCGCCGATTGCGCGTCGCCCGCCGTCGGGGCGGTGCACGCGGCGCGGCTGGCGGACGCGATCCTCGGTGCCGATCGACTGCCGCAGGCGCGGACGTTGGGCGATCTCGTTGCCGACGCCACGGTGAGCGCGCGATGACCGCGCCGGCGCCGCTGCGCTCCGACGAGCTGAAGGGACAGAGCGCGATCGTGACCGGCGGCGCACAAGGCATCCGGCGCACCATCGTGGATGCGCTTGCGGCGATGGGCGCGCGGGCCGCGATCGCCGACATACAGGGAGAAGCAGCGGCGCGCGTCTCCGCAGAGGTCAGCGCCGCGTATGAGGTCGCGGCGTTCGCGGTCTCGACCGACGTGTCGCAGCGCACGCACGTCGACGATCTGGCGCGGCGCGTCCTCGAGGACTTCGGCAGCGTGCAGATCCTCGTCTGCGCCGCCGGTGGACTCCTCGGTCACGTCGCGCGGCCGCTCGAGCAGACGGCCGACGAAGCGTGGCACGACATCGTCAACGTCAATTTGCACGGCACTTTCTACGTCTGCCGCGCGTTCATCGGACGCATGAAGAAACAGCGGTACGGGGGAATCGTCAACATTACGTCTGGTGCCGGGCGGTCCGTGAGCCGCACAAAGATCCACGCGTACACGACCGCGAAAGCGGCCGTGTACGGCTTCACGCGCGAGATGGCGAAGGAGTGCGGCCCCTTCGGCATCACCGCCAACAGCGTTGCGCCCGGGTTCGTGATGACGCCGCTGGGCCGCGATCAGTGGGCGATGAAGTCACAAGAAGAGAAGGACGATCTGATGAAGAGCATCGCGGTCGGCCGCACGGCCGAAGCGCAAGAGATCGCGGCCGTGACTGCGTTCTTGTGCACGCCGCGCGCCGGCTACGTCACCGGTCAGGTCATCGGCGTCGACGGCGGGCACTGGATGTTCGGTTGAGGCGCCGGGCCAGCTGGCCCGGCGCCTCAACCGCCCCAGAGAGGCCCTACATCTTCTTCTTGATCTCGAGCTGCCCTTCGGCCTTGCCTTCCTTGCCGCCAAGCTTGCACGAGACCGTCACGGGCGACTTTCCATCCGCCGCGGTCGCGGCGAGCTTCCAAGACCAGGACACGGTACCGCGACCGCTCGCCTTCTTCGGTGCCAGCGCCTTCGCTTCGCTGGCGCCCGACTTCAGCTCGACGGTGATCGCACACTCCGCGTTTCCCATCGTCTGCGCGTCGACCTGGACGGTACCGCCGGGCGCCACCGGCGAGGTGATCTTGACGGTCTTGACGCCGAGGCCCGACATGGCGTCGCCGGACATTGACTTCGAAGCGGGCGACGCCGGCACGGCGAGCGCGGCGGAAGCCGCCAATGACAGAGTAACGAACAATGCGCCGATTACGGCGACAAAGCCACGAGTGTTCATTCTCTGGGGTCCTCACAAGACGTGGACTTCACCTATGTGAGCGTCATCGTGACCGTAATCGTTCCCTTCGGCGAGGCGGCCCGCGCGCGGCCGATCCACCGCCCAGGGGAACCGGCGCGAATCCACGAAACACGTCGACGGATCTATGACACGGAACCTGCGATTCGATCCCGTCGCGTCCCTTTCCATGGCGCCGACTGTGTCCGCCGCTGGCATCCTCGCCGGGATCACGTTCAGCCGCTTCTTCGCGTTCGTCGCGCGGATGCACATTACGCCGTTCTTCCCCGAGCTGATGCAGCGTTATGGCGTCGGGCTGGTCGAGATGGGCGTCCTGATGTCGGCGTTCTTCGTCGCCTACGCGGCGTTGCTGCCGTTCGCCGGATGGCTCGCCGACCGGGCCTCGCCGCGGCTGCAGCTCGCCGCCGGACTCGCGCTCCTCGCCGTCGGCATCGCCGGCGTCGGATTGGTCACGACGTATGCGGCCGCCCTGGCCCTGCGGGTCGTCGAGGGCATCGGGTCGGCGCTCGTGTTCCCGATCGGCATGAAGTTGTTCACATCCTACCTGCCGCTCCACCAGCGAGGACGTGCCGCCGGCATCACCGAGGTCGCGATCGGCTCGGCGTTGATCACGACGCTCACGTTCTCTCCATTGATTTCGGTGCAGGCCGGCGTCGAGCCGACGACATTGTTCGTCGCCTTCGGCATTCTCTGCCTTACCGGGTTCGCGTTGCTGCCGCGGATGCCGGCGACGCAGCCGCCCGCCATCCCTGGATCGGCAGGCGCCGCGACGACGGGCGGGACCGGCGCCGCGTCGGACGAGACGACGCGGGCGCCGCGCTTGTCACGCGCGATGGTCGTCGAGCTGCTGCTGCTCTCGCTGGCCGGCGTTTTGGGTCTCTCCGTCGCGAACGGCGTCCTCGCCTGGCTGCCCGCCTATCTGGAAACCGGTCTGCACTTCGCGAAGGCGCGCGTCGCGTTCGTAATGGGGCTGCTGACATCGACGCAAATCGTGTCCGCGTACGTCGCCGGCACGATCACCGATCGCATGCGCGATCGGGTACCGATCGCCGTCTGGGGGACGATCCTGCAGGGGCTCGGGTGCGTGGGTCTGCTGTGGGCGTCCGACTGGACCGTGTGGCCGCTGGCGGTCGTCGTCGGCGTCGGATTCGCCTGGGCGATCACACCGATGACGCTGCTCGTCGCCGAGTACTTCGGCGCGTCCCGCGCCGGCGTCACGACGTCGGTGTCCGTGGCCATCTCGCAGACCGGCTCCGGTTTCGCGGCGGCGCTGTTCGGCTGGATTGCGGAGACGACCAAGGGTTTCGCGGGAGTCTGGTTGTTCTCTGTGGCGCTGTCAGCGGCGCGGCTGGGGTTGTTCCTGCTACGCGGCAGGGCGTGGTCGCGAGGCCGGCCCGGCCACTAGCCCTCCAACGCCGCGACCGCCTCCCGCAACGCGTGCACGACGCGATTGCGCTCGCGGACCAAGCGCGTGCGCAGAAAACCTGCGTCGTCGGACCCGTCGGGGAGCGTTGCCAGCTTCGCGATCGCCTGCAATCCGGGCAACGGCAGCATCGGCACCGCCATGTCGTGGTCGAACGCGCTCGCCTGCGTGTAGTTGATCGGAATCAAGGCGCGCACGGCGCGGTGGATAGCGCGGCTGGCGGCCTCGGCCCGTGTGGCGTCCTTCGCGAGCGCGGGGGATCGTTCGTCGAGCGCGCGGGCGGCCTCCCGCAGGCGCGCGACCTCGCGCTCGACCGCCGTCAAATCGAACCGTCCCGCCGCTTTCGCGTTCATTCCCTCGACGATGCCGGCGATCTCCGCCGCGACCGCCGACACTGACAGCGGCAGGACGGCGTCACGGCACAGTCGCAGCGCCGACAGAGCGTAGATCTTCGTGTCGAGGTGCAGGATGCCGCGGTCGGCCTTGTCGATCGTGTCCGCTTCCGTGTGCCACCACCAACCGTAGCCGCTGCCGCCGACCTTCGCGCGCTGATCCGTCGGCCGCGACGACAACAGCATGAACAATGTCGGAACGCCGATGCCCCAGAACGACTGATCGCCGGCCCGCACGGGACGCTCCATCGCGGGGTTCTGTCCGGTCAGCTCGCCGATGACCGCCTTGCCGATCGGAAACGTCTCGGCCGTCGCCATGACCTCGTCGTATTCGGTCGCGCCGAGCGGTCCCGTCGAGTCGCAGTTGAGGTGCGCGACGCAGCGATCGTGCAGCTCCTGCCAGTGGTTGTCGGCGTACCATGCCGAACCGGCGTATCGGCCGGTGGAGTGGCCGGGCCAGAAGCAGACGCGCAGGCCGCGCCGCAACGACGCGCGCTGCTTCGCGAAGACGCGCGCGACCTCAAGGCAGGTCGCGTTGCCGGTCGCGTTGTCGGTCGCGCCCAGGTACCAGGAGTCGACGTGGCCGGACAGCATGACGAACTCCGGCCCGCTACCGCGGATATCGCCGGTGACAAGCTGGACGCGGCGCCAGCCCGTTTCCGATCGGGCACGCAATCGGATCTTCACCGGTCCGTCACGCAACGCCGCGATGAGTGCCTTGCCAGGGTTGTGCGAGATCGTGACGACCGGGATCTTCGGGATCGTGTCGATCGTCTCGGGCGTCGGCGTGCCCCAGATCGGCGTGACGATGCCTTCGTGCAGCGCGTCTTCATCCGACGGCCAAGCATGCACGTACCCAGCGGCGCCATGCTGCGCGGCGGTCAGCATGTTGTGACGGCTTCCGGCCTCGGAGACCACGAACTTTCCTTTGATGTCAGCCGCGGCCAGCCGTTTCTGCGATTCCGTGTCGCGGAACATGTCGGAGCCGCCGGGCACGTAGATCAGCTCGGCGACGAGCCCATCGTCCGACGTGTTCGCCGAAAACGATCGCGTCTTCGTCGGCACGCTCGATCCGCCCGTCCACGACTTCGGCGCGGCGACGACGTCGATCGACGCCGGCCCCGGAAAGCTCAGATAGGCGTCGAATTCGTGTACCGTGACATCGGCGCCGGCCGCCCGAAGCTGATCCGCGATGTATGCCATCGCTTGGTGCTCGCCGGGCGTCCCCGACGTGCGGTCGATCGCCGCCAGAAACGTGAGATCCGTCCACAAGCGCTCCGCCGAGACGGCCGCCAAAAACCCTTCTTCGATCCCATCACGCATGCAGGCCCTCCAAGGTAACCTCAACTTGCCGTATCGCTTTCGCGAGCGCGTGCGCGGCCCGGTTGCGCGCGCGGACGAGCGCCGTCTCCAAGAACTTCGCGTCGTCGCTGCCCGATTTGGTCTTCGCGAGCTTGCGCACGTCGTCGAGGGCCCCGAGCGGCGTGGCCGGCAGCGCCAGGTCATGGTCGAACGCGCCCGAACGCGTGTAGCTCACGGGCACGAGGGTTCGGCACACGGCTTGGATGCACGCGTTGACCGTCGCGATGCCGGCCTCGTCCTCGTGTCCGGTCGCTGCATCGCGGGCCAGAGTATCGGCCCGGCGATGCAGCGCGACCGCAAGCGACTCTAGCTTGCGCGCGCGCGTCTCCAGTTGTTCGAGATCGAAGCGCCCACCGGCCACCTTCGCCAGATCCTCGAGGATCTGTACCCACTCGGCAGCATGCTCGCGCAGATCAAGCGGCAAGACCGGTGCGGCCGCGAGTCGGAACAGCACCGTCGCGTAGACTCGCGTGTCGCGGATGAAGTTGTCCTCGTCGATCTTGTCGAGCGTGTCCTGCGCCGTGTGCCACCACCAGCCGAGGCCGCCCGACAAGACCTTGCCGCCGAGGCGAACCGCGAGCGCCCGGCTCGTCGCGTCGTCATGCGGCGGCTGGTGGCTGATGCTCATGAACATCGAAGCGACGCCGACGCCGACGAGCGAGTGATCTCCCATGCGCCCGATGCGCTTGCCGATCAGCTCTTGCCCCGCGTGTTCTCGAATCGCCGCCGCCGCCAGCGGCTTCGTCTCCGCCATCAGCGTCGGGTCGACGAGCACGTTCGCGCCCTTGCCGCCGACGGAGTCGATGTTGACGTGGGCGACGCAGTGCTCGTGCAGCGCTTCCCAATGGTGGTCGACGTACCACGCCGACCCGGAGTAGCGGCCGTGCGAGTGCCCGGACCAGAAACACAACCGGATGCCTCGGCGCAAGTGCGCGCACTCGGCGTTCAGCAACCCGGCGAGCTCGATCATCGCCGCGTTCGCCGTGCCGTTGTCCATCGCGCCGTGATCCCAGGAGTCGAGGTGGCCGCTGAACAAGATGAAGTCCTTCGTTTGACCCGGGATGTCGGCGACGAGCAACGGCGTCTTGCGCCATCCGGTATCGGCCTTCGTGCGCAGGCGCACGCGCACGGCGCCCTTGGCGAGCCGCTCGCGCAGCCAAGCGCCGTCGCCGCGCCTGATGCAGGCCGCGGCCGATTTCGGCATCAGGGGCACGCGATCGGGTGTCGGGCTGCCCCAGACCGGCGAGATGATCATCCAGTGCAGGTGGTCGTCACCGGCGTGGAGGTGACCGGCGGCGCCGTGGCGGTCCGCGTCCATGGCCTTGCTCGGCGAAGGTAATCCGTCGAACAACAGAACCTTGCCTCGCAGGTCCTTTCCTTCGAAGTCGGCGGCGTGGCCCTCGCCGCAGTACACGAGCTCGCCTTCGATGCCCTCCGCCGGCGTCGTGATCGAGAACGACGTCGTGTAGCATTCAATCTTCCGCGATTCCGGCGCGATCACGTCCAACGCCGCCTCGACCGGCAGACTGACGTAGGCGTCGTGGTGAAGCAGCTTCGTCGAGACGCCGAGCGCTTCCAAGCGCGCCTGCACGTCACGAAACGCGCGGTCCTCCTCCGGCGTGCCCGTCAGCCGGACGTAGCGCGCGATCGCCGCCGTGTGGTCCAGCAGCCGCTTGCCCGAGACCGCCTCGACGATCCGCCTCTCGACGTCCCGCAAAGCGGTGAACAACTCGCTCATCGTGATCTCTCCTTGTCCGGCGCCGTGGGGACGGCGTGACCGACGACGCCGCGCGCCTCGATCCGCGCGCCAAAAGCCCGGCTCGTCTCGTCCAGCATCGTCAGGATCTCGGTGGCGACCGCCCCTTCGGCGATCGCCGGCTCACCGTCGGTCGTCAGCATCAAGGGCACGATTTCGACGGCACGCACGCCATCGGCATCGAGCGTGAGGACCGGCAGCGCCGACAGGCGATTCGCGCGCGAGCGCAGCGACTTCCAGGAGTACGGCGGGTAGTCTCGGCGCAGGCCGACCGCGTTCGTCGGCCGCAGGCGGTGGAACAGGAAGTTGCCCAACGAGTAGAAGATGACCGCGCCGCGGTGGAACGCGATCGGGTGCAGGACGTGCGCGTGATTCCCGACGATGACGCTCGCGCCGGCTTCGACGAGCGCGTGGGCGAGCGGTGGTTGGTACTCGGCAACCGCGTCCTGGAAGGGCGCGACGAATCCGGCCGGCACGCCCCAATGCATCCCGACGATCACGAGGTCGGCGGCGGCTTTGGCGCGGCGCACCGCGTCGGCCGCTCGCGCGACGTCGGCGACCTCCGATCCCGTCTCGACATACGGCGCCGTGCCCGGCTGCTCGAGCAAGCTCTCGGCGTCGATCACGTAGCGCGTGTAGACGCGAATCGGCGCGATGCCCGGGCGATCGGCCGTGGCGGCCGACCCGGGCGGCAGGGTGCCCGACAATCCGACGAAGGCGACGCGCAAGCCGTGGGCGATTGCGATGTGGGGCGCGAACGCCTCGTTGATCGACGCGCCGGCGCCCACGGTCGCGATGCCGGCGCCGGCAAGAGCGGTCAACGTGTCATGCAAACCTTGCGCGCCGCAATCGAGCGCGTGGTTGTTCGCGAGCGTCGCGACGTCGACGCCGATCGCGCGTAGCTGCGGCGCCAGGCCGGGATCGGCGGCGAACGCGACGAGCTTGTCGCCGCCTGCGGGTTCGTGCGACAGCGGCGTTTCGACGTTGGCGAACGTCAGGTCGGCGGCCCGGAGGCGGGCGTAGACGGCCGCCGTTGCCGCCTCGGGCGCGTCGGCGCCCTCGCGGGCGAGCGGCCGGCTCAGTTGCAAATCGCCGGTCACGGCAACGGTACAGCGGGGGGGCATGGGGACTGGTTACCCGGCGCCGCGCGTGGATCCTCCTCCGGAGGAGCGCGCGGCCGGAATCGTCGCTGGTCACGTTCGCAACCGCGATCGCGTAGAATCGGAGAGCCGGGTTCGCCTCGCCCGATCGTGCTCGGCAAAGGAGCTGTGATGTCGCACGAAGCGCAGGTCCACCCGAACGGAAAGCACTATGAGATCGCGACGCTCGCTGGAGGGTGCTTTTGGTGCTTGGAAGCCGTCTATCAGGAGCTCCGGGGCGTCGAGCGCGTCGTCTCGGGTTACGCCGGCGGTCCGGTCGCGAATCCGACGTATGAGCAGGTGTGCTCCGGGCGGACCGGTCACGCCGAGGTCGTGCAGGTCACGTTCGACCCGGCGGTTGTGTCCTACCGCGAGATGCTCGATGTGTTCTTCGCGATCCACGATCCGACGACGTTGAATCGTCAAGGCAATGACATCGGGACCCAATACCGATCAGCGATTTTCTACCTCACGCCCGAGCAGAAGGCGATCGCCGAGGCTGCCCTCGAGGATGTTGAGAAGAACCGGATCTGGAACCGACCGCTCGTCACGACGCTGGAGCCGCTCGACGTCTTCTACCCGGCGGAGGCGTATCACCAGAGATACTTCGAGCGGAATCCGTCCCAGCCGTATTGCATGGCGATCGTCGCCCCGAAGGTGGCGAAGTTTCGCGTGAAGTACATGGAGCGGTTGAAGAAGTAGCTTCGCCCGAACCGATCCACCATCACAAAGGAGGCCATATCTATGGAGGCGCCGCAGTATCCCGCGGGCCAATTCGAGCGCAAGGAGAACCTGACCGCGGCCGAACGCAACGCGCTCATCGGCGAGATCGAACACGCCCCGCGCGTCCTGCACGACGCCGTCGCGGGCTTGAGCGACGCGCAGCTCGACACGAAATACCGTAATTGGACGATCCGCCAGATCGTGCACCACCTCGCCGACAGCCATCTCAACAGCTACTTTCGCTTTCGCCTCGCGCTCACCGAGGACAACCCGACGGTGAAGTCCGTGAACATTGACAAGTGGATGGCGCTGCCGGACGCCGTGAGCGGCAGCGTCCCGGCGTCCTTGTCCTTGTTCGACGGTTTGCACCAGCGCTGGGCAGCGCTCTTGAAATCGATGTCCGAGGCGCAGTTCAAACGGACGTTCCACAACGCGGAGCGCCAGCAAACGCCGACGCTGGACCAACAGCTGCAAATCTACGCGTTCCATGTGAGGCACCACGTCAGCGCGATCGCGTGGTTGCGCCAGCAACACGGCTGGTAGTCGACAGGAAGTGTCCTATCTAATGAGAGCCCGCCGGTTCGCCGGCGGGCTCTTCCGTTTGTGCCGTGGCGATCCGCCGCACGGAGGGTCCGGACGGAGGGTCCGGGTCGTCTCAAGAACTGGCGGTTCTTCGTCGATAAGGAGATCGAGGGGACCGAAATCCCCGCGTGGCCACCGCATGGGAAACGAAGGGAGGCCAATCGTGCATTGGGTCTGGAAGCGATGCTCGCTGGTCCGCCGCCAAGACGGCATGGGCATCCTGGAGTTCCTAGTCGCCGTATCGCTCTTTAGCTTCACCGCCGTCGCGCTCATTCAGGCGTTGCTCGTGAGGTTGTCGATCTCCGGCCGTTCCGACGAGCTGGCCTCGGCGACGACCCTGGCGAACCAGGTGATGGAACACGTTCACGCCAGGGCGAATCCGTACACGATGGTCGGATTCACCGATCTGGCGCGCACGAACCGTCCACTATCTGCGCCCTACGCCGGCGTCACGAATCCGACCAACCGCACGTTCCAAATCGCCGTCGACGTGACGCCCAACGCCGATCTGACGCTGACGAAGGTCACGGTCAACGTCTATCGGCCGTCGGACGCCGACGCGGCCCCGCTGTACTCCCTGACAACGGTGCTCGATGATCAATAATCTGCGCGCTCGCCTTCGCTGTGTCGTTCGCGACGAGCGCGGCTTCTCGCTTTTCGACCTCATCGTCGGAACGACGCTGATGCTGGCGATGTCGGGCTCGGTGTACCCGCTCGTCGGCACCGGCGGGCGATCGCTCCGCCACATCGGCGACTCCGTGCAGACGCAATCGCAGCTGCGGGCGGCGATCGACAGCCTGACGGACGAAAGTCGCTGGGGCACGACGATCACGGCGGAAACGGCGACGTCGGTCACGGTGCGTGTTGCCGCGGGCTCGCCGTTCTCGCCAACCAGCGACTATACGGTGACGTTCGCGTACGACGCGGCCGCCGATCGGATCACGCGGGAGGTCGATCCGGACGCGGAGGGGCCGACCGCCGCCGGCACGGCGACGGTTTCCGTGACCCCGATGGGCGGCATCTCGACGGCGGCGCCGTAGGCGGCCGCGCCCGTACCGAGGAACATCGCGGCCCGCCGGCCACCTATGGTCGCTCATGGCCGTCCATGCTCTGATCCTGACGAATCGCCAACTCGCAACCGAGGCCGTAATTCGCACGACAACGCTGTGACCCGGGATTTCTCCCGGGTCACAGCGCAGGCGATCCTATCCTATGGATGAGCGCTATCCCAGCCCCAACAACCCCTTCAGGTTCACGCCCGCCTTCTGCACCGGCTTGATCGCGCCGGCGCGCGACGTGAGCAGGATCGTGACTCCCGGGCCGAAGCCGGCGCGGTAGCTGTCGCCCTGCGAGACGACACCGACGCTCACCGCGCCCTTGTGGAAACCGCTGTTGAACGTCGCGTCGCAGTCCTGGAAGGCGACGAAGTCGCCGATCCGAAGGTCCGATAGCCCCGCGCTCTTCAACAGTTCCTTGTCCGCGGTTTGGATGTCGAGCACGCCGCCGTCGCTGGACAGACCGGAACCGGCGCCCATCAGCTCGGCCGGCACGGTGCCGACGACCGGTGCGTGCAGCGCGCCGTCCTTCGCTTGCAGCCCCCACGCTTCGACGAGTCGCGGCGACAGGCTCTTGGCGAGCACGTTCGGCGCGTCCTTGAACTTCAGGCCGGTGCCGAACGCCTTGACGAGCACGCGGTCGCCGATCGCCATCTTCTCGAGCGCGCCCGGCTCGAAGCTGATGATGACGTGCTCGGACCAGCGTCCGCTCTTGCCGGTGACCGCGCCTTTCGCGCCCTTCGCGACGCCGGACATCACGGTCGCTTCGTTGCCGACGCAGGCGAGGTTGTGCAGCGCGACGTGCGGCGCCTCCTCGCGGTTCTTGATCGACACGCCGGGATGGACGTTCTCGGCCACCCATCCGAAGACCGAATCGCCGACGCGCACGTTGTAGACGATGCTGCCGAACGACGGCACGATCACGGCCTTTCCGTCGCGGCCGATCACGTGCGGCATACCCGGCAGGCCCGGCATGCGCGGCGCGACGACCTCTCCGGCAGTGGAGATCGAAATCAGCTTGTCTTGGTTGATCGCAATCATTGATTGTCTCCTCGAAGAATCGGCTCGCGCGGCTAGGCGAACGCGCCCGCGTTCAGGTACTTGGCGATGTTCGCGTTTGGATCGATGACCGGCTCGATCATCGGCTCGGCGCACGACAGCAACGTCATGCAGCCAGGGCCGTGGCCGATCGACCATGAGTTGCCGTGGTTGACCAGGCCGATCACCACGCCGCCCTTCTTGTAGCCGCGGCCGATCGTGTGGTCGACGTCCATGACCGCGACAACGTCGCAGATGCGCAGGCTCTCCAATCCGAGATCGCGGACCGTCGCTTCGTCGGTCGCGCACATGTCCTGGTCGACGTACTCGGGATTCAGCTCCCAGCCGGAGCCCATGACCTTCGATGGCAGGATGTGCGTGACCGGCACGCGGATCTTGCCGTTGCCCAGCTCGACGATGCCCATCTTGTCGAGCAGGCGCGGATCGAGCTTGCGCACCTGGATGTGCGGGTAGTCCAGCAATTCGAGGCCGGTGCCCCAGGCGGTGAGCTGGACCTTGTCGCCCGGCATCATCTTTTCCATGGCCTCCGGCGGGAAGTCGACGATCGGCCGGGCGTGCTCGCCGAGCAGCACACCGCGCGCGCCGATCGCGTCGCCGGTGACGATGACCGCGTCGTTTCCGAGATTTCCGAGGTAGTGCAAGGCGTGGTGCTCGCCGCCGTCCTTGCAGTCGATGCAGACGGACGGCTCGAGGTGGTCGGCTTCCCAGTGGAACGCCGCGCACCCGGGACGAGCGTTGTAGATGATGCCCGCCATGCCGATGGGGACGTACGCTTCGCCGCCGGCTTTCATCTTGTGCGGCCCGCGTCCCATCGTGGCGGGCGCGATGTCGCCGGCGACCGCCATTTTCACGAGACGGTCGTGATTTGTGCGTAGCACGCGCAACCCTCCTGTCTTGCAAGTGGACTTTCCGGACAGATTGGCTGGAAGGGTGGGAATTCCTGTGCGGCGCTCGTTATCCGGTCGCCGGCTCGACGTGGATCGTCACGTCGGTGCCGGGCAGCGCATCTTCGATGTGATTCTCGAGGTCATCACACAACGTGTGGGCGGCGCGAACCGTAAGGTTCGGATCGACGACGAGGTGCAAGTCCACGAACCGTCGCGCACCGGCGCGTCGCGATCGAAACGCGTGGTACGAGATGATCTCGGCCTTGTGCGCGTCGAGGATCTCGCGAACGCGCGTTTCCTCTTCCGGGGAGAGCCGGTCGTCGAGAAGTCCGGACATCGACCGGCGCACGAGCTTGAAGCCCGTCGCCGCGAGGTGCCCCGACAGAAGCAGCGCGATCGCCGGGTCGATCCATCGCAGGCCGGTGACGTATTCGATGAGCAGGGCCACGAGCACGCCGGCGGACGTGATCACGTCGGTCATCAAGTGGCGCGCGTCGGCTTCGAGCGCGATCGAGTCCGCTTCGCGCGACACGTGCAGCAGATACCGCGCGACGAGCAGGTTCGCGGCGGCGGCGACGGCAGTCATCGCGACGCCGAGCGGCACCTCGCTCAGCGTCACCGGCTCGATGATCCGGCGCACCGACGTCCAAACGATCCAGGCCGCGGCACCGAGCACGAGGAATCCTTCCGTGGTGCTGGCGATGTATTCCGCTTTGCCGTGCCCATAGGGATGGCTGTCATCCGGCGGCCGGTGTGCGATGACGAGCGACGCGGTGACGAGGACCGCGGCCACGACATTGATGACGGACTCGGCGGCATCGGTCAGCAACGCCACCGAACCCGTGACGGCGAACGCCGCGAACTTCAACCCCAGGATGAGAAGGCCGGCCGCCGCCGACACCAACGCCGCGCGCACTGCGACGCGGCGTTGGATCGGCGTGATGTGGCGGATCAACATACTGTCCAAGGTTAAGTTAGGCCCTCTCATCCGTCGAGTGTTCGACTCTTGGCGTGAAAGTCTGAATTCGTTGAGCAACCGTCGTGCCCGATTGAAGGAAAGAATCGCGCCGCGCGTGGCGAATTCGTGGGAGAGAGCGAATGTGCTCCTAAGAGGTGAAGCCGATCATGGTAACCCTGATTCGTGGCGGCTGGGTCGTGGCGCACGACGGCCGGCGACACCGCGTGATTCCCGACGGCGAGGTCGCGTTCGACAAGGACGAGATCCTGTACGCCGGGCCGAAGTGGGACGGCACCGCGGAGGCCGTCATCGAGGCGCCTGAGGCACTCGTTTCCCCCGGTTTCATCAACATGCACGCGCACATCGGCGTCGAGCTCATGGCCCCGTTCATCGACGTGCAGCGTGCCCGCCGCTACGCGCCGTCGCTCGAATTCGTCCAAAACCTCGAACTGCCACCGTCGCTCACCGCGGAAGAACAACGCATCTCCGGCGCGTTTTCGCTCGTCCAAATGTTGCGGTGCGGCGCAACGACGATCGTCGACGCCGCCGGTTCGGGCCCGATCTGGTGGTTGGGAAACCCGCCGGGTGACGAGGAAATGTTGCTGGAGTCCGCCGAGCAAATCGGGGCCCGGATCTATGCGAGCCTGTCCTATCGATCGGGCAGAGTCTATCGTCACTTCGACGGCACGCCGGACTGGCACTTCGACGAGGAGTCCGGACTCGAGGGCTTGCGTCGCGCCGTGGACTTCGCCGTCCGCCATCGCGGCACGCGCGGCGGGCACGTCGAGACGATGCTCTGCCCGCACGCGGTCGACAACTGCACGCCCGCCTTGTTGGACGCGACGAAGCGCGCGGCGCAAGAATGGGACCTGCGCGTGCAAATCCACTGCGCGCAGTACACGCACGAGGTCAAGCTCATCCAGGACAAGTACGGCTGCACGCCGGTGCAGCACCTCGCGAACAACAACTTCCTCGGCCCGGAGATCATCCTCGGGCACACGATCTACACGTCCGGTCATCGATTCGTCGGCGGCGATCCGAATGCCGACTTGCAGTTGATCGCCGACAGCGGCGCGTCCGTCGCGCACTCGCCGCTGCCGTTCGCGCGCGCCGGGGAAGCAATGCAGTCGTTCGCGCGGTACCGTGCCGCCGGCATCAACATGTCGATCGGCTGCGACATCTGGCCGGCGGACATCATCGCCGAGATGCGGCTCACGTACTACCTCAGCAAGACGCAGGACGCGTCGGCCGAGACGCCGACGTGCCAAGAGGTCTTCGATGCGGCGACGCTCGGCGGCGCGCATGCGCTCGGTCGCACGGATCTGGGACGGCTCGCGCCCGGCGCCAAGGCAGATATCGTGCTCGTCGATCTCGGCGGCTACCACTTGGGGCAGGTCATCGATCCGATTCGTGCGCTGATCACGTGCGCCACCGGACAGGACGTCCGCGACGTCTGGGTGGAAGGGCGGCATGTGGTGGTCAATCGGCGTGTCGTCGGCGCCGACGAAGAGGCGCTGCGCATCGGCGCCAAGGGCGTCTACAAGAGCCTCATCGCCGCCTCGCGCAGCCGCGACGCGGCCGGCATGTCGCCGGAGGAGATCCTCGGATTGGAGTACACGCCGCCGCTCTTGTCGTAGGCGTCTCGCAAAGCACGGGCGGCGCCCGCCAGGGGTGCCGTCGCGAACACCAGCACGCGGGAGGCGACATGAGGAAGCTGCTGCTGACCGGGTTCGAACCATTCGACGGCGAGACGATCAATCCGTCCCTGGAGACGGCGCGCGCGATCGCGCCGCTGCGGTTCGAGGGCGGCGGCGTCGAGACGTTGCAACTGCCCGTCGACCGCTTCCGCGCCCCGGAGATAGTGCTGGCGCGCGCGCGCACCTGGCGGCCCGACGTCATCTTGATGCTCGGCGAAGCGCGCAGCCGCTTCCGCGTGACGCCGGAGCGCGTCGCGATCAACGTCGACGACTACGTGATCCCCGACAACGCCGGCAATCAACCGCGCAACGAACCCATCGCCGTTGACGGTCCGGCGGCGTACTTCTCGACGCTGCCGATCGTCGCGATCGCCGAGGGGCTCGTCGCCGCGAACATTCCGGCCGCGATCTCCAACACCGCCGGCACGTATCTCTGCAACCGCGTGTTCTACGGCGTCATGCACGGCATCGCGCGGGAAGGGCTGCCGTGCCGCGCCGGATTCATGCACGTGCCGGCGATCCACGAGCAGGCGGTCGGCAAGCGCAACGATCTGCCCAGCGTCTCGCGGGCGACGCTCGTGGAAGCGGCACGGTTGGCGATCGAGGTTTGTTTGCGCGAGGTGAGCAGCGAGCGGGAGCCGGCGCGGGCGGCGACGACCGTCTAGGGAAGCGGCGCGATCCGGAACCACAACAGGCCGCCGCTGAGCCACACGCGCTCGTCGCCGGGCCACCAGTCGAGCACGGGCGCCATGATCGTCTCTGCTTCCGGGAGCAGGCCGGGCGTGATCGTGCTGAACTCGACCGTGACGCGATCGCGCGCGCCGAGCAAGTAGGATCCCAAGACGTATTGCTCGTTCCAATAGAAGGACGTAAACATCTCCGAGTATTCCCACGGCCAGTGGATGTCGTGCACGCCGATGAGGATCGACCGTTCCAGCATTGGCAGCACTTCGAGGCAGAACACGGTGACATCGGAGTTCGTGAACGAGCGGTGCGTGCCGTCCAAGAGCACGAGATCGTCCGGCGCCAGGTTGGCGAACGGCGCCAAGTCGGCTTGCTCCAGCCCGCCGCGGATCGATACGTCGCACACTTCCTCGACGGCGGCCCGCGGCGCCGGGTCGATCGAGATTATGCGCGTGCGCAGACCGTGATCCCGAATCGCCGCGCGCGCGAACAACGTGCTGAGGCCGCTGCCGATCTCCAGGTACGTGCCGGGATTGCGCGCCACGAGCGTTGCGTAGATCGTCGCCGCGTCCAGCGGCGTCATCTGGCGGTTAATCCACACCGGTCGTGACGGCGGCTCGGGAAGGGGACCGACGTCGATGGCGCGATATCGTTCGAGGTGCGACGCGACCTGCCGTAACTGATCGATGTGGCGCGCCGGAGCGGCGCGGATCATCCGCTCGAGCAGCGCGTGGCGGCCCTGCGAGAATCCCCAGCGCGGCCGCGGATCGAGCGACGTCGCGAAGTCCAAGCCGATGAGCGGATTGTGGATCCCAAGCTCGCGCCGGAGGTCTTGCAGCTGCGCTTGCACTGCGTCCATCGTCTTCGGCGGATCCCAACGCGGCAAGCGTAGCGACGGCTTGACCAGCGAAGAGCGAGAAGAGCTGCGGCGCCTGCGGCCGCTCTTTTGGGACACGAAAGACCTCCGCACTGTCGACTGTCCGGACATATGTTAGGAAAGAATCAAGTGATCTTTCATCGAAGGAGCGACGATGACCGACTATCGTTTGCCCAACGCGTTCGAATCGCCGCAGTTCAATCACGCGGCGGTCACGTCGATGCTGGCCGCGAACCTGTTGTTCGAAATGATCTCGGTGTTCGGATTAAATCGAGTGAGGCGGAAGTGAGTTTCCGACGCGCGGGCGTGCCGCGAGGTCAGCGCACGCGGGCGCACGCCTCGCAAACCGGCGCGGGAATCAGACCGGCGCGCATGAGCAACGAGAAGAGCGCGCAGCCGACGCAGAATCCGAATACCGACTCCAGCGTCGCGGCGACCACGAGGGCGCCGAGCAGTATCTGCGCGACCGTCACCGCGCCCCCGGCGTAGATCGCCACCGTCGCCGCCAGCGTCATGGTCAGGCCGATCGCCTGGGCGAACCGCTTTGGCGGGCCGGGCACCGGGCGCGGCGCACCGAGACGAGGCGCCACGACGCGCGTCGCCAACAGCGCGAACGGATCGAACCGCGCTCCGAACGCCGTGCGCAGCAGAAACCCGACGGCCAGGACCGGCACGAGCCACGCCCGCGACGTCGTCAGCGCGGCGATCCCCGTCACCGCAACGCAGGCCGCGACCGTGCGTGCGGCTTTATCGTTGACCGGATTCGGGAACGTCAGGATGTTACGCAAACTTGGCCTCCACGCTGGGTGTCTTACCTAACCTATCATTACGCGGCAAGCGTCCTTGCTATCATCTATTGGGCACGCGCCCGTAGCTCAACGGATAGAGCACCTGACTTCGGATCAGGCGGTTGGGAGTTCGAATCTCTCCGGGCGCGCCAGCTACCCTTCCACCGCTCCCCGGACCGCATCCAGAACGTCATCCAACACCGACATCGGCAGTACGCAGCCGGGCGTCAGGATATGGCGCATCCCGTCGCTCTGGTGCAGCATCGCCTTCACGTCCGTCGCGGCGACCTTCGGCGGCGCGGTCAGCAGCGTGTTGCTCTCGTCGAGGCCGCCGCAGACGGCGCCGTGCGTCCACTGCAAGCGTCCCTCGAGCAGGCGGGGTGACGTGCGCCGGTCGTGCCAGTTGACGAGCGGCAGCGCGTAGTCGAAGAACCGCGCGAACGAGAGATCATCGCCGTGCAGGTGCAGCAGCGAGATCGCGGACTTGCCGCGCAGCACCGATAGCACCTCAAGGTCATACGGTTTGTTGAACGTCTCGTGGTCGGCGTCGGAGATCGCGCGCGCCCCGCACAACTGCGTGGCGTAGAACAAGCCGTCGGCGCCGGCGTCGAGCACGGCGGCGACGTACGCCTTCTCAGTTTCGGTCAAGGTGCGCAGCAGCGCGTGTACGACGCCGGGCTCGCTCTTAATCCGCGCGAATACGGCGTCGCGGCTCGCGAGCTTGACCGCGGTGCTCAACGGCGAGAAGACCGTCGCCAGGATCGGAACGTCCGGCCCCAACGCCTTGCGCGTCAGACGGATCGCGTCCAGCTCCCGCGCATCGCGCCGGCTTGTCCGGCGCGATGCGCGGCAATGAATTCCAGGCGATGCCGCGCTGGAACGGGCCCTCCAGCATCGGCTTGGCGCCGTTGACGGGGCTGGCCGGCCCGATCTTGGCGCCGCAGTCCTCCACCGCGTACGAGCCGCTCGACATCATCTTCACGAAGTCGAGATCCAACCGCATTGCCAGAGCACCATCGCTTCAGCGAGCGTATCGGCGCGCTAGTCATCCTCCGGAAAGTGCTTCCAGAAGCTAATCTGCGGTCGATTCGGTTGCTCGCCGGCGATTGCCGCGAGCACGCGCTGGCGAGCGGTCATCATCGGGACACCTCGGTTGGAGATCGAAGGCGGCGACGCGCCGTCATCGGAATTGTCGCAGAGCGCCGGCGTCCATCGAGGAATTCGTTGGACAGCTCGGCCGCGCGCGAGGATGATCCCCTTCTCGCCGCCAGTGGAGTCGTCCTGCCGAATCGTGCGCCGCTCGCGCCGGCGGACGCTGCTAAACGCGCAGCGTACCCTCACTCACGCGCACCGCGTGTCCGCCGACGCGCACCCGCGTGATCCGTCCGCTCGAGACGTCCGTGTGGACGTGGATGTCGCTGGGCCGGCCCATCTCGTAGCCCTGCTTGATGAGCCACGTGTGCGTGCCGTGGGCGAGCGGATCGCAGGCGTGTACGTGCCCGGGAAAGGCAGCCGCCGCGCCGCCGGTCGCGGGATCCTCGACGATGCCCAGCTCCGGCCCGAACATGCGCGCGCGAAACGCGGCATCGGCGCTCTCGCCGCCACGCGCGTAGACGAACATGCTCGTCGGTCCTCCGACCTCGTTACGCGTCGGCCAGGCCGCCGTGTTCGGCGTCGCGCGCCGGACCGCGTCCAGCGATCGCACAGGCACGAACAAAAACGGCACGCCAGCGGAGCTCGCGGCGATCGCGTGACCCGGCAGACCGATGTCGTCGGGCGACAGTGACAGTGCCGCGGCGGCGCGGCCGACGGGAAGCGTGCCCAACGTCGGCGCGGGCACTTGCGCGGCCGCGAATTCCGCATATGCTGGCGCGCCGGCGGCACGCGTCACCGTCACGCGAAGCACGCCGACCTCTTCCTCTAACCAGACCTCGGTCTCGAACGGCGCGTCGGGGGCGAACGACAGCTCCGCGAGCACGATCGCCGTGCCCACGGTGGGATGACCCGCGAACGGCAGCTCCCGCGCCGGGGTGAAGATACGCACGCGCGCGGTGTCGTCCGCACTCGCCGGCGGCAGCACGAACGTCGTCTCGCTGAGGTTGAACTCGCGGGCGATCCGTTGCATCGTCGCCGCGTCCAGATCCTCGGCTTCCATCACGACGGCCAGCGGGTTGCCGCCGAATGGGCGCGTCGTGAAAACGTCCGCGGTGACGAATTTGCGTCCCATGGCCGTGTCCTCCCCTTATAACAAGCAAATCGTTTCGCACCCGGATCTCGCTTCTCGAACCGCTGCCCCACAGTTCTCGCCACCGATGACGGAATTCCTGTACGCGCGCTGCCCAGAGCAGGTTGTCCGTCATCGGAGAAGAACTTCCTCTGTCATGAAAACCGTTATAGACCCCGTAAGTCTCGAGATCATGTGGCAGCGGGTCATCAGCATCATGGAGGAGTGCTGGACCACGATTTGGCGGACGAGCTTCTCCGTCGTCGTCGGCGAGGCGCTCGACTTCGGATGCGAGGTGCTCGATCCGCGCGGGAACGTGCTCGCGCACCCGTGGCGCTCGATGCCCGCGTTCAACTTCGCATTGCCCAACTGCTTGCGCGGCATGATCGCGCGCTTCCCGGTCGAGACGCTGAAGCCGGGCGACGTCTTAATTACGAACGATCCTTGGCTGTGCGCCGGCCACCTGTTCGACATCACGATCTGCACGCCCGTATTCAACCGCGACGGCAAGGTCGTCGCGGTCATGGGCGGCGTCGCGAACGTCGCCGACATCGGCGGCACGCGCGCGCGCCACACGACGCGCGAGATCTACGACGAGGGGCTGTTCATCCCGCCGCTCAAGCTCTACGACCAGGGCAAGATCAACGAGCAGCTCGTCGAGATCATCGAGAACAACGTCCGCCTGGCGCCGATGGTGATGGGTGACGTGCACGCGCTCGTCGCGGCGAACCAGGTCGGCGCCGAGCGCATCCTGCATCTCATGGACGAATACGACCTGAGCGATCTCGAGGACCTGACGCGCGAGGTGCAGGCGCGCACGGAGACGGCGATGCGCGACGCGATCCGCGCGTTGCCCGACGGCGTGCATGAGTCGGTGCAGTGGTGCGACGGCGTCGATGCGCCGTTCTCGTTCAAGACGCGCATCACGGTCAAGGGCGACGAGCTGAAGCTCGAGTTCCTTGACGTGCCGCCGCAGCTGCCGCAAGGCGGCACGAACGTCACGTACAGCATCCTGTTCGCGGAGGTCGTCTACCTCTTGAAGTGCATCCTGTCACCGGAGGCTCCGGGCAACGACGGCGACTTCCGTCCGATTACGCTCGAGGTGCCCGCGGGCACGGTCCTCAACTGCACGCGCCCCGCGGCGGTGAACCAGCGCACGCGCACGATGTGGAGCGTCGCGCCGGCGATCATGAGCGCGCTGGCGCCGGTGCTGCGCGGCCGCGCGCAGGCGCCGACCGGCTACCCAACCTCGTTCAAGACATACGGACGGACCGGTGACGGACACGCGTTCAACGACCACATGTTCCAGGCCGGCGGGCAGGGCGCCTCGCAGCAGGGCGACGGCGTCGGCGCCGTGATGTTCCCGACGAGCGCCTCCAATGTCTCGGTCGAGATGTTCGAGGTCCGCACGGGCTTCCTCGTCGACGAGAAGGAGTACATCGCCGACTCGGCCGGCCCCGGCGAGTTCCGCGGCGCTCCCGGCCAGCGCGTGACGCTGCGCCGCCGCCCCGGCGAAGAGGGTGGGCAGTACCTCATCGGCGTTTGGCCGACGGGCTTGCGCTACGACAACCCCGGGCTTTTCGGCGGCGGCAACGGCAGCCGCATGCGCCTCGTCAGCCGCAAGCACGACGGCGCGCCGGAGGAGGAGCACCTCGGCGGAATCTTCCTCGACATGGACCCGCACACGCGCGTCACGCTCGACCTGCCCGGCGGCGCCGGATTCGGCGATCCGAAGAAGCGCGACCGTGAGGCGATCTGCCGCGACGTGGAGGAAGAAATCCTGACGTCGGACGGCGCGGCGGCGCAGTACGGGTGGAAGGCCCAATGACCGCGAAGCGCGGCCAGAGCCGCTATCTGCTCGGGTTTGACATCGGCGGGACGTTCACCGACTTCGTCTTGCTCGACGTCGGCGTTGGCACGTTCTGGGTGCACAAGGTGCTGACGACGCCGCAGGATCCGTCGAAAGGCGCGCTGGAGGGCATTCGCGCGCTGCTGGCGCAGCGCGAGCTGCGCGCCGGCGACGTCGCGGTCATCATCCACGGCACGACGCTCGTCGCGAACTCGCTCATCGAGCACCGCGGCGCGAAGACCGGGCTGCTGACGACGCAGGGCTTCCGCGACATCCTCGCGATGGGCAAGGAACAGCGGTACGACATCTACGACTTGTTCCTGAAGTTCCCCGAGCCGCTCGTGCCGCGCAAGTGGCGCCGCGGCATCGTCGAGCGCATCGATCGCACCGGGCAGGTGCTGGCGCCGCTCGACGTCGAGATGCTCGAGCGCGAGGTGCGCGGGTTCGTCGCGCAGGGCGTAGAATCGGTGGCACTCTGCTTCCTGCACGGGTACGCGAATCCGGCGCACGAGAAGCAAGCCGCGGCCGCGATCGCCGCGCGGTTCCCGGGCCTCAGCGTGTCGACGTCGAACGAGGTCGCCTCCGAGGTGCGCGAGTACGAGCGCACCGCGACGACGTGCGCGAACGCGTACGTGCGCCCGCTGTTCACGCGCTACGTCGGCGGGCTGGAGCGGGCGTTCACCGATGCCGGGTTCACCGGCCAGTTCTACCTCATGCAATCCTCCGGCGGCACCGCGACGCCGCAGGTCGCGCGTGATTTGCCGATCCGCCTCGTCGAGAGCGGGCCGGCGGCGGGCGCGCTCGCGGCCGCGCTCATCGGCCATCAGATCGGACGCAGCGACCTCGTGTCGTTCGACATGGGCGGCACGACCGCCAAAGCGTGCTTGATCGACGGCGGGGCGCCGACGGTCACCGCGTCGCAGGAAGTCGCGCGCGTGCACCGGTTCAAGCGCGGCAGCGGCATCCCGGTGAAGGCGCCGACGATCGACATGATCGAGATCGGCGCCGGCGGCGGATCGATCGCGCGCGTCTCGTCGCTCGGGCTGCTCAAGGTCGGTCCGGACTCCGCGGGCGCTGATCCCGGACCGGCGTGCTACGGCCGCGGCGGCCACGAGCCGACCGTGACCGACGCGAACCTGCTGCTCGGCTATCTGAATCCAAACTACTTCCTCGGCGGCCGCATGAGCCTCGACGTCGATGCCGCGCGCGCCGCGGTCGGCGCGCTCGCCGAGAAGCTGCGTATGGACACCAACGCTGCGGCCTACGGCATCCACTCGATCGTCAACGAGAACATGTCGGCGGCGGCGCGCGTGCACATCATCGAGCGCGGTCGCGATCCGCGCGGCTACGGGCTCGTCGCGTTCGGCGGAGCGGGCCCGCTGCACGCCTGCGCCGTCGGTCGGATCATCGGCGCGCCGGAGGTCATCCTGCCGATCGCGGCCGGCGCCGCCTCCGCGCTCGGATTGCTGATCGCGCCGCTCGCGTTCGACTACGTGCGGTCGTATCCCGGCCTCGTCGACGACCTCGACTTGACGAAGGTCAACGGCGTCTTGCACGAGATGGAAGAAGCAGGGTTAGCGCGGCTGGCGGAAGCGGGCATCCACCGCAAGCAAGCGCGCGTCGTGCGCTTCGCGGACATGCGCTTGCACGGTCAGTTCCACGAGATCACCGTGCCCGTGCCCGCCGGCGAGCTGACGAAAGCCCGCTTACCTGAGCTGAAGGCCGCGTTCGCGGAGGAGTACAAGCGCGTGCACAGCCACCTGTACGAGGGCGTGCCGATGATGGGCTTGACGTGGCGCGTGCGCGTCGAAGGGCCACGCCCCGAGGTTGCGCTGTCGCACGATCCGCGCACGTCGCGCAACGGCGATCGGCCGGCCGGCGACCCGCGCAAGGGTGAGCGGCACGCGTACTTCCCTGGGCACGGGTTCGTCGCCACGCCGGTCTACGATCGCTACAAGCTGCCGGTCGGATTCGCGTCCGAGGGTCCGGCGATCATCGAAGAGCACGAGTCGACCGCGATCATCCATCCCGGCGATGCGTTTTCCGTCGACGCGCGCGCGAACATGGTGGTGAAGCTGGCGAAGCGGTAGCTTCACGCGCGGTAGCGGCGCGTCCTGATCGTGTTTTTATCAACTCCTGACGTGCGCCCCCTACGCTGAGCGAGCGCACACAACCCGAGGGACGCGACTTTGGCCACGCCGTGAAAACCTCGATCTCGAGGGGGCAGCTCAGGATGCTTCCGAAATTGTTGCGCCTTTTGCTGGCGCCGTTCGCGATCGCGTTCGCCAGGATCGGGATCACGGCGGCGCTCGCCACCGCCGCGGCCGCGGTCTGCGTCAGGCTCCCGCGCTGCAGGTAGCTGCCATACGTCAGCATGATGCCCGTGCCCACGCTCAGCGAGAAGAACGATTGTCCGAACGCGGCCGTCCAGACGCGTGGATCGCGGATCGCCTCCAGGTCCGGCGACAAGAAATAAGAGATGCCGCGCCCCGCGCCCGGAAGCGGGAGCGCCGTGATCGCCATGCCAACGAGAATAAGCACGAGGGTCGGCATCAGCAGCTTCGCCGCGCGCTCGATACCGGCGCGCACGCCGGTATCGACGATCCACGCCCATGTAAGCGCCGACACGACGAATGCGGCGACGGGCACGTACGTGCTCGTCAGCGCGTCGAACGTAAGCGAGATGCCACCGACGAACGCGACGAGAAACGCCAGCACCCATCCCGTCGTCACGAGATAGTAGGACAGGATGCTCGCCTCGATCCCGATGAGAAGGAGACCGAAGGGGCGAAGCCTCGCGTGGACGCTCGCGAACGCCGCCGCGACCGATCCCCGCGTCGCCTGCCCGAACGCGAACTCGACGATCATCAGCGTCAGCACCAGCGTCAGCACGGCCGCAAGATACGGCGCCAGGAACGCGCCGCCGCCATTGTCGCCGACCATGTAGGGGAATCGCCAGATGTTGCCGATCCCCACGGCGGACCCGATCGCGGCCAAGATGAAGCCGGCGCGCGAAGACCACACTTCACGGGGGCCGGTCTCCGGCAATCCCGGCGCGTTCGACTCGATTGTCATTAGGACGGACCTCCTGGCTGGTTAGTTCTAGCGTTCCCCGCGGGCCGCCCTGCTACGCGACGGCACGCGGGATCGGACGCGGCGACGGCGAATGGACCATCGACCACGCGACTTTCGTCGTCAACCGAGGAGATCGATGACTGCCGTCTTCCGCCGCCTCATCCTGCTCGCCGCCGGCAACCGCTTCGTGTCGGGGTTCGTGCGCCGTTACGGCATGCGGCTCGGCGCGTCGCGGTTCATCTCCGGCGAGACGCTGGACGCCGCGGTCCCCGCCATCCGCCGCCTGAACGATGCCGGCCTGAAAGCGAACACGACGCTGCTCGGCGAAGGGCTGCACGATACCGCGGCCGTGCAGCGCGTCGCCGACGCGTACGCCGGCATCCTCGACCGCATCGCCGCCGAGCGGCTGACGTGCAACGTCGCGCTGAAGCTCACGCACCTCGGATTGAATCTCGGCGAGGACGTCGCCTACGGGCACCTAGCGCGCTTGCTGCGCCACGCCGCGACGCACGGCAACTGCATCCGCATCGACATGGAAGAATCGGCGCGCGTGAACGCGACGCTGCGCATCTACCGCCGCGCCCGTGCCGACGGCTTCGACAACGTCGGCACCGTGCTGCAGTCGTATCTATACCGGGCCGGCGACGATCTGACGGCGCTGCTACCGCTCGCGCCGAATCTGCGCCTGGTGAAGGGCGCGTACCTAGAGCCGCCGGAGATCGCTTATCCGAAGAAAGCGGACGTCGACCGGAATTACGTCACGTTGGCCGAGCGTATGCTGCAAAGCTGCGGCTACTCTGCGATTGCCACGCACGACGAGCGCATCATCGAGCACGTCATCGCGTTCGCGAACACGAAGGGCATCGGCAATGACCGGTTCGAGTTCCAGATGCTGTACGGCATCCGCCCGCAGCTGCAATTGGATCTCGTGCGCCACGGCTATCGCGTGCTGGTGGCGGCGCCGTTCGGGCCCGAGTGGTATCCGTTCTTCATGCGCCGCCTCGCGGAGCGGCCGGCGAACGTGCTGTTCGTGTTAAGGAATTTGGTGAGGGGGTAGGGGGTGAGAGTCTAAGCGTATGAAGCACGAGATGATCGCGGAAATCCTTGCGTTGCCGGTCGCGGAACGCATGCGACTTCTGGAAGCGATTTGGGACAGCATCTCCGCAGTCCCCGAGGCACTGCCCTTGACCGACTGGCAGATGAAGGAGCTCGATCGTCGGCTGGCGGAGTTCGAGGCCAATCCTGACGAAGGTTCGACGCGCGAAGAGGTGTTCGCCCGCATCCGCCGGGCTTCATGACCCAGCGGTTCGTCCTTCGTGCGAGAGCTGGACAGGATATTCAGACCGCATTCGATTGATACGAATCTCAGCAGCGTGGCCTTGGAGACGACTTCCTCGAATCACTCCGAAGTTGTCTCGAAACGCGCCGCGATTACCCAGAGTCTGCTTCCGTCATGTATAGAGATGTTTGACGCGCGCTCGTCTCACGGTTTCCTTACGTTGTGTTCTACGTAGCGCGGCCGACGGTCGTATCGGTACTTGCCGTGCTCCATCATTCGCGTGATCCGCGACGCTGGCCACGCCGGTTTGCGACTCCGCGTTGAGTTTGTCGTCGGCGTGACCTTTAAGTCTTCAGTTGATGCGAAAACAGATCTGACACCGCGCTTGGCGCGGTCGTGGTGAACTAGGCACTGCGTCGATGCTTTGCGATGAGCTCGCGAACGGCAGGCACGAGCTCGTTCGGAACCTCCATCGTGGCGTGAGTCGGAGACTCGAATGCCGCTTCATCCTCGGCGACGGCCTGCTCATCGGTCTGCGTGTCGTAGTGCTCGCGTACACGTCGGACGCGTGCCTCGTCCCAGCCAGGGGGGGGGGGGGGGAGGGGCTATCT
>Ga0194132_10003688_pt1 | contig 26910 bp, 26 predicted proteins | sample TA2KigOf80mmetaG_FD_148612 | JGI IMG/M metagenome (GOLD analysis project Ga0194132, IMG submission 148612) | Freshwater microbial communities from Lake Tanganyika, Tanzania - TA2015054 Kigoma Offshore 80m | ecosystem: Environmental > Aquatic > Freshwater > Lake | place: Tanzania: Lake... | reverse complement strand
CCGGTGCCGCATCTCGATCCCGACGACCCGCCACCCGCGCCGGCCGACCTGAACTTGCTGCTGTTGTGGGACCGGCAGTTCGGCTGGATGTACGTCACCAAGCCCGAGCCGTGCCACGCGCGCCTTTTTCATGGCAAGGAGCACCTGCCCAGCCACGATGTGCGCGACCACTCGCCCCGGTAAGGCGCGAGCGCCGGCATCGTTCGTCGCGGGCTACTCCCGCTTCGCCGGCGGCCGCAGCTCGTGGTTCGCCATCTGCTCCAGCACCTTCACCGCGATCCAGTATTCATACTGGCCCCAGCCCTGCGCCTGCCCGCGCTCCAGCAGGTCGGCCACCGGCAGACCGATGTTCGCCGGCGCCTTCGCCTCGCGCGCCAGCTCCAGTGCCAGGTGGACATCCTTCGACACGATGTCCAGCTTCGCGCCAGCCGTCTCGGGCGTCGCGAAATCGCCGGTGAACAGGCTGTTGAACGACCGTGACCAGAAGTCGCCGTGCCGCGTGCTCGCGCCGATGAAGTCCAGCACGGCGCGCACGTCGGCGCCGGAGCGCGCGGCGATCATGATGGCCTCGGATATGGTGAAGAAATTGACGAAGCTGACGTACTGCCGCGTGAGTTTCGCCACCTGCCCCTGGCCCGCCTCGCCCATGTAGAGCACGCGGCCCGGCGAAATGACCTCGAACACCGGCCGCAGGCGCTCGAACGTTGCGCGGTCGCCGCCCACGGTCGTGAACACGCCGCCATTGCTCACCGGCGCGTCGAGCGCCACGCGCCGCTTGGCCGCGTAGGCCGCGGCGATGCGACGGGCAAGTGCCGGCGGGCTCGTGCTCATGTCCACGAACACGCCCCCCTCCGGCAGCGCGTCCAGCACGCCCGCCCGCTCGTCCAGCGCTACCCGCTCGACCGCGCTCGGGTTGGGCAGCGACGCCAGCACGGTGCCGGCGGCCCTCGCCACGTCGGCGGGCCATTCCGCCCAGCGCGCGCCGAGCGCCAGCAGGTTCTCCGCCGCCGCCTTCCGCAGGTCGGTCACGGTGACGGTATGCCGCGCCTCCAACAGCTTCTTCACGAAGCGGTTGCCGATGTTGCCGGTGCCCACGAATCCGATGTGCATGCTCGCCCCCTCGGTAACGTTGGCCGCAGCATACACACGCCCGGCGGCGCCTGCACCTGCGGTGCCGTTCGCATATCATTCCGGCGGCCGCGCCGGGCCGAAGGAGGCTCCATGCGCCTCATCGTCGACGTCGCCGCGGAACTGGGCATCGGTCCCGAATCGCTCATCCCGCACGGACGGCACATCGCCAAGCTGCCCCTGGAGGCGCGCGCGGCCGGACCGCGCGGCAAGCTCATCGTCGTCACCGGCGTCACCCCGACGCCCGCCGGCGAGGGCAAGACCACGACGCTGCTCGGCATGGTCGACGCGTTCGCCAAGCACGGCCTCCGGGTCGCCGGCACCATCCGCGAGCCGGCACTCGGGCCCATCTTCGGCATCAAGGGCGGCGGCACTGGTGGCGGCAAGGCCCGCGCGCTGCCGGAGGAAGCGATAAACGTCCACTTCACCGGCGACACCCACGCCGTCGGCACGGCCCACAACCTGCTCGTGACGCTGGCGGAGAACGCGGCCCACCGGGGCCGAATCGCCGGGCTCCGGCCCGACGGCCTCACCATGCGCCGCGTCTCGAACGTCGAGGACCGCGCGCTGCGGCAGGTGGTCACCGGCCCCTCGGCGGCGGCTCCAACGCGCCGATGCGCGAAACCGGCTTCGACATCGTCACCGCGTCGGAGGTCATGGCCGTCCTCGCCCTGGCGAGCGGTCTCGACGACCTGCGCGCCCGCCTCGGCCGCATGACGGTAGGCTATCGCGGCGACGGCGCCGCGGCGACCGAGGAATGAAAGGCGGGAGCTCCGTGATGGAGCCCCCGCCGCGAAGGCCGTGCATGGCGGAAGGCGTTAGCCCGCCTGAACGGGCTGCTGCACCGGCGCGCGCTTGGGCACCTGATGGCCCCACGTGGCGGCGGCGACGTGCTGCTGCACCACCCACTTGCTGTCGTCGATCAGCCGGCCGCCCCAGCCGTATTCGATGTCGAAGCCGGAGGGCGACTGCATGTAGAACGACAGCATGTGGTCGTTGGTGTGGCGGCCAAGGGTGAGGCTGAGCGGCACGCCGATCTCTTGCACCTTGTAGTAGGTCTGGCCGATGTCGTCGAGGTTGTTCAGTTCGACCATGAAGTGCTGGAGGTGCTTGGGCGCGGGCACCTGAATGAGCGCGATGCTGTGGTGGCGCGGGTTCACGTGGAAGAAGGTCGCGACGCCGAGGCCCGGCATGGGGCCGTCGAGGTCGATGTAGTCGCTGATCTTTAAGCCGAGGAGGTCACGGTAGAAGGGGATGGCGGCCTTGAGGTCCTTCTGGAAGAGGATCATGTGCCCCAAGCCCATGGGCTGGCCGTCGGCGGTCTTGGTCTTGAATCCGCTGATGGAGCGCGACGGCTTGAACGGCTGCTCCCACAGCTGCAATGCGCCGTGGAAGATCTCGAGCGGGGAGCCGGCGGGGTCCTGGAACTTGATCAAGCGGACGACCTTGCGGTTGGCGCACTCCTCCGGGGTGCCTTCGGTCACGTTCACGCCGGCGGTGCGAAGGCGGTTCGCCATCACGTCGATGTCCTGGGCATTCGCCACTTCCCAGCCCACGTAGATCACGTCGTCCTCGCCGGACGGCCGCACGGCGAACCGGTGGTGATACTCGTCCATTCGCAGGTAGAGCGTGCCATCCGGCGCGGTGCCCATCTCCTCGAAGCCGAGCACGTCGGTTGTCGCGAACTTCCGCCAGCGGTCAAGGTCCTTCACGCCGAGCCCCAAGTAGCCGAGTGCCACGATACCCATGATTGGCCTCCTTCGCATTCGTCCGCCAAGAATGTCGATTTTCGGAGGAGCCGGCGCGCGGCGCTACCGTACCCGCCCCCGACCGGATGCCGCCACCGAAAATGGACTCGGCCCGAAGGCTAACAGCGCCATTTAGCGCAGTCAACCAACGCATGGAGGAGCGCGTCGGGTGAAATGCGCGGCGCGCCGGGGGAAGTCGTGACTTGCCGCCCCGCGCCTGGTAATGTCCGGTCGTCAAGGCCAGGATGGAGGCGTCGCATGAGCGCGGATATCGAGCGGTTTCCGATGACGCACGCCCTTGCGCGGTTCGCGTCGACGACGACGTACGACCAGCTGCCGCCCGAGGTGGTGGCGGTGATGAAGCGCATCACGCTGGATGCGTTCGGCACGGCGCTGGCCGGCACGACGCTCGGCGAGGGCGTGGAGCCTGTCCATGCCGTGGCGATGGGCGCCGGCGGCATCGGCGAGGCATCGATCATCGGATTCGGCGGCAAGGCGCCGGTGCTGCATGCCGCGTTCGTGAACGACGGGTCGATGCACGCCCTCAACTACGATGCGCTTGGCGCCGAGGGTGGCCATTTCGGCGTGAACGCGGTGCCGTCGCCGCTCGTGCCCGCGAAGTGGCCGGATTAGAGAGCGCGGGGCCACCGTTGGCATGCCGGCAGGCCAACAAACGCTCAGGATCGCCGCATCGGCCGTGCTCGACGGCGCCCGGCATCCGACAATGGCGTCGGCCTCCGCTCCAACCATACACGCTAGGCACGATAGGAAGGAGGGCGCATCGCTTCAACGGGAAGATCGCCCGGCAAGTGGATATTGGCCGCGACCATTCTCGGCGGCGGCATGGCATTCATCGACACGTCGACGGTGAACGTGGCGCTGCCCATTCCCTGATCGAGCCTCGACGCGACGGCGGCCGAGGTGCGGTGGGTCGTCGAGTCGTACCTGCTCTTTCTCGCCGCGCTCATGCTGGTCGGCGGCACGTTGGGCGACCGGCAGGATAACGGCAAGGGCGGCGCGGAGTGCTATCATGCGCGAAAACAATAAGGAAACGGTGCCACCATGCAATCGGTCTACGAGGAAGCGGCGGCGCTGGCCGAGCAGGGCAGCCCCTTCGTCATTGCCACCGTCGTCCACACCAAGGGCTCCACTCCCCAGAAGCCCGGCGCCTCCCTCCTCGTCCGCTCCGACGGCTCCACCGTCGGCACCCTCGGCGGCGGCTGCGTCGAGGGCGACATCTGGTTCGCCGCCTCCCAAGCCCTCCGCGACGCCTCCGGACCCCTCTTCAAGGACTACTTCCTCAACGAGGACATCGCCGCCCGCGAGGGCCTCGTCTGCGGCGGCTCCATGTTCTTCTTCATCGAGCCCTTCCCCCTCCCTCTCCCCGCCGCCGGCCTCCTCCGCGCCATCGCCCACGCCTACCACGGCGGCATCCCCCTCGCCTCCGCCATCGTCGTCCGCTCCTCCCGCCTCCCCCTCGGCTCCCGCCTCGTCCTCCGCTCCGACGGCGCTCGCTCCGGCTCCCTCGGCGACCCCTTCCTCGACGACCAGGCCGCCTCCCTCGCCGACGACCTCCTCCCCCTCGGCAAGACCGCCCTTCTCCACGCCGACGCCGGCGACGATGTCTTCATCGCCGCCTTCACCTCTCCTCCCTCCCTCCTCCTCGTCGGCGGCGGCCACGTCAACCTCGCCGTCTCCCGCTTCGCCCACCTCCTCGGCTTCCGCGTCCTAGTCACCGACGACCGCCGCGAGTTCGCCTCCAAGGACCGCTTCCCCATGGCCGAGCTCGTCGCCGTCCACCCCTACGACGCCTGGGCCTCCTCCTTCCCCATCACCCCCAACACCGCCATCGTCGTCTCCACCCGCGGCCACCGCGAGGACGACCTCGCCCTCGAGGCCGCCCTGCGCACCCCCGCCTCCTATGTCGGCCTCATCGGCTCCAAGCGCAAGACCCTCCTCATCCACGAGGCCCTCCTGCGCCGCGGCATCCCCCTCCAACGCCTCAAGGACGTCCGCGCCCCCATCGGCCTCGACCTCGGCGGACGATCCCCCGAGGAGATCGCCCTCAGCATCCTGGCCGAGATCGTCGCCTTCCGCCACGGCCGCCACGGCGCTCCCCTCCGTCTCGACCACGCCCTCCTCGACCGCCTCGCCCAGCAGCACCCCGCCTCCGCCTAACACCCCCACCCCACGCCGCGAATGGCTGAACACGGAAACGCCGGCACCTGACGGACGCCGGCAAGGAGATGTCGATGAGCCTGGCGGAGCGCGTTTTCCGGCTGCAGACCGAGGCCGATGGGGCGCTGGCGACGCTTGCGAAAGCCCGCGAGCTGCAAGCGCAAGGGAAAGACATCGTTCATCTGGAAATCGGCGATCCGGATTTCCCGACGCCGCGTCGAAGATGCGCCGCGGCGTACGTCGCCATGCAGCAGGGCTACACCCACTATCCGCCGACTCCCGGCCTACCGGAACTGCGGACCGCCATCGCCAAGCGCGTCTCGTAGACGCGCGGCATCGAAGCCGGCGCGGACCGCGTCGTCGTCGCGCCGGGGTCGAAGCCGATCATGGTCTACACCGTGATGAGCCTGGCGGAGCCGGGCACGGAGGTGATTTGCCCCAACCCCGGCATGCCGGAGCTCGAGGCGATGGTGAACTTCGCCGGCGCGACCGTGGTGCCGATGCGCTTGCTGCCGGAGAACGGCTACCGCCCCGACCTCGAGGACCTGCCGACGAAGATCAACGAGCGGACCCGGCTCATCATGCTCATCAATCCGCACAATCCGACGGGCGCCGTGTTGACGCGCGAGGACAATGAGGCGATCGCGACGATGGTGCGCGACCGCGACTGCCATGTGTTCTCCGACGAGATCTACAGCGAGGTCCACTTCGGCGGCCGCCACGAGAGCATCGCCGCCGTGCCCGGCATGCTCGAAAAGACGATCATCTCGGACGGGTTCTCGAAAACCTACGCGATGACCGGTTGGCGGCTGGGCTACGGCGTGTTCCCGCGGTCGCTCGTGTCGCACGTCATCGCCATCCAACGCAACACGGTATCAGCGGCGGCCGCGTTCTCGCAGCGCGCCGGCCTCGCCGCGCTCGAAGGGCCTCGCGACGAGGTGCGTCACATGGTGGAGGAGTACCGCCGGCGCCGCGACATCTTGGTGGAGGGCATCAACCGCATTCCGCGACTCGCTTGCCCGCTGCCGGGAGGGGCGTTCTACGCCTTCGCCGACATCCGCGAAACCGGCATGTCGAGCGTCGAGTTCGCGGACCGCTGCATCGAGCATGGCGTGGCGCTGCTGTCGGGCACCGCGTTCGGAACCCACGGCGAGGGCTTTGTGCGGCTCGCCTACGCAACCAGCGCCGAGCAGATCGCCAAGGGCTTGGAACGAATCGAGGCGGTGGCGAGGCGGCACGCGCGCTGACAGTATCGGCCGCCGGCATGGACCATCGTCGAACGCGGCGGCGATGCATCCGGCCGCGCATGCGCCACCGGGCCATCGTGCGATAGTATCCGCGCCAACTTAACGAACACCGCCGGTGGGCGGGGCCGAGGCTGCATGTCGTGCCAGTGGCGCGCGTTCCTCGTCGGCACCTTCTATATCTGCTTCGGCGCGACGGAACGCAGCGCCTGGCCGGTGCTGTACCTCTCCGTCGGCGAGGGGCTCGGGGCCAGCGGCGCGCTGGCCGCGTGGACACTCGTCACGTTCGCGTTGGGCATGGCCGGCAGCACGCTCATCACCGGCAGGCTGGGCGATCTGATGGGGCACAAGCGCATGGCGATCATCGGCTTCACGGCGGAGGGCGCGCTGTTGCTGTCGTGCGCGTTCATGCCGTCCATCTGGCTCATCCTGGGCCTCCGGCTGTTCCAGGGCATGGCCGCGTCCAGCGCCCTCGGCAACTGCCAGGCCTTCATGATCTCCAACTTCACGCGCGAGCAGCGTGGCCGCGTCGTCGGGCTCATGGCGGGCTCGGGCGCGGCCGGCTTGTTTCTCGGCCCTCTCTACGCCGGCCTCATCGGCGAGCACTTCGGTTGGCGCTGGGCCATCGCCGGGCTCTCGACCGTGATGTTCACCCAGTCGGTGCTCACGGCGGCGTTCATCCGGAAGGACTCGGACGTGGCAGTCGACCGGCGCGGCGCGGTGCGGTCGCTCAGCTGGGCCGGCGCGGGGTTGGTCATGGCGTCCATAGCCTCGCTGGTCGTCGGCGGCCAGCTCATGCGTCTGGACCAATGGCGGCTCGCGGGCGCGCTGCTGCTCATCGCCGCCGCGGTCGGCGGATTCGTGCTCGTGCGGGTCGAGCGGAAGGCGGTGAGCCCCGTCATCCGCATCGACCTGTTCAAGAGCCGCGCGTTCGCCACGGCGTGCGCCTTTTTGATGTGGACGAGCCTGTCGTTCAGCGGAACGCAAATCCTGTTCCCGTTCTTCCTACAATTGGGCCTCGGCTGGACCAAGGCCTTTTCCGGATGGATCCTCACCATGCTCTTCGCCGCGCAGCCGTTCGGGGCGCCCATCGCCGGCATGCTCTCGGACCGGCTGGGGTCATACCGTATCTTCATCGCCGGCGTCGGTTTCACCGTGCTGGGCCTGGTGCTGGGCGCCGCCCTGCCCGACTCGGCCGTTTGGCAACAGGTGGTGCCGATCCTGCTGATCTTCAGCGTCGGCACCAGCCTCACCGGCCCGGCGTTGAGCCGGCTCGTGGTGCGCGACGTCGCTCGAACGGCGATGGGCAGCGCGACCGCGATGACCGTCGGCACGCGCTATGTGGGGCAATCCATCGGCGGGGCGCTCACGGCCGGCATACTGGCGGCCGGCGCCACGGCCCCGGTGGGGCAGACGTTCCGGGCCGGCATGCTGGCCTTGGCGCTGATCACCGCCGCCGGCAGCGTCCTGATCCTCGCGGTGCCGGTGATCGCGTCGCGGCTACGCGGGGCGCGCACGCCGCCAGTACCATCGTAGGAGCGACGCCGCGACGGACGGCGAATCGAACGTTGGAGGGGGACATGGCGACCGAGGCCGATGGCATCCGCATCGTCGAGCGGTTCAACGATGTGTTCAACACGCACGACGTGGACGCGATCATGGGGTTCTTCACCGACGACTGCCTTTTCGAGAGCATTTCGCCCGCGCCGGACGGGTCGCGAGCCCAGGGGCAGGCGGAGGTCCGCGCGTTTTGGGACTCGTTCTTTCGCGACAACCCGACGGCTTATTTCGAGACCGAGGAGCTGTTCGGCGCCAGCGACCGCTACGTGGTGCGCTGGCGCTTCACCTGGCGCGGCACCGATGGCGGGCGGGGCTATGTGCGGGGCGCGGACATCATGCGCCTGCGCGACGGCAAGGTGGCCGAGAAGCTGGCCTATGTGAAGATGCCCTGACCTCGCCACCGCGCGCTTGACCGTGCATCGGGGTTCACGTAGAACGTCGGCCAGCCCACTCATCCGGCTCCGAAGGAACCGATCATGCCCTACGACCTGCTCATCAAAGGCGGCCGCGTGCTGGACCCCGGCCAAGGCCTGGACGGTCCGCTCGACATCGCGATCGCCAATGGCGATATCGCCGCCATTCGCGCCGACATACCGCCGGCCGAGGCGACGCGGGTGATGCAACTGAAGGGCCAGCTGGTGGTGCCGGGCATGATCGACATGCACATCCACTTCATCCAAGGCGCGGCGACGCCGGGCCTCAACGAGATCGCCGGGCCTCCCGACCTGGCCGGCGTGCAGTCGGGCGTGACCACCGTCCTCGACGCCGGCACGACGGGGGCTTGGAACTTCGGCGTCTATCCCCACTACGTGGTCGGCAAGACCCAGACGCGCCTGCTGTGCATGCTCAACATCGGCAAGATGGGCATTCCGGGGCAGGCGCTGCGAAAACCCGAGATCTACACGACGGAGGACGTGGACATCGATGCGACAGTGAAGGTCGTGTCGATGTGGCCGAAGCTGATCCAAGGCATAAAGCTGCGCCTCGTGGGGCCGGCGCTTGAGTCGATGGGCGTGAAGCTGATCGAGCTGGCGAAGGAGGCCGGGCGCGAGACGAAGCGGCCCCTGATGGTGCACCTGGGCGACCTGATATCGCACAACCAGCGCGCCGGCGAGGTGACGAAGGCGCTGCTGCGCGCCCTGGAGCCGGGCGACATAGTGACGCACGTTTGCACCAGCGTTCCCGGCGGCGTGCTCGACGGCAACAAGCGGGTGCTGCCGGAGCTGCGCGAGGCGGAGCAGCGGGGCGTCGTGTTCGACCCGGCGCACGGGCGCAGCGGGTTCAACTTCGAGGTGGCGCAGCGGCTCGCCGAGCAAGACTTCCACCCATCGACCATCAGCACCGACATCACGATCAACGGGCGGAAGGGCCCGATCCACAGCCTGACGGAAACGATGTCGAAGTTCCTCGCGCTGGGCTACAGCCTGCCGGACGTGATCGCCATGGTCACCACGAACGCCGCGAAGGCGTTGCGCCGCGAGAACGACCTTGGAGCGCTCGCAGTGGGGCGCGTCGCCGACATTTCCATTCTCGATGTCGTCAATGGGAAGTGGCGGTTCCGCGACTCGCAAGAAAACGTCTTCCACGGCGAGCAGGCGCTCGTGCCGGTACATACGGTGCGGGCGGGCAAGCCCATCTCGCTCGACTGGGGCCCCCACCCGTGGGGCTGGCTGCCGGAAGACGCGGCGACATAGGTCGTTTGCCGAACCGCGAAGGCGTGAGACGATAAGCGGCTTCCCATTCGTCATTCATTGCGAATAACGGAGCACGAGTGCGGACAGTGTGCGCGACCGGCTGGCGGCGCGGTGGTTCATGCCCGCATCGCTTATACGAGAATTGTCCAATATTTGACATATTGAGATGACATATTTGTCGCTCCTCCAATGCCGCCCGCTGTGGCCGTCGCCGAGACGTGGGGCCTTGTCGCCGGAAGAGTGGCGTTTGTAGCGCTGGGCGAAACGTCCTGAAGCAGATAACGCCAGCCGGTGCACGCGAATGGAGGGCGCTCCATTTGGCAGGCGGCGATGCGCCGGATGCGAAACATGAAACACGCCATGACCACTCGCGGCCTCCCCGCGCAAGTCTCGCCGCCCCGCGATGGCCCGTGCCGGCCGCTCATGCCGGCAGCCTAGTCTGGTCGCGGTGGGCGGCCCGCGGGGCGGCTTCGTTCGCCCGTGTCGCGGGCTGTCGCCGCTCGGCGAGGCTTTGAGGTTTCTCGCTTCTCTTGATACACTCCTGCCCGTTTCCGAGCCAGGGCATGAATGACCGATACTAATCGGACACGTTCAAACCACGGGCGCTGCGTTTTTTGACAGCGCCATATCCCCGTGCTGGAACGTAGCAACAGTGGCGAGGGGGTGCACATGGGCGTACTGCTTGAGGCGCGCGGTCTGAAGCGGTATTTCGGCGGCGTGCGGGCGCTCGACGGCCTGGACGTGACGGTCAACGAGGGCGAGATCGTCGGCATCATCGGCCCGAACGGCGCCGGCAAGAGCACGCTATTCAACGTCATCACGAACGTCTTCCCACCGACGGCGGGGCAGGTGTTCTACAACGGGGAGGAGATCACGGGCATTCCCCCCCACGAGGTGGCGCGCAAGGGCCTGATGCGGACATTCCAGCGCAACCTGTTGTACCCGCCGTTCTCGGTGCTCGACAACGTGCGGATGGCGTTGCACCTGAAGTCGGGGTACAACTTCTTCGAGGCCCTCTTCAACACGCCGTCCTACCGGCGGAAGGAGGAGCTGGTCGACAAGCAGGCGCTGGCGACGCTAGGGTCGGCCGACATTCTCGCGCTGAAGGACCGCATCAGCTCCTTCTGCTCGTTCGGCGCGCAGCGGCGCCTCGGCATCAGCGTGGGCGTCGCCACCCAGCCGAAGATGGTGCTGATGGACGAGCCGATGGCGGCGCTGAACCCCGAGCAGGTGAGCAACATCACCAAATTCGTGCGGCAGATCCGCGACGCCGGCACCACCATCGCCATCGTCGAGCACAACATGCGGCCCATCTTCGCCCTCTGCGACCGCGTCGTGGTGCTGGCGCAAGGACGCAAGCTGGCCGAGGGGACGCCGGCCGAGATCCGCGACAACGAGCTGGTCATTCAGACTTACCTTGGGAGACATGGCAGTGCCGCTGCTCATTAAAGACCTTCATGTGCGATACGGGGCGCTCGAGGCCGTGCAGGGCGTGAACATCACCGTGCCCGACGGCAAGGTGGTCGGCATTCTGGGCGCGAACGGCGCCGGGAAGAGCAGCGTGCTGAAGGCCGTGGCCGGCACCATACGGAGCGCGGCCGGCGAGATTTGGCTCGACGACAAGCGCATCGATGGCATGGGGCCACACCAGTCCATCAAGCTCGGCCTGGCGACGGTGCCCGAGGGGCGCCGCGTGTTCGCCGGCATGACGGTGGAGGAAAACCTGCGCCTCGGCGCCTATTCGCGCAACGACAAGCCGGGGATCGAACAAGACCTGCAGACGATGTTCGAACGCTTCCCGATACTGAAGGAGCGGCGGAAGCAGCACGCGGGCACGCTGAGCGGCGGCGAGCAGGGCCAGCTCGCCATCGCGCGGGCGCTCATGGTGAGGCCGCGTTTCCTGCTGCTGGACGAGCCGATCCAGGGCCTCTCGCCCGTCATCACCGACCTTTTCTTCGACATCATCCTCAAGCTGCGCGACGAGGGCGTGACGATCATGATGGTCGAGCACAACGTGCATTTCGTGCTCAACCTATCCAGTTATCTGTATCTGATGGAGCAGGGCAAGGTCCGCATCGAGGGGGAGCCCAAGGAACTGACTTCGTCCGAATACGTGCAAATGATGTACCTCGGGCGTTAGCGCGCGGCCCACGCGGGCCTGACCGCGACGGCGGTTGCGTTGTGATCAGGATTTCTGGATATTCACGGTGAAGTGGAGCGTCATGGCACAACAAGCGGCGGCTTTACCTTCGGCGAACAGGCGCAGCCCCATGCGGTTCTTCAAGAAGGACTATGGGCCGGCCTGGGCGCTGTTCCTCTCGGCGATCGCGCTGATGGTGTACGTGCTAGTGGAGTACAACTTCACCGTGTTCGTCCGCGTCAGCATGAACGGCATCGTGCTGGGGCTCACCTACCTGCTGGTGGCGTTGGGCCTGGCGCTCATGTGGGGCGTCATGCACTTGCTGAATTTCGCGCATGGACAGTTCTTCATGATGGGCGCGTTCTCGGTCTGGTATTTCATGGTCCGTGTCGACGTGCTCACCAAGTACCTGCCGATCGTGCCGGCGTACCTCATCTCCCTGGTTTTGGCAATGGTGATCGTCGGCATGATGGGCACCTTGGTCGAGCGCTACCTGTTCCGGCGGTTCGGCGGCGACCTGCTCCCGGCCCTGCTCATCTCGCTCGGGTTGGGGTTGATCCTCGCCCAGGCGATGATCTTGGCGTTCGGACTGCTCACCAAGTCGATCCCCACCGCGTTCGCGGGCTCGCAGCGGTTCTTCGGCGTCTCGCTGACGAACGAGCGACTGGCCCTGGTGATCTCCGCCCTCGTGCTGCTGGTTGCACTCTGGTGGCTGGTCTCGCATACGAAGTTCGGTCGGGCGATGGTGGCGATCCGTGAAGATCAAACAGCCGCCGCGCTGCAAGGCATCGACATCGGCAAATTCCGCCTTATCGTCATGTTCATCGGCTCCGCGCTCGCCGCGGTCGCCGGCGGGCTCTATGGCCCCGTGTTCCAGGTGACGCCCGAGATGGGCACCGGCCCCATGGCGACAGCGTTCGCCATCATCGTGCTGGGCGGCCTGGGCAGCCTGCCGGGTGCCGGCATCGCGGCGTTCTTCCTGGGGTTCGTCGAGAGTTTCGGCGCAACGTTCCTGGGGGCCACCATCGCGCAGTTCTTCACGTTCGCCGTCATCATCCTGGTTCTGATTTTCAAGCCGACGGGGTTGTTCGGCCACGGGGGGCACTAACGATATGCAGCAGATCAAGCGGCTCTACCACAACAACAGCATCGGGTTGATGGTGGTTCCGCTCCTCATCTTCCCGATCTTCGCGGGCGGGAACCCTTACCTGATGTTCACGGGCATCCTGGCCCTCTACACCATCGGCGTGACGCTGACGCTCCGCTTGAAGCTATCGTCGTACCTGCTCGACATCGCCGGCCACCTCGCGTGGGTCGGCATGGGCGCCTACTTCTCGTCGGCCCTGCAAGTGCACCTCGGGTGGCCGTTCTGGGTGAACCTGATCGCGGTGCCGCCCATCGTCGGCCTCATATCCGTGCTCGTGGCGATGCCCGCCATCCGCACGCAGGGCGTGTACCTCGCCATCGTCGCCATCGCCTTCGCCGACATCGTGGTGCTGTTCTTCGGCAACATGTTCACTGGTGTCTTCGGGGGACATGGCGGCCTCTACGCCCTGCCGGGCGTCAACAACCTCGGCCCCATCTCGTTCGGCAAGGACGACCACGTCGCCTATTACTTCCTGCTCGTCGGCATCATGGCCTTCATCGTCTACATCCTTCGCCGCATCGACCGCTCGCGCATCGGCCTATCGTTCCGCTCCGTGCGCGAGCAGGCGGACCTGAGCGAGGCGGTCGGCCTCAACGTCTACTGGACGAAGGTGCTCAACTGGGGCATCTCGTGCTCGCTGGCAGGCTTGCTCGGCGTCTTCTTCGCCGCGTACCTGCGGGCGTTCAACCCCGACGAGTTCAGCTCCGCCGCCGGCTTCTTCCTCATGGCCTACATCATCATCGGCGGGCGCGGGCACCTTCTCGGGCCGGCGCTCGGCGTGGTGCTGTTCGTCGTCATGCGTGAAAGCCTCCGCTCGCTGGAGCTGTGGCAGTCGCTGTTCTGGGGCGTGATCATGATTATCTTCATCATGTTCATCCCAGATGGCATCTACGGGCTGATCAAGCGTGGGTGGGAGTGGGGCATCGCGTTCCGCGCGAGGCAAGCGGCGGCGCCCGTGCCGGCGCCCGCGGCGGTCGCGGCGAGCACGACACCCCCACCGTCGGAGCGGGTGGGGCCGAGCTCGGGCTGACGAAAGACTTCCACATGAGTGCTTGACCGAGTCCCCCGGTGCCCACTGGCTCGCACCGGGGGACTCTGCTTCCAGGGGATGGAGGGCACATGCGCGCCGCGCAACCGATCATCGAGACGCTGGGGTGGAACGAGCGCGGCTTCCGCAAGACGCTGGCCGGCCTTTCGCCGGAGCAGCTGCGTTGGCAGCCGAAGGCCGACGCCAATCCCATCGGCTGGCTGCTGTGGCACGGTACCCGGGTGGAGGACCGCACGATCGCCGACTTGCGCGGCACCACCCAGGCGTGGATCGACGAGGGGTGGCACGCGCGCTTCGGCCGGCCCGCGGACCCGCTCGACCGCGGCTTCGGGCACGCCATCGAGCAAGTGCGCGCGTTCGCCTCGCCCGACGCGGCGACGCTTCAGGCCTACCACGATAGCGTGCGGCGCCGCACGGTCGCCTATCTGAGCGACGCCACTCCCACCGAGTTCGAGCGCGCCGTGCCGACCGACCACGGCCCCAGCGCGGTGGCCCAGCGCATCGCCAACCTGGTCAACGAGATGCTCGTGCACGATGGGCAGGCGGCCTACGTGCGCGGGTTGCTGCAGGGCGCCGGCTGGTTCGGCGCGTGAGCGGACGGACGCCATGAGGACCATTCAGCAGACCATCACCGTGAACAGCCCCCACTGGGCGGTGTTCACGTTCGTCGCCGACCTTCAGAACGACCCGCTGTGGCGGACGAACGTGCCGCTGGTGCGGCACACGGGCGATGGGCCGCTTGGCATCGGCGCCAATTATTGGTATGTCATGGGCATGTGGCCGTTCCGTCGCACGACCGGCTTGGTGAGGTTGACCGACTTCGAATCCGACCGCACGGTCGAGTTTTATGGGAGCTTCGAGTCGAGCCTCCAAGTCCGCGTGCGGTACGATATCGCGCAAGCCGGCGAAGCCACTTCCATGCGCGTCACGGTGCGCCCGACCCACTCGGGCGTGGCGCGCCTGCTGCTCGGTTTCGCGTCGATGCGCCTGCGGGCCACGCTGGCGGTCGACCTGCTCCGCCTCAAGCGGCTGCTGGAGGACCGCCGTCGCGGGGCGCTCGACGTCTGGCGCGCAATGCAAGGCTGACCTATCCTCGTCGCCGCACGCCTTCCGCATGGACCGGCGTCGACGACCGCATTCACCGCCGCAGGAGGGACCCGTGGAGGTCAAGGACTACTTCAAGGCGACCCTGACCCGCGCCGAGAACACGCTGTTACGCGCCCTAGATGGGCTATCGCCAGACGACTTACGCAAGCAGCCAGCGGGCCCCGGCAGCAACCCCATCGGCTGGCTGGCCTGGCATCTGTCGCGCGTGCAGGACGGCTGGATGACGCGCATCGCCGGCGGGAAGCAGGAATGGGAGGAACATGGGTGGGCGGCGAAGTTCGGCTTCAATGGCGACCCGCCTCAATACACGCCCGACAACGTGCACACCTTCGACGGCATGAACGCCGAGCTGCTGTTGGGCTACTATAAGGCCGTTCGGGCACGGACGGACGCTCGTCTCGACGCGTTGACGTCCGCCGACTATGACCGCGAGCTGCCGCCGCCCGCGCCGGGCCGGCCCGCGATGACCGTCGGTGCCGTGCTGGCGCTCATCATGGGCGACAACCTCCAGCACATCGGACAGATCGCCTACCTGCGCGGGCTCATCAAGGGCCAGGGCTGGTACTAGGCGAGCAGCCTAGCGGCGGCGCAACGGGCGTATCGTCGCCAGCACCGCGGCGCACACCGTGGCGGCGATGAGCGTGTTGATGGCGACCGCCGCCTGAATGCCGATCTGGTCGGCCAGCCAGCCCACCCACAGCAGACCGAACGGCAGCATGCCCATCGCCACCATGTTCACGCCCATCACGCTGCCGCGCGTGCTCTCCGTCGCCTCGGATACGGGCAGCGCGGTGCTCATGGCCTGCGACGCGCCCATGCCGATGCCACCTAGGAACAGCATGACCATGGCGACGCCGACGTTGGGCGAATACGCGAACAGGGCGACGGCGATGCCGAGAACACTCATGCCGAGGGCGAACCAATAGCCGGGGCGGCGCACCGTCGTCATCGCGGCGAGCAGCGAGGCGCCGACGAGGGCTCCCGCGCCGTCCATGCTGCTCATGACGCCGAGCAGACCCTCGCCGATGTGGAATACGCGCTCGGCGAAGACCGGGGCGAACGAGAAGTAGGGATAGAGGAACAGGTTGGCGGAAAAGGTGACCAGGAACACGCCCCGCAGGATGGGGTTGGAGAACATGGCCCTGAAGCCGACGAGCAGCGTGTGCAGCACGCTGGGCCGTGGCCCCTCTGTCACGGCCACCGGGGTCGAGCGCACCCGCATGAGCAGCACGAAGCCGGTGACGTAGAGCACGCTGAGCGCGGCGTAGCCAAGCTTGGGGCCGGCCAGCGTGAGCAGCAGGCCCGCCACGACACGCCCCACCATGATCATGCCCTCGAGCGAAGCCGCGTCGAGCGCCATCGCGTTCACGATCTGCTCGCGGGAGAGCAGGTCGCGCGCGTAGGCACGCCGCACGGGGTAGTCGATGGCCCAGGCGATGCCGGTCAGCAGCGCGGCCGCGTAGACCATGGGCATGGCGAGCACGCCGGCGAAGATGAGCGCGGTCATGGAGAGAGTGGAGACCAGGTTGAACGCCTGAGCGACCATCATCACGCGGCGCTTGGGCAGGCGGTCGGCCTGCAGCCCGGCGAACAGGCCAATGAACGCCTGCGGCAAAAAGCGCAACGCGCCGACGATGGCGACCTGCGACGAGGCGCCGGTGAGGTTGAGGGCGATGGTCGTCAGGAACAACAACTCGGCGAAGAAGCAGATGTTCCAAAGCGTGCCGGCCGTCCACAGCATGCGCCAGTCGCAGTTGACCAGCGAGCGAAATGGGCCACCTTCCGGCTGAACGGAAGCGGCTGCCTGCGTTGTCGACATAGGGGGGCTCGTTCCTTGGATGGGTCGCGCGGCATCGTTGGGTGCGCCTCGCGAGCCGGCGGCGGTGCTGAGGTGGGAATCGCGCTCATTCTACCGGAGACGCCGGGGCGCGGCCAGCAATGGACGGACGGTGAACGAGCATGCGCAGGACGATTCCCTATGGGGTGCCGGGGCGGCGGCGGACCGGCAGGCGCGACGCCACGACGAACGTCGCGGCGGTGCCGAGCATGAGCACGACGAGCGCGACGAGCCATTGGTCGTAGACGCCGGTGCGCGCGAACACGAGGCCGGGCAGCCACGTCCACGCCGCGCTCAGCACGAGGATGAGGCCGTAGATGGTGCCGCGGATGGTGTCGTAGTACCGCCGGCCGTAGGCCCGGCCCAGCAATGCCCAGAGCACGGCCCATATCGATTCCACGGGCGACACCAACAGCACCACGGCGAGGTAGCCGGGGATGGAACTGGTGAACAACAACACGCCGGCGGCGGCCGCGAGCGAAACCGCGAACATGGCGAGCACGAGGTTGCCGTCGAAACGGTCGGACAGCCAGCCGACGGCCAGCGACATGGGCATGGTGGCGATGGCATAGAGGCCCAGCAGCCATGCCGCAACGTCCGGCGACTCGCCCTTGGAGATGAGAATGGGGATGAAGTGCAGGCCGATGCTGGAGTAGAGCGACAGCCATAGCACGGTGCCGGTGAGCAACAGCCAGAAGAACGGCGTCCGCGACGCCTCGCGCAGCGTGAGACTGCCCTCGCTGCCCATCGGCGCGGCGTTCCTTGACCGCGGCGTCACATTGCCGTCGGGGTTCATGCCCTTTTCCTCGGGCGTGTCGCGGATGAACACGACGGCGACGCAGGCGATGAGGATGATGAGCACGCCGCAGACGACCGCGCCGACACGCCAGCCCTGGCTGCTGACCAGGCGTTGCAGCGCGGGAACGACGAGGAGGCCGCCAAGGCCGATGCCGGCCGACAGCAACGACAGGGCGAGCGCCTTGCGCTTGATGAACCAAGCGTTGGTGATGGCGGTGGAGGCTTGCAGGTAGGCCCAGTTGAAGCTGAGCGTGATGAGCAACCCGAAGACGAGGCCAAGCGCCAGCAGGCTATGCACCCAGAACAGGAGGATGTAGCCGACGCCGGAGCTGATGGACCCCCAGAACATCACCCGGCGCCCGCCGTGGCGCTGCACAACAATGCCGGCGACGGGCGCCATGACGCCGACGAGCAATCCAAGCAGCGCGAACATGAGGGAGATCGCATCGCGGCTCACGCCCAGGTCGGTTTCCATTGGGATGAGGAAGACGCCGCGCCCGTAGATGCCGATGCCGCCCGCGACGAGGCGCGTGGCCGTGAGCACGAGCACGACACGCCAGCCATAGAAGGCGAAGGCGCCAAGGCGACCGTTTGCCCGCACCGCTCCCGCCACGGGTTCCTCCGCACGCTGCGATGGAGGGGGCCATTCTACGCGCGGATTCGGGCGCTCGGCACCGTCGGAATCACGACACTTGCCGGGTCTCGCAGTTACGGCAAAACGAGGGGAGGGACGGCGCGCGCCGTCCCTCCCCTCGCGTGAGTTCCTGACTATGCCTTACAGGATGAAACTGACCTTGCCGTGGGGGCGCAGCGCCTCCAGGTCGAGGATGGCCCGGCGCTCGTCGATCTTGAAGGTGTCTCCGACGCGCTTCAGCCGGTACTCATACCGTCCGACGTAGGCGTCGTTCAGCTCCAGGCGTATGCGGTAGACGACGAAGTTCGCCGTCACCCACACCGTGTCGCCTTCGACCTTGCGGACCCGCACATTGGTGATGAGGCGGCGCGTGCGGGAATGCGGGTATTCGGCGTGGACGAATCTGCCGAGGAGCTGCTTCACGCGGCTCTTTAGCCGCTCCTTGTCGTCGGCAATGATGAAAAGCGTGTCGCGGTGGTCGGCCTCTTGGATGTCGGTCGGCGGCACGTAGTACGAGCCAGTGTCAGTGAATAGCTCCAGCCATTCCTCGAGGCGCCACTCGGCCAGCACCTCGGCCTCCTGGAACAGGAACTCCTCGACGTCCAGCCGCAGCGCTTGTTTGTTCTCGGCGATCGATGTCATGTTCATTGACCTCCTACGCCCCGACGCCGGCGGGCAGCGCGCTGACGGAGATGCGCTCCGGGGAGTTCATCAGGCGCCACCATTGGCGCCAGAACGCCCGCATCTGCAGCTCGTCGTCGCCCTGCGGCGGCGTGCGCTTCATGCCGCGCGAGATGTCGGACCACGGCGACTCCTTGATCGTCTTGAACCCGCGCTGGCAGGCCTCCAGCGCCTCGACGTCGTCCGGCGTGGCGAAGCCGCCGGGGCCAAGGAAGGTGAGGAAGTTGTCGAGCCGGAGCGCGCGATCCTCGGGGCGCTCGTCCTTGGGCGCTAGGGCCCAGGCATTGATCTCGATGTAGTCGGGCGCGACCGGATAGAACGTGCGGACGGTGATCGCCATGATGTCGTTGATGATGAGGTTGGGGAAGATGTGCAGGTTGCGGCTGCTCTGCGTCATCATGTGCGCCTTTTCCTTGCCGAACCGCTTCTCGAGCTTCTCGATCTTCGCGGCCAGCAGCGCCTTGCGCTCCTCGCCGAACGCCGGCACCCACCGCGCGATGGGGCGGCCCCAGGGCGATGTGGCGCCTCCGCCGATGACGGCGTGGCCGTTGCCCAGCGACTTGCCGCCGCCAAGGCCGCGGCCACCCTTGACCTTCATCATCTCGGCCATGGCCTGCAGGTCCAGCTCGCCGCGCTCGGCGATGTATTCGAAGTAGCGCTGGTGCGTGGTGCGCGCGTGGTAGCCGTCGATGGAGTTCTCCACCAGCAGCTTGTAGTTCGCACGCATGGAGTATTCCTGCTGGCCCGCGACGATCTCCATGCCGGCCTCGGTCTGGTCGGCGACATAGTCGATGTATTGCGCCGCGTCCGCCAAATAGTCGCGCAGGCTTTCGACGTGTGGGTCGAAGCAGGCGAACACGAAATCGCGGTAGGACTCGACGCGCGGCGGCTCGGGCAAGCGGCGCTCATGCTTGTCGAACGCGGTGCCCTCGTAGGCGTCCTCGCCGGGGATGCCGCGGAGCTCACCCTCGGGCGAGAAGGTCCAGCCGTGGTAGTAGCACTGGAAGCCCTTGGTGTTGCCGTTGCGCTCGCGGCAGACAATGGCGCCACGGTGCGTGCAGGCGTTCAACAGCACGTGCAGCTTGTGGTCGTGCCCATGCGTGAAGATGACCGGCCGGCCGGCGACGCGCCGGGTAACGAAGTCGCCCGGCTTCGGCACCTCCGATGCGTGACCGACGTAGATCCAGCACCGGTCGAAGATGCGCTCGCGCTCCAGGTCCAATATCTCCGGGTCGGTGAAGGCCGACCGGTGCACGCGAAACAGGCCATTCGCCTCGTCGTCGATGACCAGCTGCGGCAGCTCTCGATGGCCGCCATGACCGTTGCCGTGCCCGTTGTGACCGTTTCGCAACATGATTCGTCTACCTCCTCCGCGAATTCGCCTGTCATGTCCTAGCCCGCCGCGACGTCGCCAGCTCAACCAGCCGGGGGTTTTCGGGGCGCCGTTTCGAAACGCCGGCCCAGTCGGCTGTCTTGCGGCTGACCTTACCGTATTTGAAGAACTCCATGAATACCTGCGCGAACATCTCCGGCTGGTCCGTCTGGCCTTGGTGTCCGCAATCGTCCGGGTAGAAGTATTGGATGTTGGGTGTCGCATCCTCCTGCTTGTACCCTTCCTGCACGGGAATCAGCACGTCCTGCTTGCCGTAGAGGTAAATGCCGGGGATCGTGAGTTTGTCGAAGCGACCCTTGGTGCTGATGCGCGCCGACAGGTTCGGGTCGCGCGCGATGGTCTGCATGGAGCCGAAGACGTAGGGATAGGCGTCCTTGTGACGGGCGGCGGCGGCCACGCGCATCTCGACGAGCTCGTCGGTGATGGCCTCCTTGCGAAGAATGATGGCCTCCATCATCTCGCGCATCGACTTCGCCGAGCCGTCGAACTGGGTAACGTCGACGGAGGGCCGCGTGCCGGAGAACGGCGCGAGATCGCCGATGCCGCCGGCGATGAGGGCGAAGCTGAGGACGCGCTCCGGATAGGCCGTCACGAAATTCACGGTGTTCATGCAGCCCATGGAGTTACCGGCGATATGAAAATTGTCCAGGCACAACGCGTCGACGAACTCCCTCACGAACTCCAGGTGGGAGATCTGGCCGAGCTTGGGCCAAAAGGCCTCGCGGGTGTCCGCCAGGCCGAAGCCGGGCATGTCGGGGCAGTAGACGCGGAAGCCGTGCTTGGCGAGGAACGGGGCCATGAACCGCCAGCCGGCGAGCCCGGACGATCCGGCGATGCCCCCGTGGAGCAGCACGACGGCAGGGCCGGTTTCTCCGGCCGTCATGTAGTGAGCGCGCGAGCCGTTCGCGAGGCGGACATAGCGGCTATACAGCCCGGGAACGTGAATGATGCCCTCTTCCGTCAATGCCATTAGTCCACCGCCCTTTCCGCATGGATGGCGAAATCACGCGCGCACGCCGGCTTCCAACGAAGAAAACGGCAACGGCCGGCGGGCGACATGATGGTTCAGAAAGAGACTCTACCCGTTTCTTGCGCTCGTCAATCAAACCCGCCTAGAATGCGCCTGCAACAATTTGCAAGGGTCGGATGTTCGCCAGGCGGAGTAGGCCCGCATGACGACGGACTCATCGCTCGCCGCGCTGCTACGCGCCAGCGGCCTCTCGCGCGATGCCGTGGGCGAGCGCGTGGGTGTGTCCACGCAAACGGTGAACAACTGGTGCACCCGTCGCACACGCCTGTCGCCCCAGCAGCTGCAGCGCCTGGCCGGGGTGCTGCTCGCGGCCGGCGCGCGGCGCGGCGACGTCCGTGCTTTCGTGCTCGCCGAGCTGCGGTCCCAGGGCCTCGACTTGCCAACAATGGGCGTGCCGACGTCGTTGACTGGGCCGAGCGCCCACCCCGCCGAAACGGTCGTGATCCTGGCGTGGCGCCTGGGACCCGCGGCCCACATCATCACGCAGCCGGCCGAGGCGTGCCGGGCGACCTTGGAGCGCCTCGGCGTGGGGGCTCTCATCGTTGACTGCGGTGGCAGCCACCGCCGGAAACGCGACTACGTGCGGGCCGTCATCGACCATGGGTTCGCCGGGGCGTTCCTACTCACTCCCGGCGAGGTGCCGGACTCGCAAGGAGACCTGCTCGAACTGGTGGGGCGCCTGTCCGAAGCGGGCGTCGCGAGCGCGGTGTTCCAGTTCTGGCGGCGGCAGGAAGGTCTTCCGGCGAATGCGGCGGCGTTCCGCTGGGACACCTCCGCGACGACGAAGCTTGCGGTCGAGCTCTTACGCGGCGCCGGGCACGATGCGATCGGAGGCGTCTTCTCTGTCGCGGACGGCATCGACAATTCGACGGCGCGCCACTTCGAGGCGATGCTCGGCTCGCTCAACCTGGGCGAGCGGACGAACCGCGTCGTGTTCGACGATGGCGGCGAGACCGTCTTCGACGAGGCGGTGCAGCTGGCGCGGCGGAACACCGCGATCTTCGCCGACGTGGGCGCCGAGGCCGCGCTGGTGCTGCGGGCGGTGACCCGCCTGGGGCTGGAGTGTCCGCGCGACGTGAGTATGGTGACCATCGGCGGCATTCCGGCGAGCCTGGTGCCAAGCTCGCAACCCCTCACCACCATTGACCTGCCGCTGTCGGAGATGGGACGCGACGCGGGTACGACGCTTCACCGCCTCATCGCCGGCGAGGCACTGCGCGACGAGGAACGCTACCGGCTGTATGGGGCACGGAACATGTCCGTTACGCACGCCACCGGCGGCACCGTGGCCCCGCCACGCACTCTCGCGCGCGGGCACGCCTAGTAGCCGCGGCTCCAGTCGATGAGGTTCACCAGCGGCTCGCCGTTCAGCATGCGCCGGACGTTATCGCGGAAGATGTCGAACGCGTAGGCGTGGTTCACGTCGGACCGGCCGGAGACGTGGGGCGTGATGACGATGTTCGGCGCGGTCGCGAGCCGCGGCGATGGCGGGCTGACGAAGTCGTCTCGATACACGTCGATATACGCCCCGGCTAGCTTGCCCGACCGCAACGCTCGAACGAGCGCGTCCTCGTCGACGATCTCGCCTCGGGCCACGTTCAGTAACACCGCGCCTGGCTTCATCGCGTCGAAGGCCGCATCGTTCAGCAGCCCCTCCGTTTCGGGTGTCAACATCGCGCACACCGCGACGAAGTCGCACTCGGCGAGCATCTGGTGGAGCTCGGCGGCCGGATACAACACATCGACCCCGTCAGTGTCGGCCGCGCGGCGCTCGGCCGAGCGTCGCGTCGCCACCACGCGCATTCCAGCGCCCCTGGCGAGCCTCGCCACATGCGCGCCGATGCCGCCAAGCCCGACGATGCCCATGGTTTTACCCGTGACGGTTCGCATCAGCGGGAATGCGTCACGCCGGAAGTTGCCGGCGTCGGTGTTGCGCACGGCCACGTGCAGCCCCTTCGCGAACATCACGGCGGCGGCCATCGTCAGCTCGGCGATGGGCAGCGCGTTGGTGGCGCCGCGCGAGGAGGTCTGCGGAACGGCGGCGTCCCAGTAGGCGGAGCCGCGCAGGTTGGAGACGCCGGCGAAGGGCCAATGCAGGAACTTGGCGCTCCGGGCGCCGGCCAGCAGCCCCTTGGGAAACGGGAACGGCATGAGGATGGCATGCGCCGACGCCAAGATCTCGTCGCGCGTGGCGTCCGTCATCGTGCGCTTGACCTCGCGCGGGGGCGCGCTACCCAGCAGCGCCGGGGGCGAGTCGGCGCGGATCGCCTCGTGGAGTTCATCGTGCGCCGCGATGACGCGCAGGCGCTCGGGCGCGATGGCGCGCAGCTGCGCGATGCGTTGCTCGGTGATCGGCGTCAGCACCAAGATGTTCACTCGCTCGGGTAATGCGTCCCCGGCCATCGTCCATCTCCCGTCGGTGAAATCGCGGCCAAGCATACCGGATGGCGGGCGGGCGCGCGTGGAACTGTCCGTCGAAGACGCGGAGGGGCGCCACCGATGCGGTGGCGCCCCTCCGAGAGACTATATAGTGCAGGTGGTTACGGTTCGGGAACGAAATCGACACGCGACTCGGCCACGACCTTGCCATCCTTCATCTTCCCGAGGCCAGAGCTGGTGTAGATCTGGCGCTTGATGCCGTAGCGCGTCTCGCCGCCCAACGCGGCCTGGCCCGAGAGCTCGGTCCGCACCTTCGGGTTCGCCTCGTACCAGGAAATCGCCTTTTGCAGGTCGGTGATCGAGCCGCCACCCTTCGCCATCTGAATGAAGATCTGCATCACATTGGTGCCAGTGATGGCGTAGTTGGGCGGGTCCTCGTTGTACTTCGAGCGGTAGGTCGCGCAGAAGGCCAGTTCCGCTTGCGTGCCCTGCGCCGGGTCGCAGTAGGCCAGGTTGTTCAGTAGTACGTTGCCCTCGAACGGGCCGGGACCGCCGGCGGTCTTGATGCACAGGACGTTGTCGGTGCAGCTGCCGATCTTGATGGCATTGCCCGAGCCCTGCTCGGCCAGCTGCTTGTAGAAGAGCGCCGTGCCGCCGTCGCCCAGCACCACCGGGTAGATGATGTCCGGCTTCTTCAGCAGCATGCGCGTGATGTAAGCGCTGAAGTCCACCGTGTCACGCGGCGAGTACTCCTCGGCGACCACTGTGTGGTGGCCGATGGACTTCAAGCCCTCGATGACCTGCTTCGTCGAGTCGCGGCCCGTCGGGTCGTCGATGGCGATGAACGCGACCATCTTCGCGTTCGGGAACTTGGTCTTCAACGTCGAGAACTGGCCGGGGCCTAGCTCACGGTTGGAGACACCATAGCGGAACTGGCCGGGATTGGCGGGGCCGATGATGCCGTCCGCCCAGCAGCCGCCGGGAATCATCGAAATGGCCTTGAGCGGTTCCGAAACCGTCTCCCAGCCACGGCACTCGGCCGAGCCGATGGGCCCGACCACCCACTTCACGCCGTCCTGCACGATCACCTTCTGCGCGCATTGCGTGCCGCCCGGCGTCGTGTACTGCGCGTCGCACGTCACGACCTCGATCGTGTATTTCGTGTCGCCGATCACCACGCCGCCCGCCGCGTTCACCTGGTCGGCGTAGAGGCGCATGCCGCGCTCCAGCGAGGCGCCCCACACGCCCGTCGTGCCGGAGTAGGGACCCACCGCGCCGATCTTCCACACGCCCGTCTTGGTGGCGGGCGGCGACGTCGGCGTCGGCGTGGCTACCTGCGCTGGCCGAGTTGGGGTCGCCGTCGGCGCCGGCGTCGGGGTCGGGTCGCTGCCACACGCGGCGAGCGCGAGCAGCACCAAGATTCCGGTCAACACACCCAAAACCGATCTCATGCGAACCTCCTGTCTCCTCTTCGATTTGCTCGCCCTCTCAAGTTACCGGCGGCCGTTTTCCAAAACGGTGCATGAATCGACGGGGCAGATATACATTGCGCCTCGTCCCATGTCAAATGGGCGTGTTTTCGTTTCTGTTTGGATGATTACGTTCCCTATCGTAATTCTGTTTGCTGGGAGTCCCGCCTTCGGCCCGCCGCACAGGCGCGTGGAATCCACCAGTCGCGGCGCCCCGAGGCGCGGTCGAAGGGGCCACCGGAGGTCGGGTGACGAGGAACGTCGCTTTACAGTGTAGTGCCAAGCAGACTGCCGATTGCGCCGAGACAAGGCGAGCGAGAGGCCAAGACCGACGAGCCCCTTCCCGCCAACGTCAGCCTATCGGCCAAGCCCAGAAGGGACGCCGGCCCCCGTGCGGGGCACGGGCATGGGGCAAGCACCCCTTTTGCGTCGATGCCTTGCCGCAATCTCGACTCGTAGCGCGCGTGGCATTAGGATGCGAGTCTCGCAGCGCGGCACACCGAATCGGCCGCGCTGGCTCCCCCACCACGTTCACCGAACACCCATGGAGGTCGCCATGCCCATCGCGAACATCAACGGACACCGGCACCATTGGGAGGCGCGGGGCGCGGGAGATCCCCTCGTCCTCGTCCACGGGGCAGCGACCTCGGGGATGATGTTGCTGCCGCACTTCGACGAACTATCCAAGTCATTCCACGTCATCATCCCCGACCTGCGCGGGATGGGCGGCAGCGAGCACGTCTCGTCCATCGAGCCCTCCGCCTGGGTCGACGACCTGGCCGGCCTCCTCAACCACCTTGGCATCGACAGCGCGCATTGCTATGGCGTTTCGCTGGGCGCGCGGGTGGTGCTGCGGTTGGCGGTCGATCATCCTGCGCGCGTGCGCTCGCTGATACTCGACGCGCCCATCGTCGCCAACGATAGCGCGGGCAACGCGCAGCTCAATTCGTTCATGACCATCGACAACATCTCGCCGGAGCGGCGGGCGGCCTACGAGAAAGAGCACGGCGCCGACTGGGCGACCGTGCTGCGGAACTACTTCAATATTCGCAACGACCCGGCGGTTCAGGAGTACCTGAACCTGCGTCAGCTCTGCGCCGGGGTCCAGGCGCCAACGCTGCTGCTGCGCGGTGACCGCGACGAGCCCGTGCACCCGCTGGCGCACGCGGTCGAGCTGCTGCAGCGGATGCCCAATGCGCGCCTGGCGGTGCTGCCGAAGACCACCACCGCGGTCGCGATGGCAGCGCCACTCAAGTTCCATGCGCTGCTGCGGGACTTCGTGAAGGACGTGGTCACCACGCCGAGCGCCGCCGGCTAACGCACGCGCGGCGGTGGGACGAAGCGCGCGCGGGAGGGCGACGGGGCACGGCGAATCCGACACATTCTTTGGCTCATCGCGTCTCGATCGTGGTGAAATCGCTTTCAAATGTCGAATATCCGACAGTTGCAACGATTCGATTACCCGTGCGCGTATTGAAAATTGGCAGCCGGGATGCGTACAGTTACGGGCGCATGAAGCCATCTCGCGGCAAGTTACGCGTGGGCTGAACGTACGCGCGGCCGCGGTATCAGGAGGTTTGCGATGGTCGACACGATGCCCACGCGTAAGACGGCGGCGCCGGAGGCCGGCAGGATGCCGAGCCTGGCGGGCGACATCCGTCATCTCATACCGAAGCTCGGGCTGCGGAACTACTG
>Ga0194132_10003685_pt1 | contig 26936 bp, 23 predicted proteins | sample TA2KigOf80mmetaG_FD_148612 | JGI IMG/M metagenome (GOLD analysis project Ga0194132, IMG submission 148612) | Freshwater microbial communities from Lake Tanganyika, Tanzania - TA2015054 Kigoma Offshore 80m | ecosystem: Environmental > Aquatic > Freshwater > Lake | place: Tanzania: Lake... | reverse complement strand
GTCGCCCGCGTTCATCCAGCTCTTCGACCAGACTTCGATACTTAGACCGAAGCCAGCACACAATGGTCTCGTCTCTCATCCCTGCTCTTGTGCAGAGGCTCTCCACTCCGGTCAATCACTATTGCGGTAAGTTGTTTCCTGCCACCGCCAAAGCAGGCTATAGGCTTCAGGCTATAGAGAAAACGACAATTCCTCCAACAACTGTTTCGCTTCTTGCAAGTCCGCCGTATCGAGTGAGTCCTGCAGATACCTAAGCTATCAGGCACACATGAAAACGGGCGACCTGCCCGGTAAGGTCGCCCGCTCGTCGCACTCCGTGTGCGATACTGTCAGTTGTCGAATTGTCCTACGATGTCTCCCGCCTGTCTGCGTGTGTGCACAACAGGTCTTGGCAGTTTGCCATTGTGAAAACGACCGTACTTTCATATAAGGACCTTGAAACGTGGGTGGAAATCGCAGATGCGTAGTTATGAGCTACGCGAACCAGTCAGTGTTGAACACCACGGAGGAAGGAGTCCGATATGAGTGAAAACCGTCAACCGGTCGCTGTTGTTATTGGAGCGACGTCTAAGTGGCAAGCGGATGGCCGCAATACGAAGCTAGCGCATGGCAAGGTCCTTGATGACAGCGACCTTCCCGTTAGTGCCCGCTGGGGTATTGGCGGGGCTGTCGCGCAAAAGTTCGCGAAAGAGGGCTTCTTTGTGGTGATGACGACCCGTAGTCGTGCTAACGCTGTCGCGCTGGAAAAGGCGGTCCACGAGCAAGGTGGGAAAGGTATAATTGTCGAACTCGATCTCGCCTCACCTGCTTCCATCGCTCAGGCCTTCGCGACGATTCGTGAGAAAGTGGGAGACCCAGAGGTGCTGGTCTATAACGCGGGGTATCTCGAAGGACGTGACCTCCCACCCGACAAAGAATTGCTGGAATACATCCCGTTAGAGATGTTCGACACGGCGCAGGACATTTCCAGTCGCGGTCCGTTTCTTGTCGCGAAAGAGGTATTACCTGCCATGCGGAAAAAAGGAGCTGGAACATTCCTGATTTCCAATAACGCGGCATCTTTGCGCGGGCGCAAACGACTCACCGGCCAGTCGCTCTACTATCCGCGTGTGATGATGCGGACCCTGGCACAGGTGTTAACGGAAGAATACTCCGAGCATGGGATTCATGTTGCCAACGTCATCATCGATGGGCTTATCGATTCTCCCGGCACTCGCGCTTTACCGATGGCCCAACAACGACCGGAGATCGTGATGAGTCCGGTGAAGATCGCTGAGGCGTTCTACTACCTGCACACTCAGGATAAGTCCTGCTGGACCCATGAACTGCAGTTGACACCGTATTCCACCAAGCCAAGTTTCTGAGGATTGCTGATCGTCACGATGCCGCCTCTCACCGCGGCCATCGTGACTTTCGCCGAGAAATTCTACAGTGATTCCCGTGGAGAGCGTTCGTGGCTCTCTGATTTTTGCCTTTTCTTTGCCGTAGGCCGGTGGGGACAACGAGCCTGGGCCACCAGGAAACGAAGAAAAGAAAAAACGGTACGCCTTCCTGACACTTGACTCTCGTCACCGAGAAACCGTACCCTACCAATATAGGGGGATTGGGGGCGTCCTGGTAGAGGACCTGCCAACATTTGGTGATTACCGCGCACGCTGTCGATTCCACACACTCTGTGGGGTCGACGTTTTTGTCCTTCACCACATGTGAGTGTCCACACTATCCTCGTTTCCTTATACGCTACGAAAAATCCTGAAGACACAGGAGGGTTGGTGATGAAGGTGTTAGTTGTCGATATCGGTGGGACTAACGTCAAGATCCTTGCCACAGGACAAAAAGAGTCGCGAAAATTTCCTTCTGGGCCAACACTGACTCCCAGTCAGATGGTGACTGGAGTGAAAAAGCTTGCTGAGGGCTGGACATACGATGTGGTGTCGATCGGCTATCCCGGAGTGATTCTTGATGATCGTATCGTCACCGAGCCGCATAATCTGGCTGCTGGCTGGGCCGGATTCGACTTTGCTGCCGCGTTCGGATGTCCAGTCAAGATCATCAATGACGCTGCGATGCAAGCGTTGGGGAGCTATACGGATAGTGAGCTGCTGTTCCTTGGCTTGGGCACTGGGCTTGGGTCTGCGATGGTGATCAATGGTACCGTCATCCCCATGGAACTTGCGCACCTGCCATACAAGAAAGGGACCTTCGAGGACTACATGGGACGACGTGGGCTTGAGCGGATGGGAAAAAAGAAATGGCAGAAGTACGTGGAAGATGGAGTCGCGTGCCTGGTTGCTGCTCTGCGGCCCAAAGATGTCGTACTTGGCGGAGGCAATACTAAGAAACTGAAGAAGCTTCCTGCAGGATGCCGGGCTGGCGACAACGCCAATGCCTTTATTGGGGGCTTTCGTTTGTGGGAAAAGGCGTCTACGCCTCGCGCTTCGACCGCACGCGTAATGAACGCAAACAAATCAAAGGGGAATAAGCATGCCAACAGCAATCACGCCGCTCACTAGCCGTCCGGCTTGGAACGCACTTGCCGCCCACCAGCAAAAGCTGCGCGAACTGCATCTGCGCCAACTCTTCCAGGACGACCCGCAACGTGGCGAGCGCATGACGATTGACGAGGTCGGACTCTTTTTGGATTATTCCAAGAATCGCGTTACCGACGAAACTCTGCGGCTTCTGGTACAACTGGCAGAGGAATCCGGCTTGCGCGCGCGGATTGATGCCATGTTTGGCGGCGAAAAGATCAACGTGACCGAGAACCGCGCCGTGTTGCACGTGGCATTGCGCGCGCCGCGTGGAGCTTCCATTGTGGTTGATGGGGCAAACGTCGTACCTCAAGTCCATGCCGTGCTCGACAAGATGGCCGATTTCGCCAACCGCGTTCGCAGCGGTGCGTGGAAAGGGCACACCGGTAAGCGCATTCGTAACGTTGTCAATATTGGGATCGGCGGCTCAGACTTAGGGCCGGTGATGGCCTATGAAGCGCTACGGCACTACAGCGACCGCGCCATGACCTTCCGCTTTGTGTCCAACGTTGATGGCGCTGATTTGGTGGAAGCCACCCTTGACCTTGATCCGGCGGAGACGTTGTTTATCGTGTCCTCAAAGACCTTCACGACGCTGGAGACGATGACCAATGGGCAAAGCGCCCGTGACTGGCTGCTCAAAGGCCTCGGTGGAGATAGCAAAGCTGTCGCTAAACATTTTGTTGCGGTGTCCACCAATGCCGCAGAAGTCGCGAAGTTTGGTATCGATACCGCGAACATGTTTGAGTTCTGGGACTGGGTCGGTGGGCGCTATTCAATGGATTCGGCCATTGGTTTGTCGACCATGCTCGCTATCGGCCCGGAGAATTTTCAGGTGTTGTTAGGTGGCTTCCATCAGATGGACGAACATTTCCGTATTGCTCCTTTCGAGCGCAATCTGCCCGTGCTCATGGGGTTGTTGACCGTGTGGTATGCCAACTTCTTCGGCGCACAGACCGTGGCGGTGCTCCCGTACGAGAACTATCTGAAGCGTTTTCCGGCCTACCTCCAGCAGTTGACGATGGAGAGCAACGGTAAACACGTGACCCTTGAGGGGAGCAACATTTCTTATGATACCGGCCCGATCTACTGGGGCGAGCCAGGCACGAATGGTCAGCACTCGTTCTATCAACTGATCCATCAAGGAACACGCCTCATTCCTTGTGATTTTATCGGTTTCCTCAAGCCCCTCACTCCCCTTGGTCGCCATCATGACATGCTCCTTGCCAATGTCTTCGCGCAGAGCGAAGCGCTGGCGTTTGGCAAGACTCCTGCGCAAGTCAAGGCCGAGGGCACGGCGGATTGGTTAGTACCTCACCGTGTGTTTGAAGGAAACCGCCCGTCGAACACGATTATCGCTGAGCAACTGACGCCGGAAACCCTGGGTAAACTCGTTGCCCTGTATGAGCACGCGGTGTTCACGCAGGGAACGATTTGGAGCATCGACTCCTTTGACCAATGGGGCGTCGAACTGGGCAAAGTCTTAGCGCAGCGCATCATTGCGGAAATTGAGAACACGGGCGAGCCGAAGCTCGATCATGATAGTTCAACGAACAACTTGATTCGTCGCTACCGGAAGCTCAGCTCCGGTCGGTAAGCCAGCAACAACAAAGAAGGAGTATCTATGCGACTCGGAATGATCGGACTTGGCCGCATGGGAGGCAACATGGTGCGACGGTTGGTCAGGGGAGGCCATCAATGCGTGGTTTTCGATAGGCCTGCACACGCTGTGCAAGAGTTGACGCAAGAGAAAGCGGAAGGGTCTTCGTCACTCGCAGAGTTCGTGAAAAAGTTGACCAAACCGCGAGTGGTGTGGCTCATGGTACCAGCCGCGGTCGTGGACAACTCCATCGCTGATCTCCTGCCATTGCTGGAACCCGAGGATATCCTCATTGACGGCGGCAACTCCTATTACATCGATGACATACGTCGCGCCAAGGAACTCGCGACGAAGCAGATCCATTATGTCGATGTCGGTACCAGCGGTGGGATCTGGGGGTTGGAGCGAGGTTACTGCATGATGATCGGCGGTGAGTCCGCGGTGGTCAATCACCTTGACCCTATCTTCGTGACGTTGGCCCCCGGCATGGGAGATGTGGACCGCACTCCAGGACGTGAGAAAGTTGGCGGGACCGCTGAACAGGGCTATCTGCACTGTGGACCAAATGGTGCAGGCCATTTCGTAAAAATGGTGCACAACGGTATCGAGTACGGCCTGATGGCTGCCTATGCTGAAGGATTTGGCATCTTACGTTCTGCCAACGCTGGCAAACTAGATCATTCAACCGCTGACGCCGAGACCACACCTCTCCGTGACCCTGAACACTATCAGTATGACTTCAATCTGTCCGACATCGCAGAGGTGTGGCGACGTGGCAGCGTTGTCGCTTCATGGCTGCTGGATCTGCAAGCGATTGCCTTGTTGAAGGATCCTAGTCTTTCGGGATTTAGCGGTCGCGTGTCGGACTCTGGCGAAGGGCGGTGGACGATTAAAGCCGCGATTGACGAGGCTGTGCCTGCCCACGTCCTGACTGCCGCTTTGTATGAGCGCTTTAGCTCACGTGGTGAGTCTGCATTCGCAGATAAACTGTTGTCGGCCATGCGTTATGAGTTTGGCGGGCATCACGAGAAACCGAGCTAAAGAGTATGCTTCATTCGTAAAACGTAACGCGTAACAGCCGAGGAAGGAAGAAGATTACGTCTTACGTTTTACGTGTTCTGTCGGCAGCTTTCCTTGCTCTGCCTGGTTCGGGATGGTAGAAAAAGGAGCAGCCGGGTGCTGAGAGACCTGAGAAGACGATCAGCGGCCCGTCTCCTAAATTCTTAATTTCGTTCGAGGAAGGAGCAGGTATGAAAGCTGGAGTCTTCATGATGCCCTCTCATCCGCCTGAGAGGAGCTTTTACGATGGTCACATGTGGGATCTCAAGCATCTCGAAGAGTGTGACCAACTCGGATTTCACGAGGCGTGGATTGGTGAACATTTCACCGCACCGTGGGAGCCAAACCCGGCGCCGGATCTCTTGATCGCGCAGGCGATTCTCAAAACCAAGAACATCAAGTTATGTCCAGGAGCACATCTGCTGCCGTATCATCATCCAGCAGAACTCGCGCATCGTGTGGCGTTCCTTGACCACATGGCGCAGGGACGCATTATGCTGGGCGTTGGGACGAGCGGGCTACCAAGTGATTGGAAATTGTTCAATGTCGATGGGGCTGGTGGTGAAAACCGCAAGATGACGTTAGAAGCGCTTGATATCATGGTCAAGCTGTGGGAAAGCACAGAGCCGTTCGAGTACCGCGGCCAGTACTGGAACGTCAATCGCATCGATACGATGCTCGACACGCTCAAGTATCATCTGCGACCGTATCAGAAACCCTATCCACCGATTGGTATCGCGGGCCTGACGCCGCGTTCGGATACGCTGAAGTTTGCTGGTGAGCGTGGCTTCATGCCATTAAGTATTTCACTGAGTGGCAGCTATCTGAAAACTCACTGGCAGGCCGTGTTGGATGGTGCGGAAAAAGCCGGGCGTACACCGAGTCGTAGCGAATGGCGCATTTCTCGCGAAGTCTACATTGCCGAGACTGATAAAGAAGCACGCGATAAAGCAATTAACGGTATGTTAGGTCGTGTCTATCGAGAGTATCTCCTGCCGTTGTTCAAGTCGTTTGGCATGCTGGGCTTATATAAGCATCATCCAGAAGTGCCTGATTCAGACGTAACGATTGAGTACTTAGCTGATTACTGTTGGCTTGTTGGTTCGCCGAAGACGGCAGCCGAGAAGCTTAACGATATGTATCAAGAGACTGGTGGATTTGGCTGTCTATTAGTGTTGACGTTCGATCAGTCAGAAAATGATAAAGGCTGGTCAGACTCGCAAGGTATGTTGATGAAAGAAGTCATGCCGAAGTTTGCGGGGATGTAAGCATGTAGAGACGAGAGCAAGAGATTGGCAATGAGTCTCTTGGGACTTGGGGCTAGAGGCTTGGGGCTTGCTGAGGAAAAAGCAGCTAGTTCCTAGCACCGTGTCTCGCAAGTTCATGAGCGGTGAAATCGTAGGGCGCGTACCACGCGCCAGTCAGTTGGCGCGCTGCGCACGCCCTACAACTTGCTCACGAAGTTATGAGACACGATACTGGTTCCAGCCCCTACACAACTCGTTCCACGTTTTTCCCCTCTTCAGCCTGTAACCCAATAGTGTTCGATGCTCGCTCTGCATGTATGAAGAGGGTCCCTTCTCCCCTGCGGGGAGAAGGACAGGATGAGGGGAGAAAGCGTGGGTGTGGCTGACTGCGTAGCGCATCACCCTCACCCTGGCCCTCTCCCTCTCATAAGGGTAGGTTTTGGATCCAAGCCACAATTGGCGCGGATTTCCCCTCGTGAGGAGCCGCGTGTTCGTCATGCCCGCGCAGGCGGGCATCCAGGAGCGTCACCCCTGAACGATTGCGTATTCCCCCTGGATTCCCGCATTCGCGGGAATGACGTCTCGTCTTTTCTCAGCGTAAAAGCCTACCCCTAAAAGGCCCTCTCCCTGCCCGGGAGAGGGGAGTGGCAGCCGCCGCCTGTCGCTGGTCAAGTTTTGAGCCGAACACGATTGCCTGTATCCTCTAACCTTCAGCCTGTTCTCAACCAATACCACGCCCATCCGATCGCTTCGTACAGCGCATCAGCGCTTGTTTCCAGAGCACTGCTATTGGGAATCAACTCAAGTGGGGTCCACTGGCAGCGAGTGGCAAAGGAGATCGGCGCGGCAATGACCTGAAACCCTGCGCGTTCAAACGCCATCTGCGACCGTGACATATGGCTTGCATTGGTGACCAGGTAAATATGAGTCACTCCTTGTGGTTGAAGGAGCGCATACGACAAGCGTGCATTTTCCATGGTGTTCCGTGATTCCTCTTCCGTCCACCGCACCGGTACCTGAAAATCTTGCTCCAATGTCTCTTTCATGAATGTGGCTTCAGGTGTCGAATTCGATAACCGTCCACCCGTCACAAGAATAGGTTTCCCCGTTTTGCGATGAAGACGCGCCGCGTAGCGGAGTCGCTCTAGTGCACCGGCAGTGACACTGTCGGCATCGTTATACTCTGGTGCGCGACAGTAGCTGCCGCTGCCGAGCACGACGATCGCCTGGCCATCATCAGGAAGATGGTCGAGTGAAAGGGCCGGAATCGTTTGGAGAGGTTGCTGCAGTAAAAAACTGACGGTTGGTGTACTCAGTATCCACAGCAGTCCCCAGCCAAACACCAGCAGTGATTTTCCTATACGAGGAGAGCGCCGCAACAGCAGGAGGCCAATCCCGATAATAAGGAGAATATTAAGCGGAATGAGGAACGCGGCACTAAGGAGTTTACGCGGAATCCACGACATACAAATAGCCATCATCTGGGGTAGCGTGCGCTGTGCGCACGACGCGCTTGCCAGCTTTGATTCCTGTGCGCATGGCGCACGCTACGGTCTCTCCGGTGACAACCCCAAGACCCATCTTGCGTGGTTTGATTCAGGACGTGAATACTCAATCCTGGGATCCCGGAATGTTCTTGCCCAATGCGTAGAATTTGCAACTCAGAACTCAGTCTAGCTGACCGCTGACGACTGATCGCTGAAAGCTGTTCTACAGGGTACCTTTCGTCGATAGCACGCCCTTCACGCGTGGGTCGTACTGCACAGCGCTACTCATGGCGCGAGCAAACGCTTTGAAGCTGGCTTCGATAATGTGATGCGGATTGCGACCTTGTGTCATATTGAAGTGCAGATTCATAGCTAACTGATTCGTGAAGGCCAGGTAAAAATCGTGTATCAGCTCGACAGAGAAGTTCCCGACCTTCTCCTGCTGAATTTGCAGATTATACGCCAGAAACGGTCGACCGCTGAGATCGATCACACACGAGACGAGGGCTTCGTCAAGCGGAACGGTAGCATCACCAAAGCGCCGAATCCCTTTCTTGTCGCCGAGTGCGTCTCTGAAGGCTTGACCGAGCGCGAGGCCAACATCTTCGACGGTATGATGGTCGTCGATATGGACATCCCCGGTGGCGTGGACGGCGAGGTCAAAAAACCCATGTCGCGTGAACAGCTCAAGCATGTGATCGAGGAACGGGACGCCCGTCGAAATCTGATACGATCCTTCGCCATCAAGATTGAGGCTCAGGTGGATATCGGTTTCGTTGGTTTTGCGGTGCAGGTCGGTTTTACGCGGGTTAGCGGCCATGACGTACGCCTCCATTCAGACGATACTGCACTGCCCGCGCATGGGCCTCAAGCCCCTCCATTTCTGCCAGGCGCACAATGTGTGGTCCGAGTTTAGCAATCGCTTGTGGTGAGGCCTGGATGACACTTGCGCGCTTGAGGAAGTCGTACACTCCTAGTGGAGACGAAAAACGCGCGGTTCCGCCTGTCGGCAGGACGTGGTTTGGTCCGGCGATGTAATCGCCAAACGGCTCAGGCGAGAAGTGGCCGAGAAAAATCGCGCCGGTATGGCGAATCTCGTTCATCCAGGTGCGTGGATTTTTCACTGCCAGTTCTAAATGTTCAGGCGCAATCGTATTGGCAAGTTCTATAACTTCAGCGCGATCACGCGCGACAATCACCGCGCCGAAGTTTTTTACCGAGGCAGCGGCAATGTCGCGTCGTTTCAGCGTTGCCAGTTGCTCTGACAGCGCCTGAGCAACGGCGACGGCGACTCGTTCCGAAGTGGTGAGACACAGTGGCGCTGCCAGTTCATCGTGCTCTGCTTGCGAGAGCATATCGGCAGCGACATAGGTTGGTGAGGCACTGTCGTCGGCAATGACGAGGACCTCGCTGGGACCAGCAATCATGTCAATGTCGACGTGACCAAAGACAAGGCGCTTTGCTGTCGCGACGTAGATGTTGCCGGGGCCGACGATCTTATCGACGCGTGGCACTGTTTGTGTGCCATAGGCGAGGGCACCCACAGCCTGTGCGCCACCAATACAGAAAAAGGCATCGGCGCCAGCGAGATGCGCTGCCGCCAAAATCCCAGGGTGGTACCCGTGCGGTGACGGTGGCGAGACGACGACCACCTCTTTCACTCCTGCGACTTTGGCAGGAATTACGTTCATCAACACTGACGATGGATACGCAGCTTTGCCACCAGGGACATAGACACCGGCACGTTCCAATGGAGTAATGACCTGGCCCAGCGTCACTCCTATTGGGTCACGATAGGTCCATGACGGTTGTCGCTGTTTCTCATGAAAGTAGGTAATCCGCTTTGCCGCGGTGAGCAGGGCAGCTCGTTCGGCACGAGACAACGAGTCAAGAGCTGCGGTTAATTGGCTTTTGCTGACCTGTAATGTCGATGGTGAAAGCAGAACGCGATCGAACTTTTTCGTGAACGAGATAAGCGCGCGGTCACCTTGTTTTTTAACGAGTTGGAGGATCTCGCGTACGTGTTTTTCGACTTCTGCACTAGCGGCTTCACCACGGGTGAAGAGTTTCTGGAGATGGCGTTGGCAGGCTGGTGTTGAGGTCTTAAGGACCGGCACAACACCGCTCTTCTTGCGAGTACTTTGCATCTCTCTTCTATTTCATGCCGTCGATGGGGAGGGCAAGGACGGGGGAAACAAAAGGAGCGTGCACTCAATCGGGCCACAGAAGATGCGTACAGTCCACGGGTAGCGTGCGCTGTGCACACGCTACCCGTGGACTGAGGTCGTCGGCAAACTGCTTGTCCCTCTCTATTTCTCACTCTTCTCGCTCACGCGCCGAATATCTGCACCGAGTTGAGAGAGTTTTTCTTCTAATTGTTCGTACCCACGGTCGAGATGGTACACGCGAGAGACTTCTGTGGTGCCTTGGGCCGCGAGCGCGGCGAGAATGAGTGAAACGCTCGCACGCAAGTCCGTCGCCATCACTGGTGCGCCACTGAGGAAGGCAACGCCGTTGACTGCGGCAGTGTTACCGCGAATGAGAATGTCGGCGCCGAGCCGAGCCAACTCCTGGGCGTGCATAAAACGATTCTCGAAGACAGTTTCGGTGATCAGGCTCCGACCATCGCCCAATGCTAAGAGCGCCATCATTTGCGCTTGTAGGTCCGTAGGAAAGCCGGGGTAGGGCCAGGTGATAATATCGACACTTGAAGGTCGGCCCGTGCACGACGCAATGAGCCCGTCGGCTTCTTCTTCAATCATGACCCCGACATCGCGTAGCTTGCCGAGAAATGCGTGCAGGTGATCTGCTCGCGCGCCACGGACAAGGACTTCACCGCCCGTGATTGCTCCGGCAATGAGAAACGTCCCAGCCTCGACGCGATCGGCGATCACTTCGTGTGCCGTTCCGTGCAGGGAGGTCACGCCGTCGATGGTGATCGTACTGGTTCCTGCACCAGAGACGTGCGCTCCCATTGCATTCAGCATGGCGGCGAGGTCCTCGATTTCCGGTTCGCAAGCAGCATTTTCGAGCACTGTGGTGCCTTCGGCCAGCGTTGCTGCCATCATCAGGTTTTCTGTGGCACCGACCGAGGGAAATTCAAAAACGATATGGGCTCCACGCAACCGTTTTGCTTCGGCTTCGACATAGCCTTGTTGGTGGCGAATAGTCGCACCCAGTTGTTGGAGACCATCGAGGTGGATATTCACCGGTCGAGTGCCAATCGCGCAACCACCTGGCGTCGAAACGCGGGCACGACCAAAGCGCGCCAATAATGGTCCTAAGACCAGGAACGAAGCGCGCATGGTCTTCACCAGATCATACGGTGCTTCGAGATGACGCACGGTGCGTGCGGTCACGACGACTTCATGATCATTGAGCCAGTCAAACTGGGCACCTAATTCTTTGAGTAACCGCAGAGCTGTGCGGATATCGACTAAGCGTGGGACACGATCGAGGCGACATTCTTCTTCAGTCAATAATGTGGCAAATAACAATGGCAGAGCCGCATTTTTCGACCCACCAACACTGACCTCTCCTCGTAGTGGCATTCCTCCCCGCACAACAATCCTATCCATACTCCCTGTCTTTCTGCTGGACGTTGCGTGGGCAACGCCTCAGTCTTGCTCATGCCTTTGCGGCATAGTCCGAACTTACGAAACTCCCTGCTGGTGTGACCCCGAAGACGCTTCTCGACTGTGTCTCAATGCTTTCAGGGAAACACTCTAACCGACTTTTTTTGCCATTGCAAAATTTGTCTACAATTCCCAGAGAAATCCTACGTTGGAGGGAATTTTCTCGGTTGCATTTGTACCCAGACGACACGTTCTCGACCTTCATAATCGAGGAGACACGAGCTGGCGGAGAAGTGGCGCTGTTGTCGGGCAAGTTGCAGAACATCTGCTCCTTGGCCGTGGCCAATCTCCATCACGAGATGTCCACCTGGACGCAAATAAGTGGAACTTTCGCTCAGCAAGCGACGATAGAAATCGCGTCCGTCTGTCCCACCGTCTAAAGCGCTACGTGGCTCCCAATTCGCCACTTCTGGTTGAAGCATCGGGATGTCGTTGTGAACGATATACGGCGGATTAGAAATGATGAAGTCAAAAGTGAGCTGCTGATTCTGTAGTGGCGCGAACAGGTCGCCGTGAAGAAAATGCATACGCTCGGCCACGCCATGTCGTTGCGCATTTTTCTGCGCAACAGCTAGGGCGGCACAAGAAATATCGGTTGCCCAAACCACCGCTTCAAGCAGTTCTTTGGCCAGCGCAATAGCGATGCAGCCGCTGCCGGTGCCTACATCAAGAATGTGGAATGCGGATTGCGGATTGCGGAATAAAGGGGCCAGGGCAGAGTTCTCCAGTCTTGAATTTTGAATTTTGAATTTTGAATTTTGAATTTCTTGTTCCCTACTGACTACTTGAGTGACTACTTGAGACTGTGCCAGCGACCGTAAAACCGTTTCTACAATTAACTCCGTTTCCGGTCGAGGAATGAGAACGTCAGGTGTTACTTGAAATTCAAGCGACCAAAACTCTTGCACGCCTGTGATGTATTGGAGCGGCTCGCGTTGTTGGCGACGCTGGAGTAATTGCTGAAAACGAGCATCCTCTGTTGCAGAGACGTCGTCTTGTAGCCGTGTATACAAGCCAGTACGTGTGAGACCCAATGCATGTGCAAGTAATACCTCAGCATCGAGGCGTGGGTTGGGAATGCCGTGGATGGTCAGAGATGCAATGGCTTGGGTGAGGATGTGGGAAATAGGAACAGACATAAAAGGCTTTAGGCTACAGGCTGCAGGCCACAGGGAAGGGAGAATCCCCTTTAGCCTGAAGCCTATAACCTGTGACCTATTCAGATAGCATCTCCGCCTGATGCGAGGTGATCAAGGCATCGAACACTGAGTCTAACTCACCATCAAGAACACGATCCAGCGTATAGACCGTCAAATTGATGCGATGGTCAGTCAGACGCGACTGCGGGAAGTTGTAGGTGCGAATGCGCTCTGAGCGATCTCCCGATCCTACCATACTGCGACGCGAGGCGGTAATCGCTGCTTGTTGTTCTTCACGAGCACGTTCCAACAACCTGGCACGGAGGATTTTCAAGCCCTTAGCTTTGTTTTTATGTTGTGATTTCTCGTCCTGGCACGAAACGACAATACCGCTGGGAATATGAGTAATGCGGACTGCGGAGTCGGTCGTGTTCACACTTTGTCCACCTGGACCAGACGAGCGGAACACATCGATGCGCAAATCCTTTTCGTCGATGTGGACATCGACATCGTCAGCTTCTGGCAAGACAGCGATGGTGACTGCTGAGGTATGAATCCGGCCCGAAGCTTCGGTTTCTGGTACGCGTTGCACGCGATGTACGCCGCCTTCAAACTTGAGGCGACTATAGGCGCCTTTGCCTTCGATCATGCTGATGATTTCCTTGAAGCCTCCTAAGCCAGTGGGGTTAGAACTCATGACTTCTAGCTTCCAGCGATGACGCTCGGCGTAGCGCGAGTACATACGAAACAAGTTCGCTGCAAACAAGCTCGCCTCTTCGCCACCAGTACCTGCACGGATTTCTAATAATACGTTCTTATCGTCTAGTGGATCCTTCGGAATCAGCAGTTTCCGCAGCTCGTTCTGCAGTCGTTCATCTTTCTCTTTCAGCGAGGTCTGCTCTTCTTGTGCCAGCTCGCGTACCGCAGGGTCCTGATCATCCAGTAATCCTTTATTGTCTTCGAGTTCTTGCGTAACTTTACGCCAATCGCGAAAACATGTGACAACTTCTTCCAACGAAGAGCGTTCCTTGGCGAGTTTTTTGTACTCGTTCTGGTTGTTCATGACCTCAGGACGAATCAGGGCGTCTTCAAGCTCTTGGTAGCGTTTTTCTACACCATGTAACTTGTCGACTAAGGTATCAGCACCACTCATAAAATATGTCTCTCAGGGAAGATAGAAAGTGATTGCAGACGAAAAAGTAGGGGCGGTTGGTGAACCGCCCCTACAAAGTGTGAACTTTCTCGCTCGGCAGGTGAAATCGGGAGCGAGGGATGACTGGAACGCTACGCGCGTGCCGCCTCGCCAGCTTTGCCGTATCGACGACGGAAACGTTCAACGCGGCCACCCGTGTCCATCAGACGCTGCTTGCCAGTATAAAAGGGATGGCAGGCTGAACAGACATCAAGGTGGATCGTAGGGGATGTCGATCGCGTTTCAAAAGTATTACCACAGGCACATACGACGACACATTTCTCATATTTCGGATGAATACCGTCTTTCATTCTCAACCTCCGCTCGGTACTATTACCACCTTGCCAACAGAGCCGCAAGGTGAAGGGGGAAAAGCCATGCTGCAACAACATCTTAGCGAGATCCAAGCAGCCCTCGCCCTCGAACAGGTCGATGGCTGGTTATTCTACGATTTCCGCGGCAGTGATCCGCTTGCGTATCGTATCCTCGGGCTTGATGCAACGACCATTTCGACCCGTCGTTGGTATTATTTCATTCCCGTTCATGGCGAACCTATCGGCCTTGTCTCTAGTGTGGAACCGCATCGGCTCGATGTCTTGCCTGGACAGAAAAAGGTATTTCTCTCGTGGCAGCAACTACAGGCGGCGTTGGCGGATACGCTTCAGGGACGAAAACGTATTGCCATGCAGTACTCACCCGGCAATGCGATTCCCTATGTCTCACGTGTCGACGCCGGCACGATCGAGATGATTCGCCAGTTTGGTGTTGAGATCGTGTCTGCGGCTGATCTGGTGCAACGTTTTGAAGCCGTATGGACTCCCGCACAGTTGGAGAGCCACCTCCGGGCTGCCAAAGGCGTGCGCGAAACGGTCGATGAAGCGTTTGCCTATATTCGCCAGCAAGCACCCATAAGCGAATATGCCGTGCAACAATTCATTATCGATCGCTTCAAGTCACGGGGGTTAACGACCCATCACCCGCCGATTGTCGGAATCAATGCCCACAGTGCTGACCCTCATTACGAGCCGCAGCCTGAGGGGTCATCGCTTATCCGACCAGGGGATTTTGTTTTGATCGATTTATGGGCCAAGGAACCTGGTGGGGTCTATGCGGATATCACCTGGACTGGGTTCATGGGCAAAGAAGTTCCAGCGCGGTATCAAGAGATTTTTAGTTATGTGCGGAATGGCCGTGATGCAGCGATCGCATTTGTCAAAGATCGGATTGCGCACGAGCAGTCATTTGCTGGCTATGAGGTCGATGCTGTCACACGCAAAGTCATTACTGACGCGGGCTATGGCAATTATTTCGTCCATCGCACTGGTCACTCGATTGGCGAAGAAGTGCATGGGAATGGTGCGAATATGGATGGGTTAGAGACGCGCGACGAACGACGTGTCTTGCCGGGGACCTGTTTTTCTGTAGAGCCAGGCATTTACTTGGCTGGAGAATTTGGCGTCCGCAGTGAGATTAATATCTATGTGTCTCCACGGGAAGCAATTGTGACCGGTGCTCCGATGCAGACTGAGGTTGTGCCGATTTTGGCGTGACCCTATGCAGCTCGTCATCTTTGATATCGACGGTACCCTAACGCAAACCAATCGCGTCGATGACCAGTGTTTTGTGCGGGCGTTTGTGGATGAGTTGGGAATTTCGGGAATCGATTCTGACTGGTCGCGCTATCCGACTGTCTGTGATTCTGGGATTACGTATCAGATCTTCCAGGAGTATTTCGAGCGCAAACCGCGAGTCGATGAAATGGCCCGGTTGCAAAAACGCTTTGTCGCGCGGCTTGAAGAAGCCTATCAGCAAGAGCCGGGGCATTTCCTGGCGGTTCCTGGGGCAGCGCAGATGCTACAAATGCTGAAGCAAGACCCTGACTATCGCATCGCAATTGCGACGGGAGGATGGCAACTTTCGGCGTTGCTCAAGCTCGAAAAAGCCCAGCTCGATGTGACCGGCTTTCCTGCGGCGTTTGCCGATCATGGTATGACGCGCGAGGTGATTCTTGCGGCAGCTATGGCTATGTCACGTGGAGTATACCACCAAGCGCATTTCTCTCACGTGACGTATGTTGGTGATGGTGTGTGGGATGTGCGCACGGCGAAGACGTTAGGGCTTGGGTTTATTGGTGTTGGGCAAGGAGAGAAGGCGACGGCCTTGCGCGCTGAAGGGGCAACCGCCATTATCCAAGACTTCACAAACTATGATCACTTCAAAGAGGTGTTAGAGGAACTTCGCTATGGCTAAAGTGTGGTTTGTTCGTTCACAAAATCGCCTGGTCGCCCTCGGTGGTCGCCCAGCGTATGAAGGAGACCTGGAGAAATTAATCTGGCCGCTCGACATTGGTTTGCATCGCTATCATACTGCAGGACCGTTGGATGAAGAGGCTGGTCCACCACCGACCGAATTTGCTCAGCACGATTTGGTCATGCTGGAAGTGACACCCGCAGATCTCACAGCTGGAACGAATTATCGGGTGGGGTTTTATTCTTCGCCGTATTCGCCCAAAGCGGCGATTGCGCGGTTAGGGGAGGCGTATCGGTAATTGCGGATTGCGGATTATAGATTGTGGATTAAGAAAAGCGTTACTTTTTATCTGCAACTTGGGAACGAAAACTTTCAACGTACGAGAGATCTCTTGTCGGTTGTACAGAAGCCAGTTTTTAATCTGCAATCCGCAATCTCCAATCCGCAATAGCTGACACAGTGCCTCATTCTTTTGTACTAAACGCCGCCGCTACCACTCGCCGCTGAATTTTCCCCGTCGCGGTACGCGGTATTTGTGTGACCAAGTGAATGGTCTTGGGCACTTTGAACGCGGCTAAGCGCTCACGACAATGGGCGGTGAGATCTGCCTCACTCGCAGTGCCTTTTAAGACAACAGCCGCTGCAACTTCTTCACCATACTTCGTATCCGGCACTCCAAAGCACACTGCCTCAGCAACGGCTGGGTGAGTTAATAGTGCTTCATCAATCTCACGTGGCGAAATTTTTTCGCCGCCACGATTGATTAGCTCTTTCAATCGACCAACGAGCGTGAGGTAGCCATCTGCATCGAGAATGCCTTGATCGCCTGTACGAAACCAGCCGTTGGTAAACGAAGTAGCGTTTGCTTCCGGGTTGTTATGGTAGCCGCGAGTGACATTCTTACCTTGAATGACCACTTCCCCTTGGGTACCTGAAGGGAGCAGTTTGCCGTTGTCGTCCATGATGCCAACTTGTACGCCAGTGCCTTGGCCAACTGACCCTGGTAGCCGTTTTCCCGGTGGTAGTGGATTCGATGCCATCTGATGTGCAGCTTCGGTCATGCCATAGGCTTCGAGTACGGGACAGCCAAAGCGCGATTCCATGCCTTCCATAGTGGCAGGCGCGAGTGCCGAACTGCACGAGCGGATGAAACGTAACCCGCTTGTTCCCGGTGCTGGAGCGTGATCTTCATCAGCCCGAGCCAGCAGCACTTGGTGAATGGTGGGAACCGCGGTGTACCATGTGGCGCGATGCTCTTTTACCACTGGCCAAAACGCACCCGCGCTAAAGCGTGGTGGCACGACCACTGTCCCACCGGAACGAAACGTTGCCAGCGTAGACGCGACCAATCCATGCACATGGAACAACGGCATCACACAGAGTGAAACATCATTCGACGTCAACGCATACGTTGCAACTACGTTTGCTGCTGAGGTCAACAGATTGTTATGGGTCAGTGGAACACCCTTGGGGCGGCTAGTGGTACCGCTGGTGTGTAAAAAGAGCGTGACATCCTCTGACGAGGGAGTTGCTTGTTTGCGCGTAAACGGTGACTTCTTCAGCGGAGCCAATTCGACCTGACCATCTGGCGACAGTGTCGTTTCGATCAGCAATGCTCCTGCTGGGGCTGCCGCGCGCGCTTGTTCGGCCCCACCTGGAGGAACCAGCAAAACTTTGGCTTCGATGTCTTCAAGATAAAAGCGGAACTCATCAGTAGTGTAGGCGGGATTGAGTGGAGCAGCAGTTGCAGCCGCTGCGCCGACCGCAAGAAACATGGTGATGACTTCAATACCATTCGGTAAGGACATGGCCACACGGTCGCCACGGCCAATGCCTAATTCCTGCAGTCTCGCCGCGAGGCGCTCTATCTGTGTATGTAAAGAACTGTATGAGACGACCGGTCCACCTTCTGGGACAACGAGTGCTGGGTGTGATGGGGCACCAATCGAGAGTAAATCAGAAAGCGTTGTAAAACTTTGCGTAGTCATGAGCGGCTTTTAGCGTACTCCCCAGCAAATTGCATCTCCCAGGAAAGGCTGGTCCTCGAGTTACGCAGCCTTCTCTTGCTCAGTATGTTGGACGAGCCAAGTACGAATCAATGCCCGAAGCGGGAGTTTCTTCTTTTTTGCTACACGTTTCAGTTGCATCAACAAATTCGTGTCAAGGCGAAGGCTAAGTATCTCAGTTTTTCGCGGATACTTGCGGAGGCCTACTTCTTCTAAATGTCCGGCAGCTATGAGTTCCTGAGTAGTGTAGCGTTCGTAGTATCGAGCTTTGACTTCAGCGGAAGCCTTAGGATCAAGAGGAGGAACAGTAACCTTCGCTTTGCGTGTCATACGGCTACTTTACCTTACGACGATACAATTTGACATCCGCTTGCCTTGCGGGCATGGCGTGAAAAACAAACCAGTGATCCCTTTTATCTTCATAGACAAACTCCACAAACCGTCCCACATCAGTTTTTCCTATGACCTTGTAGGTCTTTTCTCCGCCCTGAGGATTACGAAACAAAAGGTGGCGATTGAACAGACATTCGCGAATCTCTGCTTCGTCGACGTCATGGCGCGCGAGATTGCGCCAGTGAAAACGAAGTGGCTTCACTTTGCCCTACTTCACAAACGGCTTTGGATCAAGGAAACGATCGAGCACATTCTTCGTAATACGCGAAACATTATTCTTATACTTGTTGTGAGATAAACTGCCAGCCCAAGCAATGGAGCTTGAGGCCCACAACGCGCCGCCATTCTGTGTCTCATAAAAAACCATATCTGCGCGGACCAACTCGTTTTCGGTGCCGCCAAGACCAGGGTAGGTGGCTAACAGTTCTTCACAGACAAGCAGGTAGACGTCCGTGTGCTTGCCCATCGAGGTGGCGAGCACTAACGCATGTGGAGGAGTACCGAGCAGGCGATCGGCACGATCAATCTCCAACCCTGCTGCACCACCACCAATCAGGCCGAAATCACCGATGGTTTCTTCTTTGCCAATACCTTCGAAGATAAAAGCTGCGCGTGGATGATAGCTATCAGGGAGTCGCGTGTACGGCGCAGAAATATCAAATCCTTGGGCGGTGAAGCCGGTGCCGACAATCATTTGTGGTGGACGACTTTGGCGTCGCCACAAGCCGCCATATTCGCCAGTGAAGCTATGATAATACTCGCCCGGCTCGGCAGCCCAGGTACGAATGCCTCCTTCGTTGCGTCGGACTTCCAAGACACCAGGTAACTCTGGGTGATAGGCAATGCGCCAATACCAACCGTTAGCACCCAAGTACATGAGACGTCCGCCACTACGTTCGTAAGCCATCATCGCATCCCACATCTGTTTGGAGTGATATTCAGGGTGAGTGCTGGAGAGGATAACACTGTACGGTTTCAACACTTCATAGCCATAGTTATGCAAGTCTTCATCAGAGATCACGTCAAACTCATAGCCCAGCGCTTCTAACCAATCTGTGATATGCGTGTCGGCGTTGAACTGCCATAGCGATGACCCATGGCCACCGAGTGCGGAAATATGTTTAGGCCGCATATTGAGAATTGGCCTGAGCCGCGAAGAGTAACAGACACCCGAACCGTCTGAGTGCGAATCATAACAGGATAATCCGTACTCGCGGTGTTCGTTGAGAAACAGACTGTTCTTATCGAGTGTGGTTAACCGGCCTCCCAAGACCTCGATCAGACCCGCTGCGTTGAATGCCATATGCTCGTTGGCATAGGCCATATAACTGGCGGTGGGCAGCAAGAAGGCGATCTTCTTCTCTTTGCCAGGGAGTGGGCGAACCGCGAAGGGAATATACTCCTCTTCATTTCCCGAGGAGAGGCGCGCAGCATACAAGCCGCTTTTAAGGTTTGCGGGAACAGTGAGCGCGAAGTCAACTTCCCAGCCTGCATCATACACGTCGTCATCATGAAAATGGATCGCACCGTAGTGTTGCGGCTGTTGCTGCCAGTCCATGAACTCGCCAGTCCAATTGTGGCCTTTCATACCGCGGACGGGGAGGTTCACGATGTGACCATGCAAACGGTTTGGTGAAATATCGCTGACCTTGGTCGAACTGATATCGTGCGAGAAATCCCATACCGCAACGACACTGGTGACAAGCTGAGGTGGAATCGCCCCGTTTTTCAATACTTCCATCTCGGTACGACTGAGGACTCGATTGGCCAGACACGGCCTCTCGATCTTGCCGTTATACTTGTGATCAAGTTTGCCTTTGCCTGATCCCGTACGACTGGCGGCAATCATCAAAGGCGCTTGGTGATTGCCAATGCTTTTGGTTTTGGCTTTCGTACGTAACTCAGCGCTGTCATGCGCTAGCGGATAACTCACCAGCGGTTCTTGATAGAGTGTGACCTCTTGGCTTTTGCCATCGTACGTTGCGGCGACGAAATACCACTCACGTGCAAGCAGAGGATTCTTGGTCGCGATGATTTCTTCCTTGCCACGTCCATCACCAAGCACTACAGCGAGCGAACCATCTTCAGCGATAATGAGCGCAAATCCTGCTTTGTGACGGTCTTGTAACTTTGCAGCGATCACCTGCCGACCTTTGTTCGGCGTGGTCGGCCAGATAATCGCTTGGAGAGTAAAACTTTGCAGGTTCTCTAACCGTGAATGATTTGTGACAGTAACATACGACCCAGACTCGATAATTTGCTTGCGACCTTTGTAGGTTTTGTTGGCGGGGGTGGTGATGACTTTTTCTTTCACCCCCGGCCCTGCAGGATTGGTATCGCCGCAGATAATACGCACGATCTCTGCTTGATAGGTTGGCAGTTCACAGTTGACCATGAACTGAATGGTTTCGCCTGGAAGGACACTGATTTTGTCGCTATAGCCGGTGATTTTCATGGGAACCTCAATGAGAATGTAGGGGTCAAGAGAAACTTTGAGACTAGAGGCTTGAGACTAGGGGCTTGGGTGGGGAGGACTAGTAGTCAGTCCATTTAATTTTGAGGGATACATGTTCGTCATACCCGCGCAGCCTGTCCCCGGTCATGAGGGGAGCGGGTATCCAGGATCTTCAAGCCAGCGCCTCTGGTGATGCCTCCTGGATTCCCGCATTCGCGGGAATGACGTCCCTCGGCTACCCATCAAAACTTTCTAGACTGACTACTAGTCTCTAGTCTCAAGCCTCTAGTCTCCTCCTAGATGTCGCGTCCCACATACTTCTTCCACCGCCGCCGAAAAATTTCACGCTCAGCCTCTTCGATGGTGGTGAACACCTGATCTTTCACGAGCTTGACCGGTTTACCGCGCTCGCCGGGAAGTAGCCCCAAGGTCCACTCTTTATGCGGTTTGGTGCAAACCAAGACATATTTATCCTTCGGGTCTTCGCCACGAAACACGTTGAGGACACGCTGTAAGTGCGAACTGTGGTGACCGATGGGTTTGCGTTGAAACTCTTCGATGATCGCGTGGTCGTGTTCACTGACTTTATAAATAAACGCCATGATGCCGCCTCGTTAATGGTAATCTTGCATAGGTCAATCGTCGCGCCCGATATTCAACGCTCTGCCCACGATTGTCAACGGCAAAGGGAGCCCGGCGATTCATCGCCGGGTGATAGCCGATTTTTCCAACGTTTCAATCAACAACAAAATCTCCGCAGCCATCGTGTAGTCCAAATCCGGCGCAGCGGCGAGGCTGCGGTCGCGGCTGCCAGCGACGATGGCTTGTAGGTATGGGATGAATGTACTGACACCAGCGGCTTCCCACCCGGCGGCTTGCTCTTGGAGGAAAGCCGCTGCTCCTGCTACGTCGCCAGCTAGCAAGGCCTGGGTTGCAGTAAAGCAATCGCGACCAGCGTCACTGTGGTTCTCCCCACCGTCCCGCCGATAGGCAAGATAACAGGCGAGAGCGTTCTGCCTGGCCTCTGCAGCCGCAGTGGGGTTGCCGGCATCTGTCTCAATGTTGACGAGGGTGCCCCAAGTTTTCCACGGCTCAGACGCGTGGCCGAACTGCGCATCACATTGAATCGCCCGGCGGATTTCCTGCCGTGCTTCGTCGAGGCGACGGAGTTTGCGGAGTACGTTGCCGAGATTACTCCTCGCGAGTCCTTCGTCCGCGACATCACGCATCTCGACATATTTGTCTGCGGCTTGCCGGTAAAAGGCTGCGGCTTCCTCCGGGCGATTGAGGACACCGTCATACAAATTTCCCAGTTGCAAAAGCGTGCCCGCCTGTCCGGCGACATTGCCGAGCCGCACCGCGATCGCCAGCGATTTGCGGTAGGCCTCCTCCGCCGCTTCCGGCTGGCCGGCGTCCTGATACACCATGCCGGTCTGATGCCAGAACACGGCGACGGTGCCTGGTTCGTCCAACTGCGTGAATCGTTCGCGAGCTTCGGCATACGCCGCCAGCGCTTCTGGGTAGCGACGCTGCTGCAGGCGCACGGTACCCAGATTGCCTTTGCCAACGGCGACCTGCCGGGCGTCTTCGAGTTGCTCTGCGCGCTGAATGTTCTCTTCGTAAGCCGCTGCCGCTTCGTCGAGCCGGCCCAAGGCGAGAAGACAGTCGCCTTGTTCTGAGAAGCAGGCAGACGCCATCCGTTCTGCGACTTTGTCAGCCTGCTCTTGTGCGATCGCCTCGAAGCGCTGGCGGGCTTCGGCCAGCAGCGGCAAGGCCTGTTCCGCTCCGCCGACCGTCCGCAACACGCGGACCAAGAGCCAGCAAGCCAAGGCCAGATCATAATCCGCATTGGGATAAGCCTGCTCGCCTGCTGCCCGAGCACGCTGGAGTAATTGCTGCGCGCCAGTCAGCGCCTCGCGTAAGTGGCCACTGGCAAGCTGCTGCTCGATGCGGGTCCGCGCTGCCTCGAACTGTGCGTGATTCCACGCCGCACCGAGCGCAGCGGAGGCGGCGTCGCGTACCTGGCCGACACGTGCGAGCAGTCGTGGCTTGCCAGCATTTCGCAACAAGCTGTAGAGCGACGTGGCCAGATCAATGGTCGCTTCGGCATCGCCCGCCGCCTGCACGAGGTCGAGCAGGGCAAAGAGGTTCGACAGCTCCAGCACCGTCAGTGTCGCTGCGAGTTCGGTGTTTTGACTGCTCTGCTGCACGAGGAAATCCACATACGCGGTCATCGCCTCAACCCAGCGAACCGTCAGTGCTTCGCGCTCGGTCGCGTCCATGCGCCCACGCAGGTACGGGCACAGCGCGGGATTGAGGGTGAGATGATTGTAACGGTTTGGCGTCGCCAGGCCCGTAGCGAGCAACTCATTTGCTAGCGAGCCCACGTCGGCTTCTTGCCACTCCATCATCACGCGGAGCACGACCGGATGAACGCCACCATGAAACACCCCAAGCACCCGCGCTCGTTCCTGGTTTGCTGCTGACAGCCGTTGCAGAGAAAGCTCGACGCTGGCGAAAAGTGAGTGCTCGCGACTGCCGGGGAACTTTTTCTCCATCGCTGCCATCAGCTCGACCAGCGAGGTGCGGGTGGACCCGACGCCCTGGCTGCGCAGGGCCGGAGCTAGCAGTGCTAGCGTACGAGCGTGGCAATGGACGGCATCGACGAGCTGTTCGATCTCTTCGCGTTTGGCATCTTGATCCCTCACCCCGCCTTCTCTCTGAGGGAGAGGGTTGTGCAGAAGATCAGCATTGACAACGCGCTCAACCAGTTTGACCGCATCCTCGCGGTCGAGCTGATGTAACTCACGCCGCTGCCGCGTAGCGTCGAACGGTGCGGGCAGTGCCTCACGACTAGTGAAGATGAGTCGAGTGTCACCGATCTTCAACAATTGCTCACATAACGTGAGAATGGCGGTCAGTTCTTCGCGGGCATCGTCTGACAGTGCCTGCGGCGTCTCTTGCGCCATGAACGGTGGTAGGAGAATGCTCTCCATGTTGTCGATGACCAACAGCGTGGACTGCTCGCGCAGCGCACGTTCGATTGCTTGCATCGCGAGATCGAGATCGCCTGCGGCTGAGAACGAATCATTGACCAACTGCTTGCCCAGCGCATCGACGACCGCACGCTGATTGCCATGGGTCTCGACCGAGACAAACGCGGCGCGTTGGATCTGCTGCGAGCGCACTGTCCAACGAGCAAACTCGGCAGCCAGCGCGGTCTTGCCTTCACCCCCTTGGCCACGAATCACAGCATAGCGATTCATCAGAGGTGAGGGAAGAAAAAGGAGCCGCTGCAACGCCAGCAGCTCGCGGCTGCGACCGATGAAGCCGGTTTCTGGCTCGTCCGGTACACCGAGTTCTGGTGCATTCGGACGTTTACCTAAACGGGCTGCGAGAGCAGTCTTAGAGTCCTCAAGGGTCTGTTTAGTTGGTGTGGATTTGAAGAGCTGCGGGTCATCCTTTTCCTGGAAGAGCACTGGCACGAACCAATCTTCGAGGCGGAATTCGCCGGCGCCGAAAACATGACCACGGAAGGTGTCGTCCTTGAGCTGACGCTGACCGGCGAGCATGGCGTCGCCCACGCGTTTACCCGCCGCTAGCGCTTGGTAAAAGACCGCGACGAAGCGTGTGGCGGTTTCGACTAACACACTATGACTCATGGCCACCACCGAGGCGACACCGACTTTCAGTAGTTCAGAGGCGACGGACTCGGACGCTTTTTCAGCCTGCGCAGTCTGACAGGCTTCGAGAAAGACCAGCGGGATGCGATGATCGCGCAGCAGTGGACCGAGGTCGTTGGTAAACACCGTGACATGGCGACGCTGCTCCAGCTTGCCAATGTCGTCTGGATGCTCGAAGCATAGCCCACCGAGACCAACCGTGCGGTCGTAGACACCATGACCATCGAAGTGCACGACATGATAGGGCTGCTTGGCATCACGAGCGCGATCGAGTTCCGCCCGCAAGGCCGGCAGTGTCGGCGGACTGAGCACGTGGATCTTCACCAACCCTGGCAGCGCTTCCATCGCCTCGACCAGTGGCAACGCGCTGACGCGATGGTCAAGGTAACCGCAGGCGTCATCCTCCGGTCGTGCAGTGACGAGCAGGATACGGATGGGTGGGGTGACGATGGGAATAGGAAAACTTTCTGTTGCCGTCAGCCTTCTGCGTACGCGGGTGGCTTTCGCGCGTTGGAAGAAATAGCTTTTGTCATCGTGCAGCAGTTCCCACGGCAAGCCAAGCAGCAGTGTGGCAACTTCCTTGGCTGTGTTGATTTCAGCTTCAGGCAAGCCAGCTTCAAATATAGTATCAATCTGGACTGAAAAGCGGCGGCCAGCATGGCTATTGATATTTGCCCAGGCAGTGGTGAGGTTTGCCGTATGGGTCAGTGGCATCGCCTCGTCGAACAAAAGCCGTCCCCATTTGATGAGGCTCTCTTCAACTTTTCGCGCGCGGTCCCGGAAGTAATGACTTGGCCAGATGGCATACTTCTCCAAGTACCAGCGCAGTTCCTCTGCCTCAATTGGTCCGATAGGAGCGACGAATGGCCACTTCTGCATGCTGTGCGTGGGTTGCTGTCCCGGCGTAGCCGATTCATACACCAACTGAGCGCGAGCCGAGGCACGGCGGACACCGTCTTTCTCGGTGAACTTCAAGTCGGTGAGTTCGAGCACCAGCTCTTCCAGAGGCTCGGCCTTGGGCTGTGGCGTAGGCGGAGGGTCTGTCGGCAGCCGCTTCCTCACGGCAACGAGGATCTCATGGATTGCCGCTTCGATGCCACCTGCATCACTACTCACCGGGATGTAGGTTGGTTCCTCGCCAAAGAATTGTTCCAGCACACCGAGTTTGGTGCCATTCAAGGAGAGCGGGATGACTGGGAACTGCTCTTTGCCACGCCGCTTGCGGATCTCCAGAGCGTGGACTAACTCCATACCAACCCATTTGGATTGCAACGAGCCAGTGCTGACCACGACGGCATAGGCCGAGGCGTCATCAATGGCTTGCTGAATCTCCGACCACAGTGGGTCGCCACCGTGTAACTCGCGCGAGTCGATCCATACATCTTGCCCAAGGTTGGCAAGCGCGGTGCGGAGATTGCGCACGAAGGTGTCGTCTTGTGAGCTGTGCGAAATGAAAAGCTTTGACATGAGATGAACTACTCCCCCACTAGTAGCTATGCCTTTGTGCAATTATGGAAGGTCAAAAGTCAAACACTAAAGGCCGACAGAGGAGGGCACGTTTGCACGCTGATGAAGTTTGACGAGCAGCGTCGGTAACCGCTCTCTTTATCCCCTCATCCTGCACCAGTCACAACGTAGGAAAAACCGCTGCGATTGAAGTGCGGTGCTGCGAGTATGGGTCCCTTCTCCCACCGGGAGAAGGTCAGGATGAGGGGGTCGAGAGATGAACACCACTATTCTTTGTGTGGCCAAATTCCACCGAACTGCCACCGAAATTCCACCGTTTTGCCACCGTGTCACGCTAAATCGAACCGCGCAACATTGGCACACTCACAGTCCCCGGCCATAAATGGCCGGGCTACATAACTACGCCGGATGAATCCGGCTTCAGCCCCATTTATGGGGCGTTGTGCTGTAGCCCGGTGATTTATCGCCGGGGAGAGAAGCGAGACTATTTGTGACGAAGTGTACGAATCTTCTGTGGTCCGATTTAGCCCTCTACCATGACGATTGGTACTGTCCTCCCATGACGACAACAAGAGAACACGTGATGAAACCCCCAAAGCAAAAACGCCCTGTAACCCAGCAATTCTCATTTTGACCTATGACAACCGTCAATGTAGGCCGGAATAAGGATTTTAGAAAAAATAACTTTAACAACTGTGAGCTCGAGGGAGTAAGGAATAATTCCACTCTCCATGAAAGGCCTGTGGTTTCAACTTCAGGGTGGCCAGTTCTTCTTTCGTCACTTCCTTGCCG
>Ga0194132_10003682_pt1 | contig 26947 bp, 21 predicted proteins | sample TA2KigOf80mmetaG_FD_148612 | JGI IMG/M metagenome (GOLD analysis project Ga0194132, IMG submission 148612) | Freshwater microbial communities from Lake Tanganyika, Tanzania - TA2015054 Kigoma Offshore 80m | ecosystem: Environmental > Aquatic > Freshwater > Lake | place: Tanzania: Lake... | reverse complement strand
GACCACCGCCGGCGGCGGCGCAGGCGGCGGCGCGACCACGACGGGTGGGGGCGGAACCTCGGCCACCACGGTCGCGGGCAGCACCTCGGCCGCGACGACTTCCGCGGGTAGCACTTCCGCGGCGATGATTTCGGCGGCCACGGGTTCGGACGGCAGGATTTCCGCGGCCACCGGCTCCGGTTCCAGAATCTCGGCCGAAACCGGCTCGCGCAGCGCCTTCCACTTCGCGGCCACACTCTCCTGAATCGCGAGGATGCCGCCGACGCTCTTGAAGTGCAGCCGGAAGCACTTCTGGCGCACGCCCTGAAGCTGCGTCATCAGCTTGTGGATCCACACGCCCTTCGCGTAGGTCAGCGGCGGTTCCGGCACCATCTTCCCTTCCAGAATGAAGCTCGCGAGGTTCTCGCCCTCCTCGAAGTTCTTCATCGCCGGCAGGTTGATGTCGCGCGCGTCCTTGATGATGTTGCGGAGCGCCTTCCACGACTCGCGCAGCACCGCGAGCACCTCGCCGATGAAGTCCGGGCCGGGGGTGAACTGGCCGCGCTGCGCCGCCCCGAGCGCGTCGAGGTAGGCGTCGGCCTTGTTGAACGCCTGACGCGACTCTTGGTACAGGCGCTGTACCTCCAGTTGGAACCGGTACCGCTCGACCAACTCGTCCTTCTGGTCCTTGTCCACCTGCGCGGCCATTTGCACGTGCAGCAGGTACACGCGCCGGTCGAACGACTTGAACCACTCCCAGTTCTCGTCCTGCTCCTTCTCCAGTTCCTCCATCTTGCGCTTGGTCTTGGGCGACGGCCGGCCGACGATGTTGGCCCGCAGCGCTTGGAGCTCCTTGTACAGTTCGGCGTGGGTCTCGGTGTGCTTCTCGCACCCGTCGTACAGCTTGTCGAGCACCTTCTCCATGCGGTCGTCGTCCCACGGCTTCTCCTTGACGAGCGCGTTCAGCTCGGAGATGTCGCCGGGTTCGAGCGGGCGGTCGTCGTAGCACCCCTTGTACTTGGGGTCGTAGGTCGTGTCGGCGTGCTCGTTGTCGATGAACTTCTGGACCGCGACCGCGTCGGTCAGTTCGGTGTTCTTGGGGATCTTGAACACCATGCGGAGGAACTTGTACGTCAGGCGCTCGCGCAGGTCCGCGGGGTTACCGAACAGCAGCCACGGCGAGCGGTGGTCGATGACCGCGGGCACGAACCGGCGCTTGGCGTTCTTCTCGCGGTCGGCGTCGCACGGGTGCGAGCGCCACATCGGCGGGGTGTCGTCCCCGTCCTCCATCTCGTCGGCCTCGGCGTCGAACACCTCGATGTTCTGCCCGTCCGTCGGGTGGGCGATGACCGGGGGCAGGCCGAGGGTCGGCTCCTTCTTCTGCCGCCGCACCACGGGCGCGGCCCGGTCTTGGTGCAGGTACAGGTCGTTCGTGTACAGTTTGTGGTCCATCGCCACCGACAGGTCGCGCAGGGCCTGCATGAAACACTGCATGGCGAACCGGACGCGGAGCAGCCCGTGGGCCGAGGCGTTACTGCCGGCCGCGCTCACGGCCACGAGGTCGGCGTGGAACTCCTCCTCGCGCCGCACCGCCAGTTCTTGGCGCACGATCATCTTGTACGCCTGAAACATGACCTTGCGCCCGAGCCACAGCGGGCCGCCGATGGCGTACCCGAGCCACTTGAACGACTCGCTCGACTTGCACGCCGACACCAACCGATCCAAGACGTCCTCGCCCTGCACCATGTCGCGGATCACGCGCTGCATGATGTGGACGTAGTTGCTCGTGTTCCCGACGTGGCTGAAGTGGCCCAACTCGTGCGCCAGAATCGCCTTGAACTCGCTCAGGTTCACCGCGTTCACCAGCCCCAGCCCCAGCAGCACGTCCTTCTTAGGCTCTTTGAACAGGCTGAACAAGCTGGTGCGCGCGATACACATCGCGTTCACGTCGGCGGAGACGAGCAGCCGGTTCGGTTCCGGGGCACCGACCTCGTCGCACAACTGGCGCATGAACTCGAACAGGACCGGGTGCTCGTCCTCGGTCAGTTCGACGTGCCCGTCGCGCCCGCCTTCCGGGCGCTTGAAGAACCCTTTGACAAGGAACACGAGCGCGAGCACGGAGAACGCCAGCCCGATCACCTTGATCGGGAACAGGTGCTCGAAGCTCCACACGCACCAGAACGCGAACAGCGCGAAGAACAGCACCGCGCCGATGTAGAGTGTGAGGAACAGTACGAGGCCGGCGAGCAGGCGCTTCTGCTGGCGCTTGAACGCCGCGGGGTAGTCGGCCAGCCCTTCGGGGAGGTTCTCCGGCTGCGGCGGGTACGGCACCGCTTTCCCGTCCACCTTCTTGAGGCGGCGCGGCTCGTCACCGTCTTCGTCGTCCGCGGCGCGCTTGTTCTTCTTCTTAGGCGGCGGCGGGTCGTCCTCGTCCTTCGCCCGGCCCTTGTCGCGCTTGCCCTTCGGCGCGGGCGCGTCGCCGTCGTCCGCGCCGCGCTTGTCCTTCTTCTTGGGCGGCGCGTCGTCGTCAACCACTTCCACGGGTTCGACGGGGTCGAGGTCGGGATCGTCTTTCGGTGCGGCCATACGTTCCTGTCGGCGGGGGCCGGCGCGAGGTTTCAGCGTCCCTAAAACGATGGCGGGGCGCGCGGCGGAAGTCAACCCCGTAGGCGCGCCGACACCCCAATTCTAGGAGGCGCGTGTGGGCGCGATCGACTGGGCCGCGGCGCGGCGGCAGATCATCCTCGACCCGACCGTGACGATGCTGAACACCGGCTCGTTCGGGCCGCTACCGGAGCCGGTGTTCGCGCGCGCCACCGAGCTGCGCCGCCGCCTCGCCGCCGGCCCCACGGACTTCTACGTCCGCCAAGCGCCGCCGCTACTGTGGGAGGCGCGCGAGCGGACGGCCGCGTTCCTCGGCACCACCGCGCCGCGCCTCGTCTTCACGTCGAACGTCTCCGCGGCCATCAACCTCGTCGCCTCCGGGCTGCGGCTGAACGCGCCCGGCGAAATCCTGATGAGCGACCACGAATACGGGGCGATGATCTGGTGCTGGGAGCGCGCCGCCCAGCGCCAAGGGCTCACGATCCGCACCTTCCCGCTACCGACCATGACGAGCGACCCGGCGGAGATCGTGGCGTCCGCGGCGCGCGCCATGACCCCGCGCACGCGGGCGCTGTTCTTCAGCCACGTCCTGTCGCCCACGGGCCTCGTGCTGCCGGCGAAGGAACTGTGCGCCGAGGCCCGCCGCCGTGGAATCGCCAGCGTGGTGGACGGCGCGCACGCGCCGGTTTACGTGCCGCTGAACGTCTCCGACGTGAACGCCGACTTCTACACCGGGAACCTGCACAAGTGGCTACTCGCGCCGAGCGGCGCGGGGTTCCTCGCCATCGGCCCCGGCAACGAAGACCGCCTGCAACCGCTGCACGTGAGCTGGGGCTACTTCGCGGACAAGTACCCCATCAGTGACAGCGGGCAATCGGTCGGCCCGGACGCGCGCGACGCCTACGGCAGCACGCCGCGCACGCGGTTCTTGGAGTTCGAGGGCACGCGCGACATCTGCCCGTGGCTCGCGGTGCCCGCGGCCATCGACTTCCAAACCGCGCTGGGTTTCGACAACGTCCGCGCGCGGATCGCGGAACTGGGCGCGTACACGCGCAAGGTGATCGGCGACGGGGTGGGCCTGCCGCTCGCGACCCCGCCGGCGCTGGGCGGCGCGATGACCGCGTTCGAGCTACCGCCCGGCCCCACGGCCCCGGAACTGCGAAAAGAACTGTGGGCGCGGCGCGTGGAAATCCCGGTGATCGAGCGCCCGACGCGCCTGCTGGTCCGCGTCAGCCACCACTTCTACACGACCGAAGCCGAGATCGACCGTCTCGCGGAAGTGCTGCGCGAGGTGCTGTGACGGTAGCGAGCGGCGCGCCTCGTTCCGTAACGCTAAGCCGAATCGATGCGCGCGAAGCGCGGGACCGGCGCGCCGTTGTGGGCGACGGTTTCGAGGAACATCGCGAGCGGGCGCACCCACAGGCCGGTCGCGTTGTACAGCGGCCGGTACACCACGAGCAACTCGTCGGTCTCGCTGTGGCGGGCGACGCCGATCACCTCGTACTCGCCGCCCTTGTAGTGCCGGTAGCGGCCCGGCGCGGGGACGCCCACGGGCAATTCGCTCGCGGGCACAGGTTCCGTATTCGCCACGGCACGCCTCCGCTACTTCGCGCGCGGCGGCGGAGCCACCGGCAACGCGGGCTTCTTCTCTTCTGGTTTCTTCTCTTCTGGCTTCTTCTCTTCTGGCTTCTTCTCTTCTGGCTTCTTCTCTTCTGGCTTCTTCTCTTCTGGCTTCTTCTCCGGCGGGTCCATCGGCTTGGTGATGCCGTTGGCGTTCTTGAGGGTCTTGCGCACGGCCTCAATGGTCTCGTGCAACTTCACCGCGCGGCGGGCCGCGTCGGTTTCCTTTTCGGCCGCCAGCAACCCGGCGTCGATCAGCTTTTGGGCCTCCGGCCGGTGGCCGAGCAGCGGGCGCACGGCCAGCAGCGCGCCCTGATACATGCGGTAGGTGGCGACGAACTCGCGCGGCCCGTTGTACAGGTCCGCGCCCTTGTCGTGGACGTCGCGCAGGCTCTCGATCACGAGTTTGTCGAAGGCCCGCACGTCGGGCAGTTTGGGGTCTTGGGCCGCGGCCGGGGCCGCGGCGAGGGCCGCGGCCAGCGCGAGGGCCGCGCACAGTCGGGGGGGCATGGTCGGTCTCCTGAGTCGCGTCGGGCGCGCCAATCATCGCGCGCGCCGGTCGGGGTTGCAACGCGCCGCCGGTTCCGCCTAACATACCGACCCCGTATTGCAGTGCCCGCACGGAACCGGACCCGTGGCCGACAAGTTCACGCACCAGATCACCGACGCGCTGACCCGGCTCGCGGCCGAACCGCGCGGGCTGCCGCTGTACGCCTCCAAAGCCGAACCCGGCCTGTTCCCCAACACCGCGGTCGCCAAACCCGCCGCGCAGAAGTGCCTCGCCGACGAACTCGTCCGCGCCAGCGCCGCCGACGCCAAGCGCTTCGCGCTGACCGAAAAGGGCTGGGACTTCCTGCTGGCTGCGGTGAACCCGAAGCAGGTGCTGGAAGACTTCGTGCGCGCCCTCGAAGCGCGCCAAGGCGAAGTGGGCGAGTTGCTCGATACGGCGCGCAAAATGGCCGAGAGCCTGCAAGGGCTGAAGGAAGCTGTGGCGCGGGTGCTTCCAGAGATTGCAGCGTCGAAGGTGCATGTGCCCGTTAGCGCGCCCCAACCTATCACCCCCGCCCCCCCCTCCCTTCAGGGAGGGGGGGAGTCAGACACTGGCGCTCCCCACAGTTTGGCGGCGCGCGCTGGCTCTATCTCCCCCCCTCCCTTCAGGGAGGGGGGGCCGGGGGGGGGGGGGGGCCCCGCCCCCCCCCCCTCGGGGGGGGGGGGCCGGGGGGGGGGGGGGTCCTCGACGCGCCCCCCTTCGCCCTCGCGCCCGCCGTCGTCACCCACCTGCGCGCGCGCCGCGCCGCCACCGACTGCCCGCTGCCGGAGTTGTTCCGCGCGGTCGCGCAGAACGCGGCGCTGACCATCGGCGAGTTCCACGACTGCCTGCGCCAGCTTCACACGGACGGCGCGCTCTCGCTGCACGCGTGGACCGGCCCGCTGTACGCCCTGCCGGAACCGCAGTACGCCCTGCTCATCGGCCACGGCATCGCCTACTACGCCTCGCTTCGCGCCTGAACACGGAGGTTCTTCTCATGACCGCACTTGCGACCGCACCCGTAGCTACCGAACTCGCGCTGACCGACCGCGCGCGCGACGTGCTCAAGCGCGCGGGCAACCCGTTCCGTAACTACTTCGCCCGCAACCCGGACGACGAAGTGTGCGCGCGGTTCCACGTCCCGGAGCTGTTCGCCGCCGAGCGCGACCTGCTCCACGCCATCATCGACCTGTACCGCTACGACCCGCAGACGCACAGCGAAGTCGTGCCCGTCCTCGGCAACAAGGGCGCGGGTAAAACCCACCTGCTGCACAGCATCAAGCACGGCACCGGCGGGCAGTGGCAACTGCTCGTCACGCCCGGCGTGTACCAGCGCGACTCCGACTTCCTCGAATACCTGCTGTTCCAGATCATCGACACGCTCCTCGGCGGCGGGAAGCAGAAGGGCGTGCGCCCGCTCGACTACGTCGGCGACCAACTCGTGCGCCGGATGCTCGGCGTCGCGCTGCGCGAACTGAGCGAGAGCGAGAAGGTGGAACTGTTCCCGCCGCCGGGCCTCGGCCGGTGGGCGCGGCGGCTCGGCCTCGGCACGCAACAGGCCCGCGAGCGCGCGGAGTGGCTGGCGGAGAACCTGAGCGGGTACGCGAACTTCGCCCGCGCCCCGGTGCCCGTGCTGCAAGCGCTCACCGACGCCGGCCTGACGCCGCAAAAGGCGTTCGACCTCATCTCCGCGTACGTCCAGAAGGCGGAAGCGCACAACACCGCCGGCCTCATGCGCCGGCACATCTTCCAAGGGTTCGCGAAGGCCGCGCTGTTGCGCGACGAGTCGGACCTCGCGAACTTCCTCACGTTCGGGTTCGCCGAACTGGAGTTCCACGTCCGCCCGACGCGCCAAGACCTCGTGCTGGCGCTGTTCAAGGTCATCACGGAGATCTTCCGCAGCCTGAAGACGCCCGTCGTGGTCGCGTTCGACCAGCTCGAAGACCTGCTCCTCGCGCGGCGCAACGACGACGCCCACCGCACCGCGGAGGCGTTCTTCGCCGGCATCGTGCAGGTGATGCACCAGATCGACGGGCTGTGCTTCCTCGTCTTCGCCGAGCGCGGGCTGTGGAACCGTTTCGTGCCGTCGCTCGACGGCTACATTCAGGACCGCCTGAACAACCCGGTTCACGTCCCCAAGCACGGCACCGTGAAAGCGCTCCGGCTCGAAGCGCCCGCGGCGGAACTGGCGCGGCGCGTGGTCGAGGCGCGCCTGCGCCCGGTGCTGGGCGAACTGCCGCGCGGCGCGGCCGTGCCGGAAATCTTCCCGTTCACCGACGAACAGGTGATGCGCATCGCCCGCACCGAGCCGACCCTGCGCGACATGCTCCAACAGTACCGGCACCTGTTCGATCACGTCGTGTACGGCCCCGACGACCTCATTCAGAGGACAGAGGACAAAGAGCAGAAGACAGAGAAGGGCGAAGAACCGTTTGCGACTTCGCACGAGGCCACCGACCCCGCGAGCCGCGTGGCCGAGTTGCTGGGGCGCGACTTCGACCCCGCGCCCGCGCCGAGTGTCACGTTCAAGCACGTGGACATCATCGAGGCCCCCACCGACCCGGTGCCGGTGTCGCCGCGGTTCGCGCCCTCCCCGCTGCCGCCGGTGGCCGACGACGTGCCGATGGCGCTCGCGCTCGACGCGGACGACGAGGCCCCGCGGCCGGTGTCGGCGCACTTCCCGTCCGCGGGCACGGCCAAGACCTCGCCCGAAGCGCTCGTCGAGATGTGGGAGCAGGAGTGCCGGGCCGCGCGGCGCAAGCTCGAACCCGAGGGCGCGCTGACCGGCGCGACCCGCGAACTACAGGCCGGGTTGGGTGCGTTCCTCGCCGCCTGCCACGAGCACGGCGTCAAGGTCGGCGCGTGGCGGCTCCAACACGTCGTCGGCGAGTGGGCCTACGGCGAGCACCCGACCTACGGCGTGGTGACGATCGCGCACTGGGCCTGTAAGGGGGGGCAGCCGTGGCGCATGGGGCTGGGCCTGTTCCTCGCCCGCGGCGCGGGCAAGCCCAAGGACCTTGAGGTGAAGCTGAACGTGCTGGAAACCGAGCCGGCAGTGGTCGATCTGCTGGTGCTGCTGCGCCCCGAAGACGACATCGTCGTGACCGGGAAGAGCAAGACGCTGCTGCACGAGTCCGAGCGCCGGGGCAAGCACACGCGCCTCGAAGCGGTCGCGCTGGACGGGTTCGCGCAACTGTACGCCTTCCCGCGCTGGCTGGCGGCGATCCGCGAGGGACTGCCCGCCGGGTTCCCGGTCCCGAACCTCGCCGACATCATTCAGGACAAGTGCGAGAAGCTGCTCGAACAGGTCTGCATGCCGGTGCAGGGGTAGGGTGCCGAACCGGACCAGAGCGCCGGCACCGACGCGAGCCGCACCACTCCTCACCTACTGTGGGGAGTGGTGCGGCTCGCGCGATTCGTGTTGCGTCAGTTCATGCCGAAGAACAGCCGGCCCACGTCGAGGAACAGCACGAACACCATCAGCATGAGGATCAGGAACAGGCCGAGGTACATGGCGAACGCGAACACGCGCTCGGGCACCGGGCGGCCGAGCACCTTCTCCAGAATCAGGAACACCATGTGCCCGCCGTCGAGGACCGGGATCGGCAGGAAGTTCACCACGGCCAAGTTCACGGAGATCATGCCGAGGAACAGGAGGAACTGCCAGAAGTCCTCGCCGGCGAGCCGGTACGACACGTTCGCGATGGTCAGCGGGCCGCTCATGGTCTTGGCGCTCACGCGCCCGGCGATCATCGCGTAGAGGTTCATGTACACCTCTTTGATGAACCGGAGCGTGCGCCGCCCGCCGAGGGTCAGCGCCTCGCCCACGCTCCCGGCCTTCTGGATCTGCGATTCGGCTTGGAACACCAGCCCGCGGTCGTCGGTCGCGAACTCGGCGTGCGGCCGGCCCTTGAGCGTGACCGTGAACTCTTCGGTGCCGCGCTTGACGCGCAGGTCGATCTCGGCCGCGTTGTTCTGGAACACGGTGTCGGCGCTGGCCCACTGTTGCGGCTTCAGGTCGTCCTTCCACGCCCCGGCGCGCAGGGTGCCGTCGTCGCCCGTGGCCTTGAACCGCACGGCGGTAATCACGTCGTTCTTCTGGAGCGGCTTGTGTTCGCCGCCGGGGGCGACGTCGCGGCCGTCGATGCCGACGAAGCGCCGGGCCTTGTAATACAGGCCGGTGGGCAGTTCGCCCGCCGTGGTGGTCGCGCCGGCCGCGGGGCCACCGGGGGCCACCTCGTCCACGAAGGCTTCGACCCAGTACGCCAGCCCCAACCCGCTGACCGCGAGCGGGCTGTTCGGGTTGAGCGCGGCCTCGCGGTCGAACCGGAACGACGGGTCGAACTTGATGGGGAACCGCGCGGTCGTGTCGGTGGGGTGCGCGGCGCGCCCGACGATCAGTTCGATCTCGGTCGGTTCGGTCTTGGTCGCGCCCCATGCGTTGAGCTGGTGCGGGAGCAGCAGCGGGTCGAGCGCCCGCACCTCGACGGCCTTGGGGTTCTCGGTCTTGAACTCCGGCTTGGCCCAATCGACCTCGCCGGCGACGTACCACACGCGCTTGCCGGCCGCGTCGGGGGGCAGCAGCACGGCCTTGATCTTGTCGCCGTGGCGCGGGTCCGCGCCCTCGTTGCGGGCGACGACGCCCGCGGCCGCGGCCGGGCCGCCCTTGCGCAGCGCGACCACCTCGCCCATGCGCATGCGCATGCCGAGGTCGTGGCGGAACGCCGGCTTCACGGTTAGCGTGGCGGTGTCGTCCGAGCCTTTGCGCTTGACCTCGAAGGCGATCTCGTCCTTCGCGAGCAGCACGGCGCGCGTGTGGTAGTCGTTGAAGTCGGCGACCGGGGTGAGCGGGCCTTTCGGGTTCGCGGGGTCGGTCATCTTCACGACCTTGTCGCCCGGCTCGAACTTCGTGTCGCCGGTGCCGGCGGCGGCCGCCGGGCTGCCGGGGTAGTACGGGCGCACCTTCTGCTTGACGCCGGAGATCAGTTCGAGCTTCGACGGGGGCGAGATGCCGAGCTGCGGGAACCGCTGGCCGTCGTCGCGGATCGGCGTCACGGTGCCCTCGAACTCGGTGCCCCCGCGCCGCCACTTGATCGGAACCAGTTCGTCCTTGCCGCTACTCATGACGATGGGGCGCACGTCGTTGAACCACGGGTCGGTGCGGCTGCCGATCTGGGTGATGGTGTCGCCGGTGCGCAGGCCCGCGCGCCACGCCGCGCCGCCGCTCTCGGCGTAGCCCAGCGTCGCCGGCTTCTCCTGAACGCCGTGCAGGTACACGGCCATGAAGCACGCGAGGCCGAGGATGATGTTCATGATGACGCCGGCCGAGATGATGAGCATCCGCTGGCCGACGGTCTTCTTGCGGAAGCTGCGCGGGTCCTCTTCGGCCTCTTCGCCGTCCTCGCCCTCGCCCACCATCGCCACGTACCCGCCGAGCGGGATGATGCCGACCATGTACGTGGTCTCGCCCCACTTGTACGAGCAGAACGGGACCGCGGGGCCGAACCCGATGGAGAACGTGCGGACGTGGACGTCGCACCACTTGGCCGCGAGGAAGTGGCCCAACTCGTGAATGAAGATCACGAGGCCGAGGCCGAACACGACCTTGAGCGTGTCGATCGGGTCGAGGTACACGCACACGAGCGCGACCACGGCCGCGGTGATGGCGAGCGACACCGCGTTCTCGCGGAACCAGCCTTTCAGTTCGGCGGTTTCGGCGGCGTGGTCCGGCTGACCCGTGGTCGGGTCGACCGGGCCGGGGCGCGCGACGTCGTCGGGCTTCGGGTTCGGGTCCGGGTTCACCGGGCCGGCGTTCGCGTTGGGGTCCAACGTCCAACCTCCTGCCGCGCCCACGCGTCGAGGGCGATGAGCCGTTCGAGCGCGGGCCGGGGTTCGTAGTCGTGTGAATCGAGCACGGCCCGGCAGCACCGGGCGATGTCGAGGAAGGCGAGATCGCGCGCGAGGAACCGGCCCACCGCGGCCTCGTTCGCCGCGTTCAGCACGGCCCCGCAGGTGCCGCCCGTGCGGGCCACCTCGAAGCCGAGGTCGAGCGCCGCGAACGTGTCGCGGTCCGCTTGTTCGAAGCACAGCGCGGAGAGCGCGCGCCAGTCGAGCCGCTTCGCCGGGCCGCTCACCCGCTCAGGGTGCAGCAGCGCGAGCTGGATCGGCAGCCGCATGTCCGGCGGGGAGAGCTGCGCCAGAACGGAGCCGTCGGCGAACTCGACGAACGAGTGAACCACCGACTCCGGGTGAACGATCACGTCGATCTGCTCCGCGCGCAGGTCGAACAGCCAGCGGGCCTCGATGACCTCGAGCGCCTTGTTCATCAGCGTGGCGCTGTCGATGGTGATCTTCGGCCCCATCTGCCACGTCGGGTGCTTGAGCGCCTGTTCGGGCGTCACGTCCTCAAGATCGGCGCGGCGCTTGCCGCGGAACGGCCCGCCGCTGGCGGTCAGCACGACCCGCGACACGTCGGCCGCGGTGTGCCCGGTCAGCGCTTGGAAGATGGCCGAGTGCTCGCTATCGACCGGGAGCAACTTGGCCCCGCGTTTGGCAGCCAGTTCCGTCACCAGCGGCCCGCCGACGACGAGGGTTTCCTTGTTCGCCAGCGCGACCGTTTTGCCGGCGTCGAGCGCGGCCCACGTCCCGGTGAGGCCGGCCGCGCCGACCACCGCGGACACCACGACATCGACGTCCGCGTCGGCGACGAGCCGGCGCACGCCGTCTTCGCCGCACAGCAGTTCGGTTTCCTTCGGGAAGAACGCGCGGTCGGCCCGTTTGTAGACCTTCGGATCGCAGATGACGGCGATTCGAGGCTTGAACGCCCGGCACTGGTCGGCGAGTTGCTCCCATTTGGAGTTCGCCGCGAGGCCGACGATCTTCACGCGGTCGGGCAGGTGGCGGGCGACGTCGAGGGTGCTGGTGCCGACGGACCCGGTGGAGCCGAGGAGCGCGACGCGGCGCGGGCGGTCGGCGCTCGGCGTCGGAGTCGGCATGGCGCGGCACCCGCGAAGGCGGTCGGTACGTCAGCCGACATTGTACGAGCGGGCGGAAGAAAGGAACAAGCCGGACACCGCCCGCGCCTCGGACGCGCCTTTACAGACCGCGCCGCCCCTCTATGATGGGAGTGTGGCAAGCCACACGCGCCTGTAGCTCAGTTGGTAGAGCACGAGCCTTTTAAGCTTGTGGTCCTGGGTTCGAGCCCCAGCGGGCGCACTCTTTTCCTGTAGGTCGCGGTCGAGCGGCGCTTCGCCGCCCGACCGCGACCTACACGACTCACTTCTTCGGTTCCAACAGCCCGCGAGCCTTCATCCAGTCACCGGCGCGGTCGGGCCACGTGGCGCACGGGTGCGGCACCTTTTTCATGCCGTAGCCGTGGCCCCCGGTCGCGTACAGGTGCAGTTCCGCCGGCACGCCGGCCTTCTTGAGCGCCGTGTACAGCGCGACGCTGCTGTCGCTCGTCACCGGGTCGTCGGTCGAGTGCGCGAAGAACATCGTCGGGCTGTCCTTCGTCACCGCGAACTCCGGCTTCAGTTTCCCCTCTTTGTCTACGAGGTACGCGGGGTAGACGAGGATGCAGAAGTTGGGCAGGTGGCTCGCGGCGTCGACGTCGTCCACCTTGTCGTAGAGGCGCTCTTTGGTGAGCGCGGTGCAAACGGTGAGGTGCCCGCCGGCCGAGAAGCCGAGCATCCCGACGCGGTCGGGGTTGATGTTCCACTCTTTGCTGTTCGCGCGGACCAGCGCGAGCGCGCGCTGCGCGTCCTGCACCATCGCGAGGTTGTCGGGCGTCTGGGCTTCGCGGCGCGGCACGCGGTACTTGAGCAGCACGGCCGTAACGCCGAGCGTGTTCAGCCACTCGCACACCTGCGTGCCCTCGTGTTCGATGGCGAGGATGTTGTACCCGCCGCCGGGCGCGACCAGCACCGCGGTGCCGTTGGCCTTGCCCTTCGGCGGCGCGTACACGGTGATCGTCGGCTCGCTCACCTTGCCGATCCGCTTCACGTCCTTGTCGTTCTTGGGCGGGGTCAGCACTTCGGGGCCGATGTCCTTCGTCTCGCCGGGCGCTTTGCCCGGCCACAGCTTGATGGGCGCGGGGTCCGCGCCGCGCGCCGACAGCGCGAGAGCGAGTGTGAGCAGTGAAGCAATTCGCAGCATGGAGAACCTCAATGATGGGCGAGCACGGGCAGGCTGGAAGCCTGTCCTACTGGGGGAACACGTCCTTCGCGCCGATGGGCTTGCCTTCCCAAACGGGCACGCCGTTGTCGAAGGTGAGCAATCGGCTCACGCTGCCCGGCAGCGGGGGCGCGCTCTTGGCCGGTGCCCACTTCGCGAGCGCCTTCTTCACGTCGGCGAACTTCGGTTCTTTGGCGAGGTTCGTCCACTCGTGCGGGTCCGCGGCGCGGTCGTACAGTTCCTCGCTGCCGTCGGCGTACACGATGTAGCGCCACTTCTCGGTGCGGACGCCGTGGTTGCCGGGGCCGTGCGTAGTGACCGCGGGTCGCTCGCGCGCGGCCCTCGCGTCCTTCAGTTGCGGAACGAGGCTCAACCCCTCGTTGGCGGCGTTCGCGGGCAGGCCGCAGAGGTCGAGCAGCGTCGGGTACAGGTCGAGCAGTTCGGCCGGGCGGTCGCACCGCGCGCCCGCGCTCACCCCGGGGCCGGCGAAGACCAGCGGCACGCGCGTCGAGCGCTCCCACAGCGTGTTCTTCCCGGTAATGCCTTTCTCGCCCAAGTGCCAGCCGTGGTCACTCCACAGTACGATCACGGTGTTCTTCTCCAAACCGTTCGCCTTGAGCGAATCGAGCACGCGGCCCACCTGCGCATCAACGAAGCTGATGCTCGCGAGATACGCCCTGACCAGCGCCGTGTGCTGTTTGTTGTCTTGCAGCCACTTGAGCCGCGGTTCGGGCAGCTTCCAGTGCAGGTACGACGCGAACCGCGGCAGGTCCTCGCGGTCGTCGGCCTTGATCGTCGGCAGTTCGAGCTTGTCCGGCGGGTAAAGATCGAACCACTTCTGCGGCGCGACGCACGGAACGTGCGGGTGCTGGAACCCGACCGCGAAGAACCACGGCTCCTTCGGCATGTCCTTCAGCTTCGCGCCGGCCCACGTTGCGATGTCGTGATCGAAGCAGTCTTCGTCCCTCTCCGGGTACACGCCCCAGTCCATCGCGCGAATCGGGTCCGGGGTCTGCACCAGCTTCGCCTTCGGCAGTGCGCCGAACGTGCTCGCGGGGCCGAACGTGCCGACCTCCGCGGCGCGCGCCTCCTTCGGCGGGTAGCCGCCGTGGAATATCTTCCCGGTGCTGATCGTGCTGTAACCGCTCTTGGCGAAGTGCTGGAAGATCGTCGCGTGGTCCTTGAGCTTGTCCGACGTGCGGAACCACGGCTGGAGCGCGTACACGCCGGTGGTGCTCGGCCGCAACCCGGTCAGCACGCTGGTGCGACTGGGGTTACACAGCGGGCTTTGGCAGTGGGCGTTAGTAAACGTGGTGCCGCGCTTCGCGAGCGCGTCAAGGTTCGGCGTCTTCACCTGCGCATGCCCGCCGAGCGGCCCGACCCAGTCGTTCAGGTCGTCGATAGCGATGAACAGCACGTTGGGCTTGTCGGCCGCCTCTGAGCGGGGGGCGTAAGCCCCCTGTGCGATGGTAACAGTGAAGAACAGCGCGAGGCGAAGCATGGGCCACCTACTCTGCGCGTTTAGCGGTCGATCCGAAAGGGCGATTCCGGTTACAATGCCGCCATTGTGCGCGCCACAACCCGCCAACACAACGACGCACTCCCCATGCTACGAACTGCGAATCTGGTTCCGGTCGCGCTGGTCGTCGCGCTCATGGGAACAGGGGGCTTACGCCCCCCGCTCGCTAAGAGTGCCGACGACACGAAGAACCACTGGGCGTTCAAAGCGCCCGTGCGGCCGGCGGTGCCGAAGGGCGCGCACCCGATTGATGCGTTCATTCGGGCGCGGTTGGCAAAAGAGGGACTGAAGCCGTCGCCGGAAGCAGATCGCGTCACGCTCGCGCGCCGGCTGTACCTCGACCTCGTCGGCCTGCCGCCCACGCCGAAGGAAGTGGACGAGTTCGTCTCCGACGCGCGCGCAGACGCTTACGAGCGCCTCGTGGATAAGCTGCTGGCCTCGACGCACTACGGCGAGCGGTGGGCGCGGTGGTGGCTCGACGCGGCCCGCTACGCCGACAGCGACGGCTACGAGAAGGACAAGTCGCGCCAAGTGTGGGCCTACCGCGAGTACGTCATCAGCGCCTTCAATCGCGACCTGCCCTTCGATCAGTTCACCATCGAGCAGATCGCGGGCGACCTGCTGCCGAACGCAACGCAGGACCAGATCGTCGCCACCGGGTTCCTCCGCATGTCCATGCTGAACGAAGAGGGCGGGGTCGATCCCGAACAGTTCCGCACGGACGCGATGTTCGACCGCGTGGACGCCGTGGGCAAGGCGTTCCTCGGCCTCAGCGTCGCGTGTGCGCAGTGCCACGACCACAAGTTCGACCCCATCTCGCAGGAGGAGTACTACCGGCTGTTCGCGTTCCTCAACAACGACCACGAGGCGCAGCGCGTCGTCTACTCCGCGAAAGAGCGAATGGCGATCAACGGCCTGCGCTCGCGCATGAGCGAAATCGACGCCAAGCTGAAGGAGGCCAACGCGGATTGGGAGAAGCGGCTCGCGAAGTGGGAAGCGGCGCAGACGGAGCCGGCGTGGAAGACCCTCACGGTCGAGAACACCGGCGACAACGGCCAGCGCTACATCGCCCAAAAGGACGGCTCGATTCTGGCGCAGGGCTACGCCCCCACCAAGTTTGCCACGACGCTGAAGGGCGCAAGCCCGCTGAAACGGATCACCGGGTTCCGGCTCGAACAGCTCAACGACCCGAACCTGCCGTGCAACGGCCCCGGTCGCTCCTTCAAAGGCACCAGCGCGCTGAGCGAGTTCAGCGTCGAGATCGAAAGCAAGGGCGCGCGAACGAAGGTGAAGTTCGTGAAGGCGGTCGCGGACTACGGCAACCCGGAGCGCGAACTGGAACCGAACTTTTACGACAAGAGCGACCGCCGCCGCGTGACCGGGCCGGTCGAGTTCGCCATCGACGGCAAGGACGATACCGCGTGGGGCATCGACGCCGGCCCCGGCCGCCGCAACGCGCCGCGGGTCGCGGTGTTCGTGCCCGAAAAGCCCGTCGAAGTTCCCGACGGCGCGCTGCTGCACTTCAACCTGAAGCAGGTCCACGGCGGGTGGAACAGCGACGACCACATGAACAACAACCTCGGCCGCTTCCGGCTGAGCGTCACTGATGACGCCAAGCCCGACGCGAGCCTGCTCCCGCCGCTGGTGCGGGCGGCGCTCGCGGTTCCGGTCGCGAAGCGCAGCCCGGCGCAGGCGCACACGGTCTTCGACCACTGGCGCGGGGTCGCGTTCAAGGACGCCGACGAGAAGGTCGAAGCGCTGTGGAAGGAGTGGCCCGAAGGTTCGACGAGTCTCGTGGCGGCGCGGCGCGACGAGTCGCGCGACACGTGGCTACTGAAGCGCGGCAACTTCCTGCGCCCCGGTCCGAAGGTCGATGCCGGCGTGCCACTGTTCCTGCACCAACTGCCGAAGGGCGCGGACGGCAGCCGGCTGACGCTCGCCAAGTGGCTGGTGGACAAGCAATCGCCGACGACTTCGCGCGCGATCGTGAACCGCGTGTGGCAAACCTACTTCGGCCGCGGGCTGACGGACTCGCCCGAAGAGTTCGGCACGCAGGGCGAAAAGCCGACGCACCCGGAGTTGCTCGACTGGCTCGCGGTGGAGTTCATGGAGCCGACGAACGAGAAGGCGCACCGGATCAGTCGTCCGTGGAGCCTCAAACACCTGCACCGACTGATTGTCACCAGCGCGACATACAAGCAGTCGTCGCGCATCACGCCAGAGGTGCTGAAGGCCGATCCCGATAACAAGCTGCTGGCCCGCGGCGCGCGGTTCCGCGCGGAAGGCGAGATCGTGCGTGACATCGCGCTGGCCGCGAGCGGGCTGTTGAACCGCAAGATCGGCGGACCGAGCGTGTATGCGCCCGCGCCGGAGTTCCTCTTCAAGCCGCCCGCGAGCTACGGGCCGTTCGAGTGGGTCGAGGCGAAGGGCGAGGACCGCTACCGCCGCGCGCTGTACACGTTCCGCCGCCGCTCGACCCCGTACCCGGCGCTCACCGTGTTCGACGTGCCCGTGGGCGAGGCCAGTTGCGTCAAGCGGACCCGCACCAACACCCCGCTGCAAGCGCTCACCGCGCTCAACGAAACGATCTTCGTGGAGTGCGCCCGTGCGCTGGGCAAGCGGGCCGTGCTCGAAGGCGGGAAGACCGACGCGGAGCGCCTGACGTACGCCTTCCGGCTGTGCGTGTCGCGCGCGCCGACCGCGGACGAACTCGCGGTGCTGACGAAGCTGCTCGACAAGACCCGCAAGCGGTTCGAGGAGGGCGAAGCGAACGCGGCCGAAATCGCCACCGGCGACAAGGACGCCGCGAAGCCCGACGGCCTCACCTTCGCCGACTGGGGTGCGTTCGCCGTGATCGCCCGCGTGCTGCTGAACTTGGACGAAACCGTAACAAAAGAGTGAATCACGTCCCCACCGGGGACGCCGCGAAACCCTCTCAAGGAACCTGCTCATGCTGTCCCTGCGCCTGTTCGTCGCTTGCGCCTTTGTCGGAGCGACGCTTTCGCTCCTGCCCGCCGAGGACAAGAAGCCGGCCGCGCCCGCGGGCGACGACGGGTTCAAGCCGCTGTTCGACGGCAAGACCCTCGACGGCTGGACCAACGTGAACTGTCACCCCGACACGTTCTTCGTCAAGAACGGGGAGATCGTCACCACCGGCGAGCCGACCGGGTTCCTGCGCTCCGCGAAGCAGTACGAGAACTTCGTTCTGGAGTTCGAGTGGATGCACGTCGAGAAGGTGAAGATGGCGAACAGCGGGCTGTTCGTGTGGGGCGACCCGCTGCCGGGCGTCGGCACGCCGTACACCCGCGGCATCGAGGTTCAGGTGCTCATCAACTTCGCCCCGAAAGACGGCTGGGCCACCAGCCACGGCGACATCTTTAGCATCCACGGCGCGCGCTGTAAGCCGGACCGCGTTCACCCGGTGAACCCCAAGATGGAGCGGTGCCTGCCGAGCGAGAACCGCGTCAAGGGCGGCGGCGAGTGGAACCACTACAAGGTCACGGCCAACGACGGCACGATCAAGCTCGCGGTGAACGGCAAGGAAGTGTCCGGCGTGAGCCAGAGCAACCCGCGCAAGGGCTATCTGGCGCTCGAAAGCGAGGGCGCGGAGTGTCACTTCAAGAACATCAAGATCAAGGAACTGCCCAGCACGAACCCCAAGCCGGCCGAAATCGCGAACGAGTGGGAGGGCCACACCAGCATCTTCAACGGCATCGACCCGACCGGCTGGAAGGCGGAGAAGGATGCGTGGAAAGTCGGAGGCGGGAAGTTCGTTTGCACGGGGAAGGGTCAACTGACGACCGAGAAGCGGTACGGTCCGGTCGAGTTGGTCCTCGACTGGAAACTGCCTGCGAAGGGGGCGGAGAACTGCTACCTGAACTTCGCCGACGCCGGCTTCACCTTCGCCCCGAACGAGTACGGAGCCGACTACGACCCGGCGCTCTGGGCGGAGGTCGAAAAGGACAAGGCCAAGAACCCCGGCGTGAAGTTCGGCACTTGGAACCGCACGGTCGTTCGGTTCGACGGGAAGAAGCTGACCCTCACCGTGAACGGCGTGCTGGCGGCAACGCTGGAAGCGAAGAAGGCGATCAACCCGGGCACGCTCGTGATCGGAAGCGCGCAGACGACCAAATCGCAAGGGCTGGAGATCATGAACGTGTTCGTCCGCGAACTGAAGGACAAATAGCACCGGCGAGCCGGGAGCGTAAGCGGCCGGAGGCACCGCGAACATGATTCGTGAAACCTCCGGTCGCTTACGCTCCCAGTTCGCTGAGAAGCACGTAACCCGCGTTGCGAGGTCGTTCGATATGCTCCCCAACTTGCTCAACCGCCGGTGGTTCCTCCGCGACTGCGGGGTCGGCCTCGGCGCGGTCGCGCTCGCGGACCTCGCGCGCGGCGCGGACGAGGCGAAGCCGAAGCCGCACTACGAGCCGAAGGCCAAGCGCGTCATCTACCTGTTCATGGGCGGCGCGCCCAGTCACTTGGAGCTGTTCGACAACAAGCCCTCACTGGCGAAGTTCGACGGCACGCTGCCGCCCGCGGAGCTGGTCAAGAACTACCGGGCCGCGTTCATCAACCCGAACTCCAAGCTCCTCGGCCCCAAGTTCAAGTTCAAGAAGTTCGGCAAGAGCGGCACCGAACTCGGCGAACTGCTCCCGCACCTCGGCGAAGTGGTGGACGACGTCGCCGTCGTCAAGTCGATGGTCACGGACGCTTTCAACCACGCGCCGGCTCAGATCATGGCGCTGACCGGGCACCAGCAATTCGGCCGCCCCAGCGCGGGGGCGTGGGTCAGTTACGGCCTCGGCAGCGAGTCGAAGAACCTGCCGGGGTTCGTCGTGTTCAGCAGTGGCAACAAGGGGCCGAGCGGCGGGAACTCGTGCTGGGGCAGCGGGTTCCTTCCCTCATCGCACGCGGGCACGCTGTTCCGCTCCGCGGGCGACCCCGTGTTGTTCCTCGGCAACCCGCCCGGTGTGGACGCCGACATCCAGAAGGACTCGCTCGACGCGATCAACGCCCTGAACAAGAAGCGGTTGGACGCGGTGGGCGACCCCGAGATCGCCTCGCGCATCGCCGCGTACGAGATGGCCGGGCGGATGCAGACCAGCGCCCCGGAGCTGATGGACCTGAGCAAGGAGACGAAGGAAACGCTGGCGTTGTACGGCGCGGAGCCGGGCAAGCCGAGCTTCGCGAACAACTGCCTGCTCGCACGGCGGCTCATCGAGCGCGGCGTCCGCTTCGTGCAACTGTTCCACGAGGCGTGGGACCACCACGGCGGCCTCACCAACGGCCTCAAGACCGAGTGCGGCAAGACGGACAAGGCGAGCGCGGCGCTCGTCAAAGACCTGAAGCAGCGCGGGCTGTTGAAGGACACGCTGGTGATCTGGGGCGGCGAGTTCGGCCGCACCCCGATGGTGCAGGGCGGCAACGACGGCCGCGACCACCACCCGAACTGCTACACGATGTGGCTGGCCGGAGGCGGGGTGAAGCCGGGCACCGTGCTGGGCGCGAGCGACGAACTCGGCTTCAACGCGGTCGAAGACAAGGTCCACGTTCACGACCTGAACGCCACGATCCTCCACCTGCTCGGCCTCGACCACACCAAACTGACCTACCGGCTACAGGGCCGCGACTTCCGCCTGACCGACGTTCACGGCAAGGTGGTGGGGAAGCTGCTGGCGTGAAGATTGGCCGCACAGATGGCGCGGACTTCGGCGCAGATGAAGTCAGATCACGCAGAAAGCAAAAGGCCGAAGAGTTTTGACAGGATGAACAGGATTCACAGAGATGAAGAGAAGAGTGATTTCAACTCTTCATCCCTGCTTTATCTTGTCCATCCTGTCAAAACTCTTCGGCCTTTTGCTTTCTGCTGCCCTTAGTCGGCCAGCGGGAGCTTGGTGCCGGTCTTCGGGGCTTCCGGCTTGACCTTCGGCGCGGTCAGCGGGGCGATGATGTCGTCCACGCTCTTGTTCGCGCTGGGGGCCGGGCTGTCGTCGTGGGCCAGCGGGAGCAGCTTCAGCTTCTCGCGCTCCACGTCCACCTTCGTCTTCAGCTTCCGCAGGTCGTCCTTGATCTTCGCCAGCCGGCTGTCGTCGGTCTGGTACTTGCTCTCGGTCTGCTGGAGCTTCAGCTCCGCGAGCTGGGCCTCCATCCCGTCCACGGCCGCGACCAGTTCCGCCTTCTGGTTCTTGAGCGCTTCGAGCTGCTTCTCGAGGGCGTCGCGCACCTTCACGCGGGTCGCCATCGTCGCCTTGAGGGTGTTCAGCGTCTTCTCGTTGGCGACGTAGACCTTCACGTCGGCTTCGAGTTCGGCCTTCGCCGCGGGCACGGTGAGGGTGCGGTTCCCGAAGGTGACTTGGCCCTCGGCGCTCTTGATCGCCTCGGCCCGCGCCTTCAGCAGCGCCTGCGACTTCTCCAACTTGGCGGCGCGGTCGTCCACCTGTTCGCTGAGGGTGTTGACCTCGACGCGCTGCTTGGCGAGTTCGTTGACCACGCCCATGATGTCCTTGTCGAGCAGCTTGATCTCGTTGCGGAGCCGGGCCAGTTCCTTCTCCGGCGGGATGCTGTCTTCGGCGCGCTCGCGGGCGGCGCGGATCTCGCTGCGGATGTACGACGCGATCTTGGTGCCGCCGAAGGCGCTCACCGCCACGAAGCCGATCACCCCCAGAATCACCAGCTTCTTCAACATGGCCGTCCCCTTAGGTAGTAGGTCAGGGTCGAGGGCGGTTCGGCCGTCCCGAACACCGGGCTCCTGCCGCCGTACTAGGTATTCGCGGCCGGCAGAGGATATTTGGAAGAAATTGCCCCGCGCGCGGAAAAAAGCGGACAACACGAAACCGCCGCCCGCTAACCGGCACGCGCATCGCGACTTGCGCGCCGTTCCGCGGCGCGGCGTTCTCTGCTATAACAGTCCCACTTCTCCCCTTCGGAGCCTTCACATGGCGATCCCCACGCGGCCCCTCGGTAAGACCGGCGCGAACGTTTCCGTCCTGTGCCTCGGCGGGTGGCACATCGGCCAACCGGCCATCGGCGACGCCGAAGCCGAGCGCATCATGCACGCCGCGATCGACCACGGCATCACGTTCTTCGACAACGCGTGGGACTACCACGAGGGGCGCAGCGAGGAGATCATGGGCAAGGCGCTGGCCAGTGGCGGCCGGCGGCAGAAGGTGTTCCTGATGACGAAGAACTGCGGGCGCGACGCGGCCCACAGCCGCCAGCACCTCGACGACAGCCTGCGCCGCCTCAAGACCGACGTGATCGACCTGTGGCAGTTCCACGAGATCAACTACGACAACGACCCGGAGTGGATCGTCGAGCGCGGCGCGCTCGCGGTCGCGCTGGAGGCGCAAAAGGCCGGGAAGGTGCGCTACCTCGGCTTCACCGGCCACAAGGCCCCTCACATCTTCCTCAAGATGCTCGCCACGCACGACAACTACGACACCTGCCAGCTCCCCGTGAACGTGTGCGACTACTTCTACCGCAGCAGCATCCACGAGGTGATGCCGGCGCTGAAGGCGAAGAACGTCGCGGCCATCGGGATGAAGTCGCTCGGCGGCGGGAACATGGAGAACGGCGGGAAGATCGTGGCCGACGGCGCGGCCACCGCCGACGAGTGCATCCGGTTCGCGCTCGGGCAGGACATCGCGTCGCTCGTCGTCGGCATCGATTCGATGAAGGTGCTGATGCAGGACGTGGGCATCGCCGACAACTTCAAACCGATGACGCGGGACGAAACCGCGGCGCTACTGGCGCGCGTGAAGCCGCTGGCCGGCGACGGTCGGTTGGAGCCGTCCAAGTCCACGCAACTGTACGACGGCCCCTACCACCGCCGCCAGCACGGGTTCCCGGAGTAGCGCCGCTCGCGGCTTCGCGAGCAAAGGAGGTTGCACGTGTCCACGTTCACCGTTCGCCCCGCGACCGCGGCCGACCTCGGCGCGATCCGCGACATCTACAACTACTACGTCGCGCACTCCACCTGCACCTACCAGATCGAGCCGGAGACGGCCGACGAGCGCGCGGCGTGGTTCCGCGAACGGAGCGCGAAGTACCCGGCTACGGTCGCGCAAGACAGCGACGGCGCGGTGATCGGTTGGGCGTCGCTGTCGCCGTGGAAGTCGCGGTGCGGGTACGCATGGGCCGCGGAAGCGTCGGTGTACATCCACCACGAGCACCACCGCCGCGGCATCGGCAAGGCGCTCTTGCTCGACCTGATCGAGCGCGCGCGGGCCGCGGGGCTGCACACCATCATCGGCGGTGCGAGTAGCGACCAGACCGCGAGCCTCGCGCTCCAGTACGCCGTCGGGTTCAAGGAAATGGGCGTGTTCCGCGAAGTGGGCCGCAAGTTCGACCGCTGGCTCGACGTGACCTACACGCAACTCATATTGCCGAGCGTGTAGTGCCGGTGGGCAATCGACCGGAAGACAGTTCGACCGGGTCACAGGATGAGACAGGATGAAAAGAGCGCTCCGCTCTTTTCATCCTGTCTCATCCTGTGACCCGGTCGACCGTCTTTTCCGCTCGTGGGTCCTACTTCCGAATCATCTTCGCGCAGGCGGACTTGGCCGCGTCGCGCACCATCGGGTCGGTGTCGTTGCACGCGGCCTCGATGAAGCCGAGGAACTGCGGGGTGAAGTACCCCAGATCGCACAGGTGCGTGAGGCACGCGGCCCGGACCTCGCCGCACGGGTCGAGCTGCGCGGCTTGGAACAGTACGCCCTTCACCCCGTCCGTCGATCGGTGCCGGCCGTCGGCCAGCGCCTTCGCCGCGGTCAGTCGCGCCGACGGCGCTTGCATCGTTTGAAGGGCGATCACGAACGGCTGCACGTCGCGGTCGAATGCCACCTGCGCCGGAACGTACCCCGCGGGCACCACGACCTGCAAGGGCTTGGTCGCGGACGTGCCGCCGGGGGGAACCGGGATCGGCGGCAGGCCCGTCCCCGCGGGCGGCGCGGGCACACTGGGGGCGCTCGGAACCGCGGGGAGCGGCAGCGGCGCGGGCACACTCGGGACGCTCGGAACCGAGGGGAACGCGGGCGCGCTCGGCGCGGGAAACGCGGGCGCGCTCGGCGCGGCGACCGGGGGCACGGCCGGGATCGACGGGAGCGCCTGCGGCGGCGCGACCGGCTTCGGCGCGGTCGGGGGCATCACGCGCGGCGGCTCGCCGGTGCCCGAGAACCCGCCCGACGGGAACGGGATGATCGGCGGCGGGTTCGACGGACTCGGCTTGACCACCGGCCCGGCCGTGGGGCCGGTCGAGGTGGCCGCGGGCATGCCGGGGCCGCTCGGTTTCTTCGGCCCGAACACGCGCCCGAGCAGGCCCGGCTTCTTCGCGTCGGTCGCGGGCGGCGCGTTCGATGTACTCGGTGCGGGCGTCTTGTCCTTGTCCCCGAAGATGCGCCCGAGGATCGGCCGCTTGTCGCCGCCCTTGTCCTTCATCGGGTCCGGCATCGCGGTGGGCGGCGGGGTGAGCGGGTCGCTGGTGCGCGGCCGGGCCTTCGGCGGGCCGGTGTCCGTCGTGTTGGGCGCGCCCTTCGTGCCCTTCGCGCCCTTCGGGGCGTCGTCGCCGGGGCGCGTGAGGAACGACAGCGTCTCGCCGGTCTTCACGTCTTTCAGTTCGGACAGGTACGTCCCGTCCAGTTGCTTCTCGGTCTTGAGCACCTTGAACTGGCGCTCGGCCTTCCCGTCGATGGGTAGCGTGATCGTGGTGCCGGCTTTCGGCGGCTCCTCGCCGCGCGTGGCGGCGAGCGAGAGAGTCACGCCCGCCCCGGCCAGCGCCGCCCACACCCACCGCTTTGTGAACCACCGTGTCATAGCCGGGCCTCCCTGCGCGGGCCGGGTCGCGCCGTCCGTGGCGCGCCGCCGCATCCGTGCGTGCCGGAAGCATCGGCTTGCCCGTTTTCGCCGGTTCACGGGTTCGCGCGCAAATTGCCGAGAATGGCGCGGAAACTGGGTAAGGTGTGCGCCCGCGCGCTCACCTCTCCCACGCTTTGGTGGTGGAATGTATGACTACCCGAACTTCACCACAGGTTGAGCTTCGCGCGAGAGGTTTGCTCACTGCTGGATCCGCGCAACTTCGACCTTCGCGCACTTCGCGGATACCGCGTCCTTGCCGCCGCGCCGCGGCCCCCTATAGTAAGAGTTCCGTTTTTGCGTCCACGCGAAGAGATCACGGTCATGGCTAAGACGTGCGTTTTCACCGGCAAGAAGGCGGTTAAGGGTAACCGCAAGAAGTACCGCGGTAAGGCGAAGTACCTCGGCGGCGTCGGCAAGAAGATCCTCGGCACCAGCAAGCGCAAGTTCCGCCCGAACCTCCAGAAGGTGCGGTGCGTGATCGACGGCGTGGTGAAGAAGGTCTGGGTCTCGGCCTCCGCCATCCGCAGCGGGCTGGTCGTCAAGCCCGTGGTGGTTCAGCCGTTCGAGAAGGTCAACGTGTAACGTCGGCCCCGTACGTAGCGCGTCGCGCGCCGGCGCGCGGCGCGTCTTTTCTTCAACACTTCTCAGCACCGACTTGCACGGCGCCGGTTCGCGCGCGATAATCCCGCGCCTCTATCTCTCTTTCTCGCAGGAGTGTTCCCGTGCGTAAGGCTCTGTGTGCGCTCGCCCTGTTCGTCGGGGTCGGGCTGGTGGTCGCGTCGTCGGCTCCGTCGGCCCCGGCGCAACCGAAGGACAAGAAGGACGACAAGAAGGACACGAAGGCCGCGGGCGACGTCGGCACCATCGAGGTGTACAAGGCCAAAGACGGCTGGCGCATCCGCGTCAAGAACGCCGACGGCAAGTCGGTGGCCATCGGCACCGTGGGCCACGACAAGAAGGAAGACGCGCTGAAGGACGTCGAGTTCCTCAAGAACACGTTCGGCAAGGGCAAGGTCGTGGAGATCAAGGAAGAGAAGAAGTAGCCGGTCGGGTCGCGGGCCGCGGGCTCACCCCCCGCGGCCCGTTTCGTTCTGCCGCGTGCCTGTTGCATCTCCGCGCCCTTTTGCGATAATCCTCCCCAACCCTCCCGCCCGCTCTCTCACTCCTCCCACCGGGATGCCCCTCATGCTGCGCCGCTGCCTCGTGTCGTCGTTCGTGTTCGTACTGACCCTGTCCCTCGCCGGCGGCGCGGACTGGCCGCGGTTCCGCGGGCCCAACGGCACCGGCGCGGTCGAAGGCCCGCTGCCGGACATGGACCCGGCCAAGCCCCTGTGGAAGACCAAGCTCCCCGGTAAAGGGGCCGGCTCGCCCATCGTCGTGAACGGCAAGGTGTACCTGCAAGCGGCTTCCGCCGACGGCAAGACCCGCACGCTGGTGTGCGTGGCCGCGGCGACCGGCAAGATCGAGTGGGAGCGCGACCTCACCGGCGAGAAGGCCCACATCCACGCCAAGAACTCGCTCGCCTCCGGCACGCCCGCCAGCGACGGCACCCACATCTACTGCCAGTGGTGGGACGGCAGCGGCGTGAGCCTCGTGGCCCACGACCTGACCGGCAAAGAGGTGTGGCGGGCCTCGCTCGGCGGGTACAAGAGCCAGCACGGGCCGGGGTTCTCCCCCATGCTCCACGACGGCCTCGTGTTCGTGAACGTGGACGACGACCAGCGCGCCGAGTTGGTCGCGTTCGACGCCAAGACCGGCGAGAAGAAGTGGATCGCGCCGCGCAAGCACGTCCGCGCGTGCTACTCCACGCCGTTCGTGCTGGAGCGCCCCGGCAAGCCCGCGGAACTGGTCCTCGGCACCACGACGGCCATCACCTCTTACGACCCGAAGACCGGCAAGGTGAACTGGGAACACGTGGTCGCGTGGCCGAAGGAGGGCATGCCGTTGCGCGTGATCGGGCACCCGGTGTACGCGGCCGGACTGATCGTGCTGTACAGCGGCGACGGCAGCGGCGCGCGGTACATGACCGCCATTGACCCCGACAAGAAGACCCCGGCGAAGGTATGGGAGCTGCGCAAGGACACGCCCTACGTGCCGTGCGTGCTGACGAAGGGGGACAGGCTGTTCTGGATCGGAGACAAGGGCATCGCCACCTGTGCCGACGCCAAGACCGGCAAGGCGCTCTGGGCCGAGCGGGTGTTCGATAAGTCCGACGTGAGCGCCTCGCCGGTCATGGTGGGCGACCAGATCGTGATGGTCTCCGAGGCCGGCGAGATCGCCGTCGTGAAGGCCGACAAGGAGTTCGCGGAGCCGACGAAGGTGGCGCTGAAGGAGCGCGTGTTCGCCAGCCCCGCGGTCGCCGACGGCAAGGTGTTCGTGCGCGGCGACGCGCACCTCTTCTGCTTCGGGAAGTAAGGAGGAGCCGTGTCGCGTCACGTCGCGGTCGCGCTTGGCGTGCTGGCACTCGTTGCGGGCGGGGGGCAGAACCTCCCGGCCGCCCCGGTGCCCAAGCACCTCATGCGCAAAGAGAACTCACTGCCGTTACTGACCGGCAGGTAGCGAGCCCTGTACAACCCACCGGATCGTCGTAACCTGTTTGCCATGAGGACCAAAGGTACAGCGGCCGAACTGGAGGCCCGCCGCCGGCTGGCCGTGCAGCGGGTGGGCGA
>Ga0194132_10003681_pt1 | contig 26952 bp, 24 predicted proteins | sample TA2KigOf80mmetaG_FD_148612 | JGI IMG/M metagenome (GOLD analysis project Ga0194132, IMG submission 148612) | Freshwater microbial communities from Lake Tanganyika, Tanzania - TA2015054 Kigoma Offshore 80m | ecosystem: Environmental > Aquatic > Freshwater > Lake | place: Tanzania: Lake... | reverse complement strand
AGCGCTCAATATCAAACCCGGTAAGTTTCATGGCGATTGGAACTATACGCTTCTTCCTCGCTCTTAATCGGTAACTTAATTCTTGCCCATGCCTTAACGGCGTGCCCGATCAACGGCACACGAACCACGGAGAATCCCACAACCACTAGGACCATTACATGTTTCAAGACCAACTGTCGATACGGGTACATTCTGCCCTCCTGCTTTAGGTGATAAGAATTCCACGGACCCCATAAGAACAAAGTGCTGTGTTTCGTCCGCGGGGCAACTCTCTCACTTTTACTACGCTTTTGGGATCCGCTAACCGACAGTTTTATTCTTCCCCCTTTTGGTGTAACGCAGACCCTGCACCAGTGATGCACTGCGACATTCAGCGTGTGTCGTCCTAAATCCGATTTAGCACTTGAGGGCTACAAAAATGTGACCGTAAAAGATGAAGTCGCGAGTCCGTTGTTCTCTGGCTATAATAATCACGGAGTGTTACTAAGCTTCTTTTTCGGCAAGACCAACTGAGGAAATCTCTGCCTGGCTGGCTTCAACGGGCGATGTCCTCTGACTCGTACCGTGAGCTGTGGGAAAATCAGGAGCGATATGCTACAGCACGTCCTCAGGTGCCGCGAAAAAATGTGGACGATATATATCCTGTTGTTTTTTTGTATGCTGACCGGAATCGGTGTGGTCTCTGCACGGGAACCAGAAACTCTTCGTGTGCGTCACGCATTTGCCAAGGTGCCAGAGGTTGCTGTGTACCTTGACCTCATTGGCGGTGATAGCCAGCCAGTCGAAACCCCTTAGCCTCAGCATTTTGCTTTGAGCGTTGGTGCATCGCCAGCGGTCAGCTTACAGCTTCAACGATTCGAACATACCGGTGAAGGGGTCGCCTATATTTTTCTTGTCGATGTTTCACAGTCGTTGAAACCAGAACGCTTCGCGCAAATGCGAACTGCCCTCACCGATTGGGTCCAGGAGATGCGGGAGAGTGATCGTGCGGTTGTGATCACGTTCGGCAAAGAGGTAAAACTGATACAGGACTTTACGCGTGACAAAGAAAGTTTACAGAGTGCCATCGCGTCGCTTGCTGCGACCGATACGCTCACTCAGCTTCATCTTGGGCTCGTGCGGGCGTTGGAGGTTGGCAAGCGTGCGGATTTGGACCTGCCCCGGTATCGGGTCATTGTCATCCTCTCCGACGGGCAAGATGACTTCCCTGGAGGTGTGACTTCTCAAGAAGTGTTGGATCGTGTGAAAGAAGATCGTATGCCAATTTATGCTCTCGGGTTTGCCCCTACTGCTGCCACGGTAAAAGACAAAGAGGCACTCAAGGCTTTGGGCGTGTTTGCTCGCACCTCGGGCGGAGAGTACCTTGACGCTTCTGGTGATCAGCTCGAAGCCGAATACGCCCTGCTACGACAGCGTATTCGGCAGGTGTTTGTTGCTCATTTCCTCTGTTCTGCATGTATCGCGAATGGGCAGGTTCACTGGATTCAACTGACCCATACTGCTGGGACAAGAAGGCTGACAGATGGGGTGGCTTTGCGCCTGCTCCCCAATAATATTGCCGCTTCTCCCGCTTCGCTGCTTACTCCTCCTGCTTCTGCGGTGACAGGAAACTCCCACTGGCCCTATCGCATGGTAGGCGCCGTTCTTGCATGTGTTTTTGTGGGTGGGCTGATTCTGTTGCTGATGCGTAAGCCGCAACCGGTTGCGGAGGAAGTTGCCTCTACGCCGTTGCCGGTTGCGCCACCTGTATCTCTGGCATCTGTGGATGTTGGCCTTCAGGTTCGCTTAGCAGAAGTCGGGGCGAGGAGACCAGCAAAAGTTTATGTTACTCGGCTTATCGACCAGCTCGTGATTGGCGGAAGTGCGACTGAGTGCGATGTTGTGATCACGGGTGATCCAGACATTGCTGCGCGCCAGTGTGTACTGGTTCGGGAATACGACAAGGTCTTCGTCAGCGATGTGGACGCACGCAGCAGAACCTTGGTCAACGGAGTACCGATTGCAGGTCGACATAGACTGTATGAAGACGACATTCTGCTGTTGGGGCGGACAAAGTTGCGGTTTCTGTGTGAGTCTGGAGGGGAGGTATGAGGGTCATTCCAGGCAATGCACAGGACATCGGTAGCCGTCAGGAACAACAAGATGCGTTTGGTTTTACTGACATTGATGACACTACATTTGTCGCTCACGGTGGCGTGTTGGCAATTGTCGCTGATGGTATGGGCGGCCTAGCGATGGGGCGGCAAGCCAGTCAGCGGGCGGTTGATACGTTTTTACATGCGTACATGGAAAAACGCCCGGATGAGGAGATTCCTGAAGCTCTGATGCGAGCACTGCATGCGGCGAATTCGATAGTGGTGCAGATTGGTACGAAAGAAAACTTAGGAGGGCACATCGGCACGACTGGCGTGGCCGCAGTGATTCATCATGGGCAATTGCATTGGGTGTCGGTTGGCGACAGCCGGTTGTACCTCTATCGGCAGGGCGCTCTTACTCAACTGACGACAGATCATGCCTTTGCGGCCGAATTAGCCAAAGCGGTGCAAGCTGGAGTGATTAGCCAGGAGGAGGCTGAACGTCACCCCGAGCGTCGGAGCTTGATGAGCTATATCGGCAAGGAGTCACTCACCCAGATCGATAGCAATACTATTCCATTACCATTAGAAAAAGGGGACCGTCTGCTTTTATGCAGCGATGGTCTGTATGGTACTCTTAATCTTGCGGAGATGGCCGCAGTATTGGAAGATGATCCACAATCGGCTGCCGAAGCACTGAAGAATGCTGCGCTGAAGAAGCAGAGGTCCCATCAAGATAATATTACTGCGGTAGTAATGGGATGGGGAGACGAACGCGGGCAGCAGCAAAATTCGTCGATGTTCCCCGGCCTCAATCGCACGCAGCTCCATCGGTATGCTATCCTGGTGCTGGTGGTGCTCTTGGTCGGAATGCTTTGGTTGTTCATCGGATGGCACAGGAGTGAAAGTGGAACGGACGACTACACTCATAGTGAAATAGGTCCGCCGACATCGTCGCTTGGAAACGCAGACCCAGCTGACAAGGAGGGGAGAGCTCCATGAGGCAAGAGCTGAGGAAACCGCAGTCTGTTGTCGAACGTAAAGTTATCGCCATTCTCCTAATGTTAGGCGGAGCCTTCCTTCCTGTCGTGGTTGACGCAGAACGAATACCTCCTATTGAACAGATGAAGAAGAGCACTGTTCGGATCATCTGTGCGACGGATACGAGCACTGGCGTGGGATCGGGCTTTGTCGTTGGCACCGGGAAACATGTGGTGACAAACGTTCATGTCATTTCCTGTATTGCAAATAAGGGAAAAATTACGGTGCAAATCGGCCAGCTCCAATTTATTCCGGCTAAGGTCATACAAATCTCAGAGCGAAAGGACTTGGTAATTCTCGAAACCGAACGTGCATTAGAGCGTCCTCCAGTGACATTGGTGACGAGCGACCGAGTTATGGACGGGCAAGCCGTCTATGCTTTAGGGTTTCCCCCGGCGGCGCAGATGCGCAGTGAGGATGTCACTGTCTCGGTGACGAAAGGGATCATTAGCGCTCGAACGACTTCTAAGGAAGGTGTCGATCAATATCAGATCGATGCAGCTATCAACCCAGGCAATTCGGGTGGCCCACTGTTTAATGAAGATGGCCATGTCATTGGTATCAACACAGCAAAAGCATTGACTGCTGCTGTCGTCCTCGGAGCCGATGGCAAAGCGACGACTGAACGACTGCCGGTTGGCGAAGGAATTGGCTGGGCGGTACAGGTTAATGAACTGCTTCCGTTACTCAAAGACACCGCGATAGCTTACCAAACTGGTGACGTGACCCTTGAGCCGAAATCCGTAGCTAACGTCGTTTCAAGTCACCCGGGACAACCAGCAAAGAGTGATACGAGCTCTGCTCCGTGGTGGGCAGATACGTAACGTGTCTACCTGATGCTGGGAATGCTAGCTGCTGGCACGTCGTTGGTGTTGCTGCTCTTGCTCCGCCGTGGGCAACCTGCAGAAAAAAGCAAACTCTCTCGCCCATCAAAGCCGACCCCGCCGTCGATTCGTCCTGTACCCGAGGGTGGGCCGACCGTGGCAAAGACAACGCCTGATAATCTTGCTCCTTATTTTACTGTCCCTGCCTCCTCAAAAGGTGCACAAAAGCCTGTGCTCCGCGCGCTTGAAGGCCATTTTCAAGGGAGTGTGGTAGAATTAACTGATGAGCCGCTCACTATCGGTCGGGATCCTCGTAACTGTCAGTTGGTATTCCCGCCCAATATGACGGAAATTGGTCGCACTCATTGCATTTTAGGCTTTGACAAAACCGTCCAGGCTTTTCTCTTGGAAGATTGTGGCTCTACGAATGGGACGTTCTTACGCGCAGGTGAGCGGATTGTCCCAGGCTCTGCCAAACGGTTACAACCTGGGGAACAGTTTTATTTGAGTAATCCGATGACCACGTTCGAAGTGAATATCGAGAATAACTGAGGAGACGACCTATGGCGATGCAGCGCTGTCGGCGAGGTCACTATTTCGATGTCGCAAAATCCAAAGTATGTCCAGCGTGTGGGGGAGAAGAGGGCGACCCTGTTCCCTCACCGCCTAAGCGCCAGGATGAGGGACGGGCTCTTTCTGTTCCTCCGACCCAAGCAAAGGGACGCGCCAATGCTGACCGGGAAGGCAATGCACCAACTGTTGGTGTTCTCCATAAACAACTTGGTATCGACCCAGTGGTCGGCTGGCTCGTCTGTACTGATGGTGCCCAACGCGGGCGTGATTATCGTTTGCATAGTGAACGCAATCTGATCGGGCGTGCACCGGAGAATGATGTTTGTATTACCGGAGATGAAACGATCTCACGCACGGCCCATGCCATCATTTCCTTTGAGCCAAGACAACGGGCATTTTTCCTTTCAGCAGGAGAGAGCCGAGGCTTGGTGTATCTGAACAGGGAAGTGATTGAAAGCGCAAAGAAACTTGAACCGTACGATGTTATCGAATTGGGGCAGACGCGGCTTGTGTTCGTTCCTTTCCTTTTTGCCTGGACATAGGAAATCCGCCAACACCGTGAACACGTACTACCTGTGAGAATTTAGGAGGGGAGTATCATGGAAATCGACCGGTTGTGTATGGGCTGCATGGAGGACAAGGGCGACTCGCACATGTGTTCTGCCTGTGGCTTCGATGAACGAAAGCCGGGGTCTGTAGTGGCGTTACCACTACGTACCATGTTGAATCAGCAATACCTGGTCGGTCGAGTATTGGGCTCCCCAGGTGGATTTGGCATCACCTATCTCGGCTGGGATATCAATCTGAAAACACCAGTAGCGATCAAAGAATATAAACCACGCGGGCTAGTGGAACGCGCACCTGATCGTCTGACGGTCGTCCCCCAATCACCAGAAGACGAAGCGCAATTTCACATCGGCTTACAGTTGTTTCTGAACGAGGCTCGTCTGGTCGCCAATCTCGCCCAATTCAATCATCCCAATATCGTACGAGTGCGCGCTCTCTTTGAGGCGAATGGCGCTGGATACATGGTGATGGACTATTATCGTGGACAAGATTTATACGAACGGGTGAAGCAAAGCGGGAAACTCCAGCCCAAAACTGCTCGCTGGGTGATGATGTCCATCCTTGACGGCTTACGCACGGTGCACGAGCATGGCGTGCTCCACCGCGACATTAAACCTCAGAACATCTATATCACCGACCGCAAACAACCTGTGCTACTCGACTTCGGTGCTGCACGCGACGGGTCAAACGGACAGAGTCGTGCGCTGACTGCAATCAGCACTCCCGGTTATGCCCCCTATGAGCAGGAGATCGGCGGTAAGCAGGGGCCGTGGACCGACATTGATGCGTGTGGGGCCACGCTGTATTACCTGCTGTCGGGAAAAGTACCACCGGCGGCATCAGAGCGGAAAAATCATGATGAACTTGTTCCGCTGGATCACCTTGTTCCTGACATTCCGTCTGGGATGAGTGAGGCGATCATGCAGGCGTTGGCGGTCGAATCCGAACAACGGCCGCAGGATGTGCAAACGTTTCAAACGTTGCTCATGCGCGATGGAGAAATCGCGACCTCTCTGGCAACAGCGACCCTGCCACCGACGGTGGCCTCGATTGTCGTGACGTGTCCGAGTTGCAATGTCACGAACAGTGTTCCGGCTGGGCGGACGCTCGCCAACACAGCGTGTGCGAATTGCTCGGCTCCTCTTTCTGTGTCAACGACGACTGCCCCTGTATCGACGAACACCGCGACGCAACATGTCGGACTGTATCCCCTGTTTTTCTCGATGATGACACGAAAGGGCCAGTCGATTGCCATTGGCTCAGCCGTACTATTGCTCCTCTTGGGTGGTGGGCTATGGGCGAAACAGTCGTATGAAAAGTCCCTCGCTGAAGAACAGAACCGACGATTGGCTGTAGAACAAGAACTGAAACAGAAAGCGCTCGAGGCGGAAAAACATGCTGAAGAGGCCAAGCGACTCGTTGCAGAGCGAGAACGGCAACAGAAAGAGGAGATAGAACGGAGAAAGGACGAGGATACCCGCCGATTAGCTGAAGAGAAATCTCGACAAGAGGTTGAAGCAAAACGGTTAGCGGAGGAGAATCAGCGATTGAAGGACAGCTTGCAAGCGTCTTCGCGACAACAGCCTGCTGTACGCGCTGCGCCACTGGATCCAGAGGTTGCTGAGATGGAGCGGCAACGACGGGTCGCTGAAGCGAGAGCTCGGGCTGAAGATGCGACCCGAAGAGCAGAAACCGCCCGCCAGCGTCGAGAAGAAGAGGCGCTACAGCGAGATATCGCAAGAAAGGAGCGGGCGATTGCCGAAGCAGAAGCGAAACTGAGAAGTCAAACCCCCGCAAGTCCGGCTGCGCTGCCAAATAAATCGGAAGACGGAACTGGTGCGTTGGATTCGGTGACGGATATTGCGTGCAAATTCTTAGGAAACTGTGATGCGCGGTTCCGCTCGAACAACAGAAGATAGATACTGGCTACTGTCACTCGTGAGCAGGTTATGAGTATGGTCTTCTCCAATAAGTACGAAGTTATTGACCGTCTCGGTCAGGGAGGGATGGGAGCGGTCTTCAAAGTTCGCCACACAACCTTAGGTACGATTTCTGCGCTGAAAGTTTTGTCTGCTCATTTGATGGAGAGTCCGGGGATGATCGAGCGCTTCTATCGTGAAGCGCGAGTGATGGCGCAACTCAATCATGCCAATATCGTCCGGGTGATCGACATTGATAAAGATGAGAGTCGCGGCTTGTATTACTTTGTGATGGAGTACGTGCAAGGACGAGTGCTCAAACATTATTTGCACGCCTGTGGCCCATTATCGGTGACTGAGGCGCTCGAAATCGGTTGCCAGATTGCCCGCGCACTTGTCTATGCTCATCGGCAAACCCCGCCGGTGATCCACCGTGACATCAAGCCTGAAAATATTATGATCGAGGAACCGTCCCAACGAGTGGTGGTACTCGACTTTGGCATCGCCAAGCAATTAGAAGCCGGCAGTCAGTTTACTATCGCAGGGACACCGAAGTATTCTGCGCCTGAGCAGTTTTTTGGCAAACCTATCACAGGAAGTGCGGATGTCTATTCGCTTGGGCTGGTGCTGTATGAAATGATTACCGGTAAGCAATTTTTTGCCGGGTTGGATAGCAATGCGATCTTTGCTCAGGCACGAGATGAACACCATGAATTTCATGTGAAGTCTTTACCGTCAGCGCCAGCTTCCCTGACCGCCATAGTTAACCGCGCGATTGCGAAGTCACCAGCGAAGCGCTATCCCTCGATGCTCGATTTCATCAAAGAGCTTGATGCCCTGCGTCGCTCGCTGCTGGCGACGGTAGTAGCGGATGAGGGATCAACGGTTATCCTGACTCCACCGAGTGAGGTCCCGCCTCAACCACCCATAAGAAAGGAAGAGCCTGTCGACGTCCACGTTGCGGAACCGTTACCTTCCCGTCAGGATCACCACTATCTTTCGTCGCTTGAGGTGCAAGAGCCAGAACCCTCACGCCTCAGCCCACACAAAGAACCGACCCCTGCACGGGTGAGCAAACCCGCGACCCTCGATAAACCGAAGACCGCGGACGCGCTCTTTTTGTCGGACGGCAAACTCAATCGCCCGCGTTTTTCTCCTGATGCTTTTCGAACCATCGTGGCGACGACCGGTGAGAGTCATGGTGTTGGCGACAAAAAGATTGACGTGTTCCATCTCTTGATCAGTTTGACGCGTGGATCGTATTGCGCTCAGTTTTGTCAATATCTCGATAATCGGAGTACGAAAGACGTCGATGCGAGTCTCAAGCTTCTCCGTGCACGAATTCGGCAAGTTCATCGTCGGCCTGTGGTCGAAGAAAAGCTCATAGTGCGGGAATTACACCGTACCGATCTGACTGCGGCCCTGCTCTCCCTCCTCGACGCAGCAGCTTCTCTTGCTGGAGCAGGAATGATCGAAGAGCGGCATATTTTTATGGCCTTACTTGGGAACGTGCCAGTTGAGCTACGGGGAATGCTGCAAGAAAGTGGCATGACGCTGCCAAACCTGCAAAGATATAGGGATAAGAAAGGGTCATAGGGATCGAAAAAGAAAGGGTTCAAAACAAGAGCGTATGCACAGACGTATTTTCCCCGTTTGGCTATCCGTATGTAGTGGCTTATTGTGCCTTAGTATCGCGGCCTGTGGACCGCAGGTAAAAGTCCTTCCTACTGAACCCGTTGCAACTCCTCAGGCACCAGAAAAAATAAAAGTTGTCGTGCTCCGCCTGGAAAATGCCACCAGAAAAGGGCGTGTGGATGCCAGTACCCCAGAAGACCGGTTGTGGGGCAGCGGTATCCGCGCGCAGATTGTCAAAGCGCTGGAGCAAACCAACCGTGTTGCTGTGGTCACTCATAGTGGGCCACGAGAAGTGTTGCAGCGTGGTTTGTTAACTGTAGCGGGTGACATCAGTGAACAGGTCAGGGCTCGACTGGGGTCTTTTGGTGATGCAGAGTTGATCGTTGCAGGTGCGCTGAGCACGTATCAATTGAGCAAAGAGAGTAAGAATGCGGGCGCTGAAGCTGACCTCCTGTTTCAAGAGACGCAGGCGAAGCTGGTCGCTCTCGATGGGATCGGCGAAACTGCCAAACGGGTTTTTGGTAATATTAAGCCCGCTGGTTCGGATCGGATTGCTATTGAATTGTGGTTGTTTGATGCGAAAAATGGGAAAAGGGTGGCGATAACACGGATCGAAGGAACCCCCAGCGATTCAACGGAAGTAATGGCGACACCAATGCAACAAGCAATGCGTGGAGGAGCGAATAAAGCCGCCAGTTGGATAACCGAGACGCATGCGGCGTTCCGCGCGGGAACATTAGCGCCACCTGCGGTGCTGCCAGTCGTGAAAAAGTCATCGGAACCGACGCTCGAACCTCGCCAAACCATTGTGGCTCCTCCGCCTCCAACGCCGACAAGATTGCCTCGTGCCAACAGGAGCGGCGCGACCAGTGTGGAGAAGGTGGAAAAGAACCTCCCTGCTCCCCCGTCTCCGGTTGCGAGCGAGGAAGATTGGGCAAGTCCGCCGAGTAGGCCTGCTGGTGGAGCCGCCAAAACTCCGCCACGAGATCCTGAGGAATGGGGTGAGAAGTAAATAGCTGTGCTTAGCGTACGCTATTGAGAATCGAACGCTGCTTACTTATCCCTGATAAGTAAGGACCGACTGCTTAGGCCAATCACGAGCGAGAGTGAGGCTATTATGGCTGATGATCCGACCGTGCAGTTTCCGCTCCGGAAACCACGAGAATGTCCAACCTGTGGGCATACCACCCAGCCGAACGAGATTGAATGTAGCTTGTGTGGGACGACTTTGCCCAGCGATTTCCACTCAGCTCCACCACCTGAGAAGCCATTAGTGTCCCCTGCTGCGGACTCGCTTCCTCCGGCAACCGACGATCCCACGGTCGCGGCTCCGTTACCGCCACGCCCTTCGCTTAATGACGAGGCCCCTGCTAAAGCAGTTTCCTCTACTCCAGCTGCCTCACGTCGAGGGAGAGGCAGAGACGCGACCAATGCTGCTGTACGTCCGGTTACTCCACCACCACCGCCGCCGCTTCGCTCTGTTCCACCAGCACCTTCCTTATCTGAGTCGTCTTCGCCACCACCCCCCGTTCAACCTTCTGCTCCGGTGCCTCCAGTCTCTCCACCATCGAATGCGCTGACCAAATGGGGTGGGCTTGCCGCTGGAGCACTGGCACTTTTTTTGGTGAGTTTCTTGATCTTCAGAACGTTTTTTTCTACGCCGGAAAAATCAGAGCTAGTGCCCCTCGATTCGGAGACGGAACCGTCGGCGAAAAATGATCTCACTCGACCACGTGGAGAAGAAGTGGCAACAGGTGACTCCGCGAAAGTTTCATTACCGTCACCACAACCGCCCCCGCCTCCGCCAGTACAAGTTCCGCAACGTCTTGGCCTTGTGACCACGGCTGAGCAACTGCTGCCGATACGCATTTTTGGTGCTGAGCCGAAGGATGAATTACGTGGAGTCGACACTGCTCGCACGCAACTGAATGAGATCTCGCAAAGAGTTCGCGACATATATACCGCTGAGCTAGCAGACAAGCCGCAAACCCTCGGATCTGTCATTCTTGAACTGACGGTTGCCTCAGACGGACAAATTGCCAACGCCGCGACCCATATCACAGGAAGTATCGATGGTACTCTCCAGCAAGCGATTGAGGAGAAGGCCAAGGTAATCCGTTTTGCCCCGATACAAGGCGAAGAGGTCAAAATTTTCTATCCTCTATTGTTATCGCCAGAGAGGATTGATCCCGCGACGTTCGTTTCCCAAGTGAAGGAAGTCTGGCCAGGGCGTTACAAGGTGTTGGCTGCGACGCCAGTGTCCGTCCATGCTGAGGCGAATGACAACGCGCAAGAAGTTGGTACCATCAAGCCTGGCTTGTTTCTGTCTGTCGTCAGCTCACAAGCTGATTGGCTGGGAGTACTTTCTCCCAAAGGCAAAGTCGGATATGTGCGCCGCAGTGCGATCTTCCCCCGTGTGGAGAATGCCAGTGGCGCTGACGCAAAAGGGTAGACTGAGAGCGGGGCTCGGGTTCTCAATTGGACCAAAGACCATTCGTGCACGTGACGCTGAGACGTTGCGATTCTGTCATTCTGAGCGGAGCGAAGCATCTCTCTGAGCGACCCTTCGTTGCACTCAGGGCGACAGCTCAGATGTACTAATCTTTCCTGGTTCGATTGAGACCGGGACAGTGGCTCTATTCCCACTGTTTCCTCTGAAACCAGAGCTTCTCGCCGATGACCTTTTGCCCCTCAGCTGCCTGTGGTACCTTTGGCGTGCTGTGATTGATTGCGACATTGTCATCATTGGTTCTGGACCTGCTGGAACATCTACTGCGCTTCATCTGTTAACGCACGATCCTACGTTAGCCGGAGAGATCCTGCTGCTCGATAAAGCTGTGCATCCGCGCGACAAGATCTGCGCTGGCGGATTGATTCCTCATACCCTCGATTGTTTGCGTGAACTCGAGATTCCTCTTTCGGTCCCGCATGTGGCGGTGGACCGCGCGTACGTGCGAGTTCCACCAGGGCGCGAGGTGTTTTGTGATGATGGCGGAATGTGTTCCGTTATTCGTCGCGACGAGTTTGATTTCTCGTTGGTACAAGCTGCTCGTGAACGTGGCGCGGTTCTCCGTGAAGGAGAGAAAGTCCTCGAATTACGGCGCGAGCAGGGTCGTATACTGGTTGTGACAGAAACAGAAACCTTCCGGGCGCGTGTCGTCGTTGGTGCTGATGGCTCAGGCAGTCGCGTCCGGCGCCAACTCGTGGGAGAGTGCGACACTGCCGTCGGTAAAGCGCTCATGTGTGATATCCCAGTGGCAGCCACAGCCTGGGAAGGCTTTGCGCAACGACGTTATGACTTCAACTTCCTCCCAGTGAGTCAGGGCCTAAAGGGGTATTTATGGGAGTTTCCTTGCTTGATTCAAGGCGAACCGCATATCAATGTCGGTATTTATTCATTGGGTGATACGCACCTTACAAATGCGGATTTGCAACGACTGTTGTCTGCAGAGGTTGAAGGCCTTCGGGGCCAGGGGCCAGGATCTCAAATGCAAAATGCAAAATGCAAAACGCAAAATTTTACAATCTGCAATCCGCAAGCTGCAATCCGCAATGTTAAGTTCCGCGCCTTTCCCATCAATGGTTATACACCTGGCGTATCGCTTGCCGCACCGAACGTCGTGCTCGTCGGTGATGCTGCCGGAGCAGAGCCGCTCATGGGAGAAGGGATCTCGTTCGCGTTGGAGTACGGAAAATTTGCTGCGCAGTCTATTACGCGCGCATTGCAGACGCAGCGTTTTGAGTTTGAAGATTATACCGCGTACATCGCGCAGTCCTGGCTCGGGAAGAAACTCGCGCGTCTCCACTTTGCTACGCGACTCTTTTACGGTGGAACACGGCGATTTTGGTTTGCTCTCGCAGCTCGCAATAGACGACTGCAATCGATTGGATTGAAATGGTACAACGGAGTTGATGGGTGGCAGGAAAAGAGTCGCCGCGATGCTTTTCGTGCTGTGCTCTTTTCCCGTTAGGGGAGGATGGCCTATGGCTCAGAGAAAACGAAGCACACCAGTTCCTCGCAAGCAACGTTCATGGACCCTTGCCAAGTTTTTGCTGATTGTTGGCTACGGTGCCGTGTTTGCTTTCCTTGGGGTCATTTACATGATGCGCCAAGAACTGTTTCGCGTCGGTATTTTTGGTGAGAAGCAAGCGATCCGCACTCCTGTACCTCAACCTACACCGCCACCGCAAGTTTTGGCTGAACCTCAACGTTCAGCCTCGCCATTGCCGCCGCCAGTTGTCCAGGAACGGCTCCGTTCGAATCCGCCTTCGTCCGTTACCACGCGCTCTCCGTCAGCACCGACTGGCGAGATCACTGCGGACGAGAAGCAAGCCCTTGATGACATTCTTCGCTCGAAACGCTGAACGCTGTTATGGAATTTCTTGACGAAGTCTCTCGAACTGTGTCCTTTGCACAGACGCCGCGTCGCATCGTCTGCCTTGTCCCGAGTATTACCGAAACGCTTTTTGCCCTCGGTGTCGGTGAGCGTGTGGTGGGGGTGACAGAGTATTGTACGCACCCGCCGGATGCCGTCGCGCGTGTGACAAAAGTTGGCGGTACCAAAGACCCACAGATTGAGACAATCGTGCGATTAGCGCCAGATATCGTGATTGTGAATGATGAAGAAAATCGCCAAGAAGATTTTACGGCCCTGACCGAGCGAGGGTTGGCAGTGTATGTCACTGCACCACGCACGGTGGCTGGTGGCATCGCCATGATCGAACGCCTTGGCCCAGTCCTCGGATGCCAAACTACGAGTGATGCAATGGTGGGGCGATTACGTTCACTCTACGAGCAGGTGCTACGGGCATCCGCTGCAGGACCGCGATTGCGAGTGTTTTGTCCAATCTGGCGAAAACCGTGGATGACGTTTAATGCGGATACCTACGCTGATGATATGCTGTGGAGTTGCGGAGCCGAGAATGTCGTGCGCGCCAAAGCTGATCGCTATTTTTCGACCACCCTCGAAGAGATCGCTGTGTACGAGCCAGAAGCCGTGGTGTTGCCGAGTGAACCGTATCCGTTCACCAATAAGCATTTTGTTCACCTCAAGGAATTAGCGGATACCCCGGCTGGTCGCGGCGGGCATTTCTACTGTATTGATGGCATGGCGTTGTGTTGGTATGGGCCGCGTATCGCCGATGGGCTGACTGAACTGTCGCGTTTGTTTGCGTACGTGCGGTCGACTATCGATGCGTAGCCTCTTGTCGCAAAGCGAAGAAAAAGAGAAAATGAAAAAATCCGTGAGTGTTGTCCTGTAACTGAGGGAGACGATTGTGGCCATTCTCGAAGATGCGCTTCGTAAGGTTCCTCCACAGAGTTTAGACGCTGAAGAATCCGTTTTAGGCGGAGTGTTACTCGATCCGCACGCACTCGATCGTGCGATCGAGTCGATGGGCGCTGAGGACTTTTATCGCGAGGCGCATCGTAAGATTTTTCGCGCCATGTTGGCGTTGAGCGAAAAAGGTGAACCGATCGATCTGATTACCCTCACTGATACGCTCAAAGCACGTGGTGAACTGCAAGACATCGGCGGTGCGACGTACCTGGCGGAACTGGTCGATAAGGTACCGAGCGCTGCGAACATGGCCCATTATGCCCGTATCGTGCGCGAGAAGGCCGTACTCCGCAGTTTGATCAACGTCTCGAATGAAATTGCCAGCCGCTGTTACAGTGGCGAAGAGGATATCGAGCGGTTTCTTGATGAAGCCGAGCGGCTCATTTTTGAGGTATCAGAGAAACGCGTGCGTCCGGCTTTCTTCAAGATGAGCGAGATGATCATGGACACGGTGAAAACCGTGGAGCGTCTCTTCGAGCGCAAAGAGTTGGTGACCGGTGTCCCCACCGGATTTTTGGATCTTGATCGCATGACCGCTGGGTTACAGCCTGCTGATTTGATCATCGTTGCGGCAAGACCGAGTATGGGGAAGTGTCTTAAGTATGATGCTGAAATCGTTGACGCTGAGACTGGAGTCGTGCGAACGATTGAGGAGATTTGCCAAACTGAGAAGGTCAATCTTTTAACCCTCGATGGAGAGCTCAAGCTACGTACGACCTCGCCAAGTTATTATATTCCCGATGGTGTAAAACCGGTCTATCGGGTGCGTACCGCTCTTGGTCGTGAAGTTGAGACAACGCTTAGTCATCCTTTTCTCAGCCTAGCTGGATGGCGTCCTTTAGCTGAGTTGCAGGTAGGGGACCGCGTGGCGGTTCCGCGCACTCTTCCTATCTTCGGTAATGGTGATCTACCGGATCACACAGTGAAGCTGCTGGGCTATTTACTTGGCGATGGTGATCTCACTGAAGCCTATCCGCGTTTCGCCAATGGCAATCCGCGTATTATGGCGGATTTTGTTGGGAGTGCGAACCAGCTCGATGGTGTGACACAGTTGTTAGCTGAGCAAGGGCTTCTGGGTAAGGGAGCGGCGGAGAAATTTACTCCTCCAGTGGTATTCACGCTCCCAAAAGAGAAACTTGCCCTGTTCTTAAATCGTTTATTCAGTTGCGATGGGAGTGTTTTTGTTTATAAGACGCAGCAAACCGGGGTCAGTTATTCTTCAGTTTCTGCCAAGCTGGCACGGCAAGTGCAGCACTTGCTCCTCCGCTTTGGCATCCTTAGTAAACTGCGCGAGAAGAACGTCCGCTACAAAGAAACTCAGCGGATTGCGTACGAAGTCGAGATTCTTGGCGCAGCGGATATTCTCACCTTTGCCCGAGAAATTGGCATCTTTGGCAAAGAAAAGGCTTTACAACAAGTAGTGAACATTGTCTCGACCCGTCGCCAAGGCTGGACCAAAGATACACTCCCGCTTGAAGTCTGGGCACTGGTGAATGCAGCCAAGACAACCAAGAGCTGGCGAGAAATCTACGCACAGATGGGACGCGAGGCGTCTCACAATATTCATAATTGGCGGCGACAACCACGACGAGAAACACTGCACCTGCTCGGACAAGTGTTACAATCGCAGCAGCTCATCGCGTTAGCAACGAGTGATGTCTATTGGGACACGATCGTCGAAATCGAATATATTGGTGACCATCGAGTCTATGATCTGACTATCCCAGAAACACACAATTTCGTTGCCAGTGACGTATTGGTGCATAACACCGCCTTCGTGCTCAATATCGCCCAATATGTAGCGTTGCACGCGAACACCGCAGTCGGTGTCTTCTCGCTCGAAATGTCGAAAGAACAGTTAGTGATGCGCATGCTTTGCTCCGAAGCACGGGTTGATAATGCAAAGGTACGCACGGGCTACCTGGGTGAACGAGATTTCCCTCGTCTGGCGATGGCGGCGGGGCGATTGGCCGAAGCACCAGTGTTTATTGATGATACGCCAGCACAGAATGTGCTCGAATTGCGCGCCAAAGCTCGTCGCCTCAAGCGCGAAGCGAACGTCGGCTTAATTGTTATCGATTACTTACAACTCATGCGCGGCCTTACGTCCTCGGAGAATCGTACGCAAGAACTCTCGGAAATCTCCCGGAGCCTCAAGGCACTGGCGAAAGAATTGGACGTGCCGGTGATCGCACTCTCGCAGCTTAATCGCCAAGTGGAGCAGCGTGCCGACAAGCGACCGATGATGTCGGATATTCGCGAATGCGTTACTGGAGATACGCTTGTTGTCCTTACTGACGGGCGGCGAGTCGCAATTCGGGATCTTGTGGGGACGACACCAGAAGTCTTTGCTGTTTCCCAAGCTGGGCAGATCGTACCTGCGCGCAGTGATCGTGTCTGGCGAGTGGGGACTCGACCTATATTCTCTATCCGGCTTGCCAGTGGTCGATATATTCGTGCGACCGCTCGGCACAGATTGCTGGGTGCAGAGGGATGGAAGCGGGTAGAGGAATTGAACATTGGTGATCGTCTCGCGCTTGCGCGTCGGATACCAGAGCCACAGGATGCAGAGTCATGGTCGGATGCTCGTGTTGCGCTGCTGGCTCAGCTAATTGGTGACGGGAGCTATGTAAAACACCAGCCCCTTCGTTATACGACGAGTTCCGAGGAGAATAGTCGAATCGTAGCAGAATCGGCGCGAAATGAGTTTGGCGTACAGGTCACCCGACATCCAGGCCGGAGAAATTGGCATCAGTTGGTGATGAGTGGCAACGGCAATCGTTGGCATCCTGCTGGAGTAAACAAGTGGTTGCGTGACCTTGGTATCTATGGTCAACGATCACATGAAAAACGAGTTCCTGCGGAAGTCTTCCGCCTAAAGAATGACCACATTGCCCTGTTTCTCCGCCATCTCTGGGCGACAGATGGGACGATCTCTGTTCGTTCTGAAGACCAACGTGGTGGGCATGCGGTGATGTATAGTACCAACAGTCCCGGTTTAGCCCAGGATGTGCTCGCGCTCTTACTTCGCTGTGGTATCGTGGCGCGCGTCTATACCGTCCAGAAAGGGACGCATCGACCTACCCATCTGGTGACGGTGTCTGGAGCAGAGCAGCAATTGCAGTTCCTCAACGCCGTTGGTGCATTTGGTCCTCGCCGGCAGAAAGCTGAACTACTGCGTCAGGCGCTTCGTTCGGTACGCTCTAACACGAACGTTGATACGGTTCCTCAGGAATGGTTCGTGCAGGTGAAAGACCTCATGGTCGAGCAGGGCATTTCCCAGCGCGCAATGGCTTCTGCTCGCGGCACCTCCTATGGTGGTACGGCTCATTTCCGCTTTGCACCTTCACGACAAGTATTGCTTGAGTATGCAAACTTACTGTCGAGTGAGCATCTACGCGCTCGAGCTACGAGTGACCTCTTCTGGGACAGGATCGTAGCAATTGAGCCTGCAGGTGAGGAAGAGGTATATGACTTAACCGTACCAGGGCCTTCCTCGTGGCTTGCCGATGGGGTTGTGAGTCATAATTCGGGCTCAATTGAGCAGGACGCAGACGTGATCATGTTTATCTACCGCGACGAGGTCTATAAGTCAGACTCACAAGATGAGGGGGTCGCGGAGATTGTCGTTGGCAAGCAACGCAACGGACCCACGGGGACGGTGCGACTCGCGTTTCGTCGTGAGTATACACGCTTTGACAACCTCACAATGGGAGAGGCCGAACCTCCGCCGCCCGAAGAAGGCGAGGCTGGGTAACAATAACAGGTGAGATGTGCTTACGTCCGCGCCGAGCGCGGGAGCGAGAATGGATGTCCTTCTGCTGCAAACGGCCCGCGTACCATAAAATATGACGGGCCGTCGTGCTCAAAGAGGTACGGCCGGGCTTCAGCTTGTACGCTCAGACGATCGGGGGTAAAGCAAATCGACACTTCCGCAACCCGCTGGGGTATGCGCTCGACAATCGCTAACAGCGGTGGAATCTGCGGTCCGACAACGTCAAACAGCGTGAGATGGGTTCCTTCCTGCTCAAGACATAACATCACATCGAGGTCTTCGGCGTAGTACAGCGGACGGCTGCCTTCATTAAAGCAGAAGACCGCTTTTTCGTTGACGACACCAACTGCCTGTGAGACTGGCACTCGGGTTTCAAGCAGGCGATGTAGGAGAGCAATGTCTGGTGCACAACTGAGGTCGAGGAGGCGCATGCCGTTACCATGCTGTGTCGGGTGATAGTGCACAGTGAAGCCATGCTCCTGAACGACTCGAAACCCAAACGGCTCGAAATACTCTGGATGCTCAGTGGTAAGAATTTGTGTTGCATAACGCTGGTCACAATAGTACAGGGCTTCTTCAATAAGCTGACGATAATGCCCGTGACGGCGACAGTCAGGCTGCGTCGCAACGCCGTGGATAGACCCGACCGTCACTTGCTCGCCGAGTACAATGAGCGACAGTTCAATAACACCGACATGAGCAAGAACGCGTGTTCCCTCACGAGTGACAAACGGTGTCGAGACCGATTCCCACGGCGCTCCTAACGCACGAGCATGCAATGCGACCTGCCGAAGCCCAGGAAAGACGGTATCGATCAAGTCGAACAGTGGTTCACTTAGTGTTGGGTTAGTAGCAAATGCGTACTGCATACCACGGCTCCCCTCGGTACTTCCTTTGCTTACGTATCTTACGCGAGTGACGCAAGCTCCTCTTTCATCGGTCCGTTGGGACTGACATGGTATCGAGCAACCACTTCGGATACACATAGGGAAGAATTATGGTGGCTTTTGATGCATTGCTACCAGTAAGGAGCGACCTATGTCGACACGTGCAGTGACGCGAATCATCAAGGCGCAACCGACGTCAGATGGAGCCGGAGTGCGTTTGTTTCGCACGATTGGTTCGCAAACGCTTGACGCGCTCGATCCGTTCTTGTTGCTCGATGAGTTCAAGTCGGACCAGAGGAACGACTATCTTGCCGGATTTCCTGATCATCCGCATCGGGGCTTTGAGACGGTGACGTACATGCTCGCTGGTTCGATGCAACACAAGGATCACAGGGGGAACGAGGGCAATCTTGTTGCTGGCAGTGTGCAATGGATGACTGCTGGGCGTGGCATTATTCACTCAGAGATGCCCAAACAGGATAACGGTCTCATGTGGGGCTTTCAGTTGTGGGTCAATCTTCCTGCAGCGCAGAAGATGACCGCACCACGCTATCAGGACATTCCGCCTGAGAATGTTCCTGAGGTTACAACTCCTGATGGTGTAAAAATTCGTGTAGTTGCCGGAAAAATCGCAGGCGTCACTGGCGCTTTCCAAGGTATTGTGACGGAGCCTCTGTACCTTGATGTCCACGTTCCACGTCACACGAACTATTCACTCTCTGTGCAAAACGATCACACTGCCCTCTGCTATGTCTTCGTTGGCCAAGGCTCCTTTGGGGCGACAGATTCGACTTCCGGCCAGCGTGTGGCGGCACAGCAGCTCGCCGTTCTTTCTGATGGTGAAGCCCTTACTGTGAAGACCGAGAACGAAGACGTCCGCTTTCTCCTGTTGGCAGGAAAACCGCTGCGCGAGCCCATTGCCCGCTATGGGCCGTTTGTGATGAACACGCGCGAGGAGATCGTTAAGGCGTTTGAAGATTATCAGCGCGGGACGTTCTTGGATTAAAGGAGTGAAACCGATAGCTGCCTTCGTGCATCTAAGGCGTCTGCAGGCTACTTGTCTGCTTGCAGTATACAACTTAGGAGGGACTATGATCGTTACTGTATTCCGCGCACGCGTGCGCGAAGACGCTAATCTCGAAGAACTAGGAAAACTCACGCAACGGATGTTGGATATTGTCCAGCGTATGCCAGGATTTATCGGTCAAAAAGATTTCCAAGCCGAAGATGGGGAAGGGCTGACATTGGTAGAGTTTGACACCATGGAAAACCAAATCCGCTGGCGCGACCACCCCGAGCACAAAGCTGCTCAAGAACTAGGCAGGAAGAAGTTCTTTAAGGAGTATAGCGTACAGGTATGTGAGTTAGTGAGGGGGGCGCGATTGTAGGGCGGCCCCCCTTAAGTTGCGGTTAACTCAACGACCGGAATCGCGCGTGTCGTTTTCTTTTGGTAGTCAGCATACGTTGGATACAGCGCGAGCAGTTTCGGCCAGATGGTATCCTTCTCTTCAGCACTGACTGTTCGTGTACGATAGCGTTGTTTCTTGCTGTGTAACTCAACCTCAACCTCAGGATTGGCAACAAGATTTTTGTACCACCCTGGAGCGGTATCGTTTCCGCCAAAGGAAGCAACGATGTAGAGTTTGCCGTTTTCTTCAATATACAGCAGAGGCACTGAGACCTCACGGCCTGTTTTGCGTCCACGTGTGGTAAGGATGAGCATCTGACGCATCACTCCAGGGCCGGTGAGTCCGATGCTGCGAAAGAGAAAGGTATGCAAACTGCTGAAACTGCGGATCGCGCCTTCCTGCCAAGAATGCATTTTCATGAGTCCTTCCTTTCCGGTAGCGGTTCCTCTGCGACAAACCGCCGTAATACATTATCCGTTATACGAGATACGTTATTGTCATAGTTGTTGTATGACAATGACCCACACCACGCGATGGAACCGGTAGAAAATACAGCGCCACCCTTGGCACACTCGAAATAGACCATGTCTGCTCGGACCAAGGGATTGACCGTTCCGCCTTGGCGCGAGTCACTAATCAGGACTTCTTCGACAACATGTTGATACGAATCCGAATGACCGAAGGAAGAAGCAAGTACGAGTGCGTGTGGCGGCGTGCCTAGCGCAGCATCAGCACGATCGAGTTCAAAGCCTGCAGCGCCGTGGTTGAGTACCAGTGAAGGAAAGTCTCCAATCAGTTCATCTTTGCCAATACCTGCAAAAATGAACGCTGCACGTGGATCGAAACTGGCAGGCTGACGTTGGTAGAGGCGGTTGTTATCAAAACCCTGCGCTGTGAAGCCTACACCAGCAAGTTTCTGCGGCGCGTGACCACGATAGCGCCATAACCCGCCGAGTTCACCGGTAGTGCTGAGATAGTACTCCCCTGGGTTGGCGTCCCACGCACGAATGCCGCCCCAACGGCGGACCTCAATGACGTGAGGTCGTTGCGGAGCAATCGCGGTTACCCAGTAGAATCCATTGCCACCGAGATACATCAGCCGGCCACCATTCCGGAGATGGGCCTCAATTGCTGAGAGCATGTCGCCAGTCCAATACTCTGGATGACTGCCGGTGAGTACGACTTTATACGATGCCAAGAGATCAAGCCCGTCGTGATGAAGATCCTCGTCGGTAATGACATCATACTCATGCCCCTTGGCCTCAAGCCAATCGACAAGGTGAAGATCGGCGGGAAATTGATGTGGACAGCCGAGAATACGTGTGTGGTACTTGGGGCGGAGTGTCATGATTGGACGTAAGCGCGAAGAATAACACACGCCGCTCCCGTCGGTATGGTGATCATACAAACTGACTAAGCCATACCTGGCGGTGTATTCATCTTCGGGTGTCACAGCTCCGCGCTGCTGATTTGGCGCAAGGCGATAGGGGAGCTTGAGCTGTTCATTGGCATAGGCGAGATAGCTGTTGGTTGGCATCAGGAATACCGCGCGTGCGGTAGGCATCCCTTTTTTCGGTCGTACGACAAAAGGAACATAATCTTCTCCGCCTTCGGTACGCAGGCGTGCCGCATAGATGCCACTTTTCATTTGCGCGGGAATGGTCAAGGAGAAATCAACCTCCCATCCAGCATCATCAAGATCGTCGTCGTGAAAGTGAATCGCGCTGTACTGATGAGGAACATCGCGAAAGTTCGTCTCTTGACCGGTCCAATGGTAACCAGTCATCGCCCGCGCTGGCATATTGACCGTTTCGCCATGCAATCGATGTGGGGAAATATCCAGCACCTCTCGTGATGAGATCTCACGCGAAAAGTCCCACGCGGCAACGAGAGCCGAGTCGAAGGCGAGGGGAGAGGTGCCGCGTTTGAGTGAACGAATTTCCTCCGGTGTGCATGCGCGACTAAACACGCATGGACTATCGACCTTGCCGTTGAAATGGCCTTTGGCAAGGACGTTGCCTGTTGACGACCGCTCCCAATACGCCGCGATCAGAAGGTCACACGTATTGTCGGGGACTTGGTGAATGGCGACTTTCTGTTCGACGGTTGCTCGCGAGTCATCCTGCGGCCAGTTGAGTAACGGTTCTTGGTACAGGCGCACGATGCCACTCTGCGCATCGAATGTTGCGGCCACAAAATACCACTCCGCTTTCCGTAGCGCTTTTCCGCTACTGACGTGGACGAAGTGGCCTTGGGCGTCACTGAGCCACAGCGCAAGTGCGCCTTGCGCATCTATCGCTAATCCGTAGCCTTGGTTATCCAACCACTTTGTGATGATGCCTTGTTGGCCTTTCTGTGGTGTTGTTGGCAAAATCCAGGTTTGGATAGTGAAGCTGTTGCGTAGCCGTAGCGCTGGATTGCAGGGAATGCGAACATACGACCCTGTGTAGATTTCTTGCAAACGCCCTGGATACTCACGACTGACTGAACTTGACACCTCCTCTTCTCTGAAGCCTGGGCCACGTGGGTTGGGGTCACCGTGGATGAGGCGAACAATGTCCGCTCGGTAACTTGGTTGTTCACAACTCACCATAAAACGGATTGCGTCCCCGGCTGCAACGCTGAGACGATCGGTGTAGCCTACGACTTTCATGTGTACCTCAGTGCAGATTATGTGTGTAATGGGCTGGTTTTCTGTACTTTCGGCTCTCCCCCCTCGCCCTCTTCCTACGCAGGGAGAGAGAAGTCTGAACGTAACAAGCTCGGGGGAAGGCGAGATCTGAACGAACGCCACCTGCAGGTTGCTCGGTGTTACGCTTTCTTCTTGCCCCACGTATCCCAGTACAGCACGTCATCAACTGGTTTGCGTTTATTTGTCCCGAGCTTACCACGGGGGTAGCCCATTGGCAGAAGTGCTGCAACTTCCATAGTGGCGGGGACACCGACTTTCTTCATGAGTTCGTCTTCGAAAAAGAAGTGTGTCGTGGTGAGGACTGAGCCAATTCCGTAGGCACGACAGGCTAACAGGATGTTCTGCACGGCCGGATAGATCGACCCGTGGACCGTTGCCGTACTGCCACGCAGATTCTTTGCCTGTACCCAAGCCGGATACTCTTTCGCATGGCAGGCGAGCAGAATGACCGGTGCTTCGTTCATGTGCTCGGAGAGATATATTGACGCTTTGATTGCCCGTTGTCGATCCGGCGGGAGGTCACTGAGTGGAGGTTGGCTCGCACGCGACTTTTGTTGCGCATCACGGTAACGATCACGGATGAACGTCTTAATTTCTGGATCACGGACCAGAATAAAGCCCCAATCTTGGCGGTTCCCACCGGTTGGTGCATGCACACCGGCTTCAACAATTTTTCGCAGGACTTCTTCAGGAATCGGGTCGGGCTTGAGGCGACGAATTGAGCGTAACGAGTAGATGATGTCGAAAAGCTTGGCGTCAGTCGGGTTTTCTGCGGCAATCGCCACTGTCGACGATAGCGGTGCCGTTGCACTGATTGCGCCAATGCTGAGGCCTTTCATGAACGCACGTCGGGTGACGTTCAGATCGGAGCGAGTGTTTCCTTTGGCCATGCAGGTTCCTCCTTGCGTGCTGATTCTCTGTCGGTCTGGTGCGCCAGTCAAGGCGACCCATCGTCTTTTGCTTGTGTACCGAGGAATGAGTTACAGGAAATCAGCGCAGAAGACTCACCGTATGTGCAGGGAGAGGGAGCAAACTTTCTTTTTTTTTGCTATGAAGGAAGCAGGTCCTCTGTTTGTTTGGTGGTGACGTGAGAAGAGCAGAACTACTGGGAGACGATGTTGTGAGGGGTGGTACGAGAATTCGCCTCGTATGAACCTCTTGGCAAATAGCAGTAAAGAATTCTGAGTTCGTGAGGAGGAGATATGGTAGGAATGTTTGCATCTCTCCGTACGGGAGCGATGGTGCTACTGTCAAGTGTGTTAGCGAGTGGGATGCTTGTCCATTGGCCGACAAGCGCCACGGCTGAAATGCTCGTGGGGGCGACTGAAACCAATCGACTGGTTTTGTTTTCAAGTGATCGCCCACGTCGCGTCAAAACCATTCGCTTGAGCGGGCTTGGGCCGAATGAGCGGATTCTTGGGCTTGATGTCCGTCCGGCGAGTGGGCAGCTCTACGCGCTCGGCAGCACCAATCAAATTTATACGATCAACCTCGATCAGAGAAGGGTTACACCTGTTGGGGACCCGTTCTCACCTGCGCTACGAGGTGACTTCTTTGGCTTTGATTTCAATCCGCAGGCAGATCGTATTCGCATTACGAGTGACGCGAATCAAAACCTACGCATTCATCCTGATACGGGGATCGTTGTGGGGGACGATACCGACTTGGCGTATGCGACGAACGACAGCGGAGAAAGATTCGATCCTGGAGCGGTTGGGGCGGCATATTCTAATAATGACAACAACCAGGCGACCTCCACTACTTTGTATGACATTGATGCCTCGCGTGATGTCTTAGTCGTCCAGAGTCCACCGAACGACGGAGTCTTGACTACTGTTGGGCCCCTTGGTGTCGGTACTCCCGCTTCACTAGTTGTCGGCTTTGATATCTCTGGGGTTGGTGGTGTTGCTTATGCAGTCTTGAATTCGGCGAACAGTGACCGCTCGCGGTTGTTTACTATCGATCTACGGACGGGAGCCGCGACGTTTATCAGTGATATCGGAGGGCCGGAACTCTTGACCTCGTTTGCCACTCTTGGGTTCTGAGGCACGTTCCTATTCGAGCCGGACATGCTGGTAGAAAGGTGAACTATGGAAATCGGAAAAATCGGCGCATTCTGTTTTCTTGATGCGATGCCAGCAGACGAGAGTGCGGCATTCTGCCGTCGCGTCGAACGGATGGGATACAAGGTGTTATGGGCACCAGAAGCGTGGGGACGTGACCCATTTGCCCAAGGTGGCTATTTGCTCGCTAAAACTGATCGACTGATCTACGCGACCGGTATCGCTAACATCTGGGCGCGCGATCCAGTGGCGATGGCGGCGTCAGCCAAGACCTTAGCCGAGGCTGCTGAAGGTCGATTCATTCTCGGTATCGGTGTCAGCCATCGTTCTTTGGTTGAAGACCTGCGTGGCCATAAATATGCCAAGCCTTATAGTTACATGAAGGAGTATGTCGCGACGATGAAGTCGGCATTGTACCGCGCTGTTGCTCCCAAGATTGAGCCACCTTTGGTGATCGCGGCACTGCATCCGAAGATGGTGGCACTCACCGCGCGTGAAGCGCGCGGAACCCATACCGCTTTTTGCCTCCCTGAACATACCAAACATGCACGAGAGGTAATGGGGCCGGACGCATGGGTGTGTCCCAGTGTGATGGCGATTTTGCAGCGCGATGCTACCAAAGCGCGGGCCCGCGCGCGGCAACAACTGAGTTTCTATGCTAATCAAGAGAACTACCAACGGATTTTTCTGTCGCAGGGATTTTCCCGGCCAGACTTCGAGAATGGTTGTAGCGACCGTTTAGTTGACGCGTTCATTCCATGGGGCAGTGAAGCGCAGATTCGTGAACGCATCGATGCGCATCTGGCTGCTGGTGCCAGTCATGTCTGTTTGATGCCGCTCTCGTGCGATAAGCCCGATCAGCCTGATGAGCGGTTGTTGGAGGCTTTTGCTCCAAGATAAATGGACGTTGCCAGAGGCCAAGCTCATTTCCTCTAGCAATTTGGAGTCAAAGGAGGGACAACTGACCATGGCCGACTACGAGATCTTTGACTTAGGGAAGGTCGTACTGCAATGCGGGCTGACGCTCCCCAAAGCCCAGCTCGCGTACAAAACCTACGGGGCATTGAACGCTGCGCGTGACAACGCGATTGTGATGCCCACTTTCTATGGTGCGCAACACGCTGAGAACGAAACCCTGATCGCGGCGTTGCCTACGCTTGATCTAAAGAAGTACTTTATCGTCGTGCCGAACATGTTCGGGAATGGATTGTCCTCTTCTCCCAGTAATACGCCTCCGCCGTTTGATCGTGCAACCTTTCCCAACGTTACCGTGTACGACAACGTTGTGTGTCAGCATCGTCTCGTGACTGAACACTTGAGTATCACGCGACTCAAGCTCGTCGTTGGCTTTTCGATGGGTGCGCAGCAAACGTTTCAGTGGGCGGCGCTGTATCCAGATATGGTACAAGCTATCGCTCCAATCTGTGGCTCGGCGCGGACATCGCCTCACAATCAGTTGTTTATTGAGGGAGTACGAGCCGCGTTGACCGCTGACGCTGCATTCGCTGATGGCTGGTATGAGAGTCCACCGATCAAAGGATTACGGGCCTTCAGTCGCGTCTACATGGGCTGGGCCTTCTCGCAGGACTTCTTTCGCGAACAAGAGTACCGCAAAATGGGCTTTGCCTCACAGGAAGATAGCGTGCGGTTTCTGGAAGGGTACTTCCGCAAACGAGATGCCAACGATCTGTTGGCGATGCTCTGGACATGGCAACATGCCGACATCAGCGCCAACGACATGTACAAAGGCGACTTCGCCGCAGCGCTGCGGGCGATCAAAGCACGGGCAATCGTCATGCCGGGTGAAACTGATCTGTATTTTCGTGTGCGAGACAATGAGTTAGAAGTTGAGCAGATGACGAATGCGAAACTCCGCCCTATTCCTTCGATCTGGGGGCATGTGGCAGGGATGGGGATCAACCCGCCGGATAATGCGTCTATTGATGCGGCGTTGAAAGAACTATTACAGGACTTACGCTTTGGACCTTAACAAGCCGTGACATGAGGGTTTTGTAGTTCAGCGCGGAGGTAATGACTAAACAAACTCTCCCGCACGGCATACAGGGTCTGGCCCAGTTCTTGAGCTTTCACTTTCAAGGATACCCACGCATGATAACAACATGCTAAGTGATTGCGCTGTGCCCGCGCCGCCC
>Ga0194132_10003679_pt1:12500-26960 | contig 26960 bp, 19 predicted proteins | sample TA2KigOf80mmetaG_FD_148612 | JGI IMG/M metagenome (GOLD analysis project Ga0194132, IMG submission 148612) | Freshwater microbial communities from Lake Tanganyika, Tanzania - TA2015054 Kigoma Offshore 80m | ecosystem: Environmental > Aquatic > Freshwater > Lake | place: Tanzania... | reverse complement strand
GACTTCAGGACGGCGCTCATCCAGGTGCTCGAGCTGCTGGAGGAGAACCACGGCGCAGTCGCCGGGACGGTCACGCTCCTGGACGAGCAGACCGGCGAGCTTCGGATCGAGGCGGCGACGGGCATCCCCTGGCAAGCCCAGCGGCGGGCCAAGTTCAAGATTGGGGAGGGCGTGACGGGGAGGGTGGTCGAGAGCGGCCGACCCGTGGTCGTTCCGCGGGTGAGCCAGGAGCCGCTCTTCCTGGACCGAACCGACGTTTGGAAGGGGGGCGGCCATGATGAGCTGAGCTTTGTGTCGATGCCGATCACGGTGGACGGTAAGACGAAGGGAAGCCTGGGCGTCACCTACCCCTTCGAGTCGGAGCGGGCGTTCGAGCCGGAGGTGGAGTTTCTCGGGGTCGTCTCCTCGATGATCGGGCAGTCCGTCCGGGTGCACACCCTGGTCGAGACGGAGCGGAAGCGCCTTCTCACCGAGAACGACCAGCTCCGCCAGGAGCTCCGGGAGCGCTACGACTTCCGCAACATCATCGGCAACAGTCGGCAGATGCGGGACGTCTACCAGGCCATCGCCCAAGTGGCGGGGAGTCCCACCACGGTCATGATCCGCGGGGAATCCGGCACGGGCAAGGAGATGGTGGCGCACGCCATCCACTACAACTCCCCGCGCGCCGAAGGCCCCTTCGTGAAAGTGAACTGCGGGGCCCTGCCGGACACGCTCATCGAGTCGGAGCTGTTTGGGTACGAGCCCGGCGCCTTCACGGATGCCAGGGAGCGGAAGAAGGGTCGCTTCGAGCTCGCGGACGGAGGTACGCTCTTCCTGGACGAAGTCGGTGAGCTTTCACCTTCGACTCAGGTGAAGCTCCTCAGAGCGTTGCAGGAGAAGGAGTTCGAGCGCCTAGGCGGGGTGCAGCCCATCAGCGTGGACGTGCGCTTGATCGCTGCCACGAATCGCGACCTCGAGAACGCGATGAGGCAGGGTAAGTTCCGCGAGGACTTGTACTACCGCCTGAACGTCTTCAGCATTTTCATGCCCGCGCTCCGGGACAGGAAGCCCGACATCCTCCTGCTGGCGGACCACTTCGTCGAGAAGTACGCCTCGGTGCTCGGGAAGCGTGTCCGGCGCATTTCGACCCCTGCCATCGACATGCTGATGGCCTACCACTGGCCCGGCAACGTCCGCGAGCTGGAGAACTGCATCGAGCGGGCGGTGCTCGTCTGCCAGGGTGCTGTTCTGCACGGGCATGACCTCCCCCCGACGCTCCAGACGGCCCAGGTTTCCGACACCCTGCCGGAGGCATCACTCGAGTCCATGGTGGGCGCCTATGAGCGCGACCTCATCCTCGACAGCCTCAAGAACGCCCGGGGCAATAAGGCGGAGGCCGCTCGGTTACTCCAAACCACCTCGCGGATCGTCGGCTACAAGCTGCAGAAGTACGGAATCGACCCGAAGCGCTATCGCGGCACCCGCCTGAGCTGAGCGCCTCGACATGGGTGGTTCCTACAGTTCTGTAGGAACATCCATCGCAGCGTACGATTTCGTAGCGCAGCTCCCGACTCGCGCTGCGGGTCGCGTTGTCCTCGCAAGTGCCTGCAGGAGAACAAGTTGCGACGCGGCCCGTCCAGCCGGGAAGCGCTTGTTCGGATTGGTACGAGCCTTGCTCTAGCGTCGTGTCGGTGGCCGCGGGCGGACCGCGGCGAACTCACGACTCAAAGGACATTCTATGGCGCACACCATACGGCCGAGCCGGGCCGGCGGGGGGCGTTGGCCTCTCCTCAGCGGAGCGATCCGTCTCGCTCTCCCCGGCCTCCTCCTTCTCGCGGCTCCCGGATTGGCTAGCGCACAGGAGGCGGCAGCGATCAACGGCGCAGACACGGCGTGGATGCTGATCTCGACCGCGCTCGTTTTGTTCATGACGGCCGGCCTGGCGTTTTTCTACGGCGGTTTGGTGCCTTCGAAGAACGTGCTGAACACGATGATGATGAGCTTCATCGCGTTCGGGTTCGGCGGGTTGCTCTGGGCGGTCGTCGGCTATTCGATCGCGTTCGGCGGAAGTAGCCCCTACATCGGCGATGTGTCGATGGCGTTCTTGAGCGGGGTCGGCCTGGAGGCGTCCGGCACGATCCCGCACATACTCTTCATGGCGTATCAGGGGACGTTCGCCATCATCACCGCGGCGCTCATCTCGGGCGCCATCATCGGGCGCATGAAGTTCGGGGCGTACGTCGCGTTCATCTCGATCTGGGGGTTGGTCGTGTACGCCCCCGTCGCGCACTGGGTGTGGAACGCGAACGGCTGGGCGTTCCAGATGGCGGCCCTCGACTTCGCGGGTGGAGCGGTGGTCCACGTCAACGCCGGTGCGGCCGCCTTGGCGGCGGCTATCGTTCTCGGTCCGCGAGCCGACTACCACCGGCGCGCGATGCTGCCCCACAACGTGCCGTTCGTCCTGCTGGGCGCGGGCATCCTCTGGTTCGGCTGGATGGGCTTCAACGGTGGCAGCGCCCTCAGCTCGGGCACGCTGTCGGCGCTGGGCGTGGTCAACACGCTCGTGGCTCCGGCGGCCACCCTCGTGGTGTGGTCGTTACTCGACGTGATCTTCGCGAAGCACATGACCGCCGTGGGTGCGGCAACCGGGATCGTGGTCGGTTTGGTGGCGGTCACGCCCGCGGCCGGGTTCGTGTCGCCGATGTCGGCGATGGCGATCGGCGCCATCGCGGCGTTCCCGAGCTTCTTCGTGCTCCGGTGGCGGGCGAAGTCACGCCTCGACGACTCCCTCGACGTCTTCGCAGCGCACGGCATTGGCGGGATCACGGGCGCGTTGCTCACCGGCGTCTTCGCCACCACGGCGCTCAACGCCGCGGGTCAGGACGGGCTGCTGTACGGCAACCCTGGTCAGGTGGTGAAGCAGCTGATCGTCGTGGCGGTGGTGTTCGTCTATAGCGCCGTCCTGACCGTGGTGATCCTGAAGATCGTGCAGGCGGTGGCCGGTCTGCGGCCCGCTGGGGATCTCGAACGGAAGGGCATGGATGTCCTCGCGCACAGCGAGGAGGCCTACGCCTCGGGTGAAGGCGCGATCCTGATCCAGGACGAAGAGCTGAACGGGAGTGCGGTGAAGTAGACCCGTTCGGGCTACTTGGCACACGAGAATCTCAATCAAAGGACACGACCATGAAGCTGATCAAGGCGATCATACGCCCCGAGAAGCTCAGCGACGTCTTGAGGGCGCTCTACCAGGCTGAGGTCAGGGGGCTTACGGTGACCCGTGTGCATGGACACGGGGGTGAGACCGAAGCCGTGGAGACGTACCGCGGCATGTCGGTGAAGATGGAGCTCGTCGAGAAGGTGGTGCTGGACATCGGGGTCTCCGAGCCGTTCGTCGACGTCACCGTGAAGGCGGTGATGAACGCGGCGCGCACGGGTGAGGTGGGCGACGGGAAGATCTTCGTGCTCCCCGTCGAGGCGGTGCATCGGATCCGGACGGCCGAGCGGGACACGGCGGCCGTCACGCCGGTGGCGTCCTGACGGTCACACATCAATTGGACATCCAAGGAGACATATCAACATGAGGAAGCTGACTTCGTTCGCCCTCGCCGCCGCGGTGCTCTTTCCGGCAGGCGTCGCCGCGCAGGCTACCTTGACGGCGAACGTGGGCTACATGAGCCAGTACTACTTCCGCGGCATCCTACAGAAGCCGTCGTCGGCGAGCGCGGGGCTCACCGTTGCGTCGAGCGACTTGTCTGCGGGAACGTGGGCCGCTGACGTCGGCAAAGGGTCGGAGGTCGACTTCTTCGCGAGCTACGCGATCCCGGTCGGCAGCGGCAACGTGAGCTTCGGAGGCACTGGGTACTTTTACACCGACGACTTCGACAACACCTACCTCGAGGGCAACTTCGGGGCCGCCTTCGGACCGATCTCGCTCGCCGGGGCGCTCGGTACGTACGACGACGGCAACGACACGAAGTACTTCTTCCTGAGCGTGACGGCTGCCCAGAACGGCCTCTTCGCCACCGCCGGCGCGCTCGGTTCCAACACCGGATTCGGCGACGCGCTCTCCGATGCATTCGACACGGACCTGGGCGGCCAGTACCTGCAGGCCGGGTACGGTTTCACCGCTGGCGAAATGGACTTCTCCGTCTCGGGTCTCTTGAACGACACGTACCTCAGCGATGAGGTGGACGGTGAGCTGACCCTGATCTTCCAGGCGTCGAAGACGTTCACCATCTCGGGTTCGTGACGTAGCGCACTTCTCCTAGTAGGTGGTCGGGGGGCGTCGGCGAGGCAAGGGTAAAGCCGGCGCCCCTCGGCTATTTCTGGTGGCCGACAGGGCGAGTGAGCGGAGATGGGCCGCCAGCCCGCGCGACCGCGGGTGCGGGGGGTCAGCCCGCTCTCGGCGCCGGGGAGATCATGGTCCTTTCCGCGAATCGACCCGCGGGCCACCGCTCCGGGGCCCGCGGGTCGTCAGCCTCCCCGACCTACGCGGCCAGCAGCGGCCGCACCACGAGGACCGGTAGTGTGGTCGACCTCAGCAGTTTGTCAGCCACGCTGCCCAGCATCGCGCGCTTGAGCCCACTGTAGCCGTGGGTAGCCAACGCGAGGAAGTCGGCACCGAGCTGGCTCGCAACCTCGGCGATTGCCGTTGCCGGGGACGTGGCCCAGGCCACGTGAATCCCGACGGTCACGCCTTCCAGACGGAGCGCACCGGCCGCGTCCTCGAGGTACCTCGCCGCTGCGTCCACGCCCACGTCCGTCGGCTGCCGTGCGCTCTCACCGACCACCGCCTTGGGCGCATGAGTGGACGGCTCCACGCGAACGAGCGTGACGCGCGCCCCGGTCATCCGGGCGAGCTCTGACACTGGGCCCAGGACGCTCTCGGCGAGCTTGGACCCGTCCAGCGCCACCAGGATGTGGCGAACCGCTGGGAAGCTGTCCGCCATCGCCACGTCGTCCGGTGGGTGGAGGACCAGCGTGGGGAGCGTGGCTCGCTGGATGATCTGGTCCGTGACGCTACCGAGCCAGAGGCGGCGTGCTCCCGACCGACCGTGGGATGTGATCACGATCATTTCACTTCCCACCCGGTCTGCATACTCGAGCAGCGCGTCCGCGACTTGGGTCCCATCGAGCACCTTCGCGTCAGCGACGGTTCCCTCACCCGTCAGCCGTGCCGCCAGCCCAGACATGTAGTCCTCTTCCTTGTCGCGCCGGAGCGCGTCGTACTCCGCCACGTTCGCGTGCTCGAACTGGAATGGCGTAGTGAAGAGGAGCTGGTCGGGCTCGTATGGCGTGTGCACATGGGCCAGGTGAACCGCGCCGCCCCCGGAACGTGCCAGCCTGCTCGCAAGCGGCAGGCTATGCTCACTGAAATCCGAGCCATCCAAGGGCACCATGAGCGACCTTAGCATCGCCGTACCCTCCTTTGTCCCCGCCGTGGGGGACCACAGAAACAGTTGATGTCAGGAAGGTATGAGGCGGGGGGGGGTGCCGGAGTCGGGCTTTCTCCCAAGGTCCTGTCGGGATGGTGATGAGATGGGCCGGCCAAGCTAGAATACGACGCTCGGTGCTGCCCACCTGTCGCTTCCAGGAGTTCGACATGCGCCTGTCCGCTTCCCTCGTCTGCCTCTCGGCCGCGCTCTCCTTGGGTCCGTTGGACGTGGACGCGCAGACGCCCACCGCCCTGTACGACCACGTGCACATGTCCGTACCCGACCCCCAGGCGGCGGCACGGTGGTATCACGACCACATCGGCGGTGAATGGGTCGACGGGCGCGACGATCGACTGCTGTTCGGCACCACCCGCATCATGTTCCTGAGGGGTCAGAACAAGCGCCCGAGCGCGGGGAGCGTCGTCGACCACCTCGGGTTCTCCTATCCGGATCTCGCCGCCAAGGTGGCCGAAGTGCAGGCCGCGGGCGCGACGGTCACGACGCCCCTGCGAGAGGTCGAAGGGCTCTTCAAGCTCGCCTTCGTCGACGATCCGCTCGGCACGCGACTCGAGCTGATCGAGGAGCCGCAGCATCTCGGCTTCCACCACGTGCACCTGCGCTCCCCGAACCCGGAAGGGATGCTCGCGTGGTACGAGAACATGTTCGGCGGGATCCGCATGCGCATGCGCGGCCGTCTGGACGGCATCCTCTATCCGGGCAACGTGTGGATCCTCGTACAGCGCGGGGAGAACTTCCCGAGCACCGAAGGCACCATCGACCACATCGGCTGGCGCTCACCGACCACGGACGGAATGGTCGCGCGGCTCACCGGCTTGGGCGCCCAGATGACGACCCAACCGCAGGATCTGACGCTCCCGAACGGCGTCATCCGCTTCTTCTACATCGCAGGCCCGGAAGGGGCGAGAGTGGAGCTCGTCCAGCGCCAGCCCGACATGAGGTGAGCGCGCTGCCGTGAAAGCACGGGGCTCGATCCGAGCCTGTCGGTTGGGGTCGTTCGGGGCCGCCGTGCTCACGGCAGCGGCGGCCCTGCCGGTCGGCGCTCAACCGGCTCCCGCGGGCCCCGTCTTTCGAGACGGTCAGGCGCAGGTGGTACCTGCCTTCGCCGACCCTCAGCGGTGGATCCGGCACGACCTTTGGGTCGAGACCGAGGTGGATTCGGACGGGGATGGGAGGCTCGACCGCGTGCACGTTGCGGTCACTCGGCAGGAGCAGACGGAGCGCGAAGGTATGCGGGTGCCCGTCGTCTATGAGACGAGCCCGTACTTCGCGGGCGTGGGCTCCGCTTCCGCGCAGTACTTCTGGGACGTTCGGCAGGAGCTCGGGGCACCGCCGCCTCCACGGGCGCGCATGCCGGACATTGCGCAGCGCAGCTTGCGCCCCGTGATCGCCAACTCCGAGGTCCGCGACTGGGTGCCGCGGGGGTTCGCGGTGGTGCACTCCGAGTCACCCGGCACTGGGCTCTCGCAGGGGTGCCCGACGATCGGGGGGCGCAACGAGAGCCTGGCGCCGAAGGCCGTCATCGACTGGCTGAACGGGAGAGCGCGGGGCTTCGACTCGCCGGCGGGGGACACGCCGGTCACGGCCTTTTGGTCGACCGGGCGTGTGGGGATGACGGGGACGTCATTCAACGGGACGCTCCCGCTCGCGGCTGCCACCACTGGGGTCGAGGGGCTGGAGGTCATCATCCCCGTGTCGGCGAACACGTCGTACTACCAGTACTACCGAGCCAACGGGCTGGTGCGCTCCCCGGGTGGGTACCTCGGCGAAGACGTCGACGTCCTCTTCGACTACATCAACAGCGGGGATCCGGCTCGCAGGGATCACTGCATTCGGACCGTGCGAGTCGGGGAGCTGGCGACGGGCCAAGATCGCCGCTCGGGCGATTACAACGAATTCTGGTCGGGTCGCGACTATGCCGCTGACCTCAGCGGAGTGCGTGCGCCGACGTTGCTCGCGCACGGGCTCGGCGACTGGAACGTGATGCCGGGCCACAGCATCCGTGTCTATGCGGCGCTCAGGGAGAACGGTGTGCCGGCACAGCTGTACCTGCACCAAGGGGGGCATGGCGGGCGCCCGCCTCTGGAGATGATGAACCGCTGGTTCACCCACTACCTCTACGGCGTCGAGAATGGAGTAGAGGCCGGCCCGCGGTCGTGGATCGTGCGGGAAGACGCGGCCGGCGGTGCTCCGACGTCGTACGCGGAGTATCCGCATCCAGATGCGGAGCGCGTGCGGCTGCGGGTGGGCATGGATGCGTCCGCGGTTGGACTCCTCAGCCCGGGTGGCGGCCTGCGACAGGGCCGAGAAGCGTTCACGGACGACGTGTCGTTCGGTGGAGCCGCGTTGGCTCGCGCGGACTCCAAGGAGCACCGCCTGCTGTACGCCACCTCCGAGCTCGCGCGCCCCGTGCATCTGTCGGGCACGCCGCGCGTCTCGATCCGACTCGCCTCGAGCCGGCCCGCGGCCAACCTCTCCGTTTGGCTGGTGATGCTCCCGTGGGTGGACGGCCCTGACCCGGATGCGAACGTCATCACGAGAGGCTGGGCAGACCCTCAGAACCACGACTCGCTCCAGAGCGGCCAGCCGCTGGTGCCCGGTCGCTTCTACGACGTCGCCTTCGACCTCGAGCCCGACGATCAGGTCATCCCTGCGGGACGACGCGTGGCCATGATGATCTTCTCGAGTGACCGAGAGTTCACGCTCTGGCCGCCCGCCGGGACGGAGCTGACCGTGGACATGGTCGGGACGTGGCTCGACCTCCCCGTGGTCGGTGGGGCGGGGGCGCTGGAGTCGGCACTCCGCTGAGTCACGAGCGGGGGCGCGACTTCGTCCGTTGGGCGGCGGGCGCGTCGCCCGGGCGTTGATGCCCTGACGAGTCGGGTCTAACCTTCGGGTTCTCGCGGACTTCCGTGACCCTGCTCGTAGGAGGCTGACGTGGTTCACTCGACTTCCAGGACCTGGCTGGCTGCGGCCGCTGCGCTCGCGCTCGCGTCGCCGCTTTCGGCGCAGTCCCGCGTCTACGGCAGCGCCGAGCACTCGTTCCGTGTAGTCACCGTTGCCGAGGGGTTCGAGCACCCGTGGGCCATCGGCTTCCTCCCGGATGGGGACATCCTGGTGACCGAGCGGCCGGGCCGACTGCGCATCATCAGGAACGGCCGACTGCTCGCTGCACCCGTCGAGGGCGTGCCCGCGGTGTTCGCGGTCGGCCAGGGTGGACTCCTCGACGTCGTGCCCCATCCTGACTTCGCGAGCAACCGCCTCGTCTACCTCACCTACTCCAAGCCGCTCGGCGGGCAGGAGTCGACGACGGCGGTCATCCGCGGCCGTCTGGACAACGACCGCCTCACGAACGTCGAGGAGATCTTCGAGGCGCAATCGCGTGGGCGTGGCCACTATGGGTCGCGGCTCGCGTTCGACGGACGGGGTTACCTGTTCGTGTCGGTAGGCGAGCGCATGGCGGCTCCCAGTCTGCTCGAGGCGCACCCCGCACAGGACTTCTCCAACCACCACGGCACGGTGAATCGCCTCTTCGAGGATGGCCGCGTGCCGCCCGACAACCCCTTCGTCGGTCGGGAAGGGTACCGGCCCGAGATCTGGAGCAAGGGACACCGCAACCCGCAGTCGCTCGCCATCCACCCGGTGACCGGGCAGCTCTTCGAGGCCGAGCACGGTCCGCAGGGCGGCGACGAGCTCAACCTCATCGAGCCGGGCAAGAACTACGGTTGGCCCGTCATCGGCTTCGGCGTGAACTACGGGAGCGGATCACGCATCCACGAGGGCACGGCCCGGGACGGCATGGAGCAGCCCCTGCACGTGTGGGTCCCGTCCATCGCGACTTCAGGGATGATGATCTACGGCGGCGACGCGTTCCCAGGCTGGAAGGGAAGCATCTTCGTGGGTGGCATGGCCGGGGAGCAGCTGGCGCGCATCGAGCTCGACGACAGCGGCTATGCCCTCGAGGAGACGCTCTTGAAAGGTATCGGCAGGGTACGCGACGTTCGGGAAGGTCCCGACGGCTTCATCTACCTGGCCATCGATGAGCAGGGGACCGGGCTGACGCCGATCGTCCGACTCGAGCCCGTGGCACGCTGAGGGACTCCGGCGCGATGACATCGACTGACAAAGGAGTGAAGCTGCCCACGCTCGGGAGCCGCCAGCTTCTCGAGGGTCCGGATCGCGCACCCGCACGAGCCATGCTGCGCGCGGTAGGCCTCGCGGACGAGGACTTCGACAAGCCGCTCATCGCCATCGCGAACACGTGGACGGACACGACGCCCTGCAACGTTCACCTGAAAGACCTCTCCAAGGCGGTACGGGAGGGCATTCGAGAGGCGGGCGGCACACCGCTCGAGTTCAACACGATCGCGGTGTCGGACGGTATCACGATGGGGACGTCGGGCATGCGTGCGTCGCTGGTGAGCCGTGAGGTCATCGCCGACTCGATCGAGTTGATGGGCCGCGGCTATCTCTTCGACGGCGTGGTCGCCCTGTCGGGGTGCGACAAGACCATTCCCGGCACCGTCATGGCGCTCGCCCGGCTCGACAAGCCGGCGGTCATGCTCTACGGCGGCTCGATCGAGCCGGGCAAGTACAACGGCAAGGACATCTCCATCCAAGACGTTTTCGAGGCAGTCGGCGCCTGCGCGGCCGGCCGTATCGATGAAGCCGAGCTGGGGCGCATCGAACGCGCTGCCTGTCCGGGCGCCGGTGCCTGTGGCGGTCAGTTCACCGCCAACACCATGGCGACCGTCTTCGAGGCCATGGGGATCTCACCCATGGGGAGCGGCTCGGTGCCGGCTACGGATCCGGGGAAGCCCGAGGTCGCGCGGCGTTGCGGCCGCTTGGCCGTCGAGCTGGTGAGGCGTGGGGTCGGCGCCCGTCAGATCCTCACCAGGAAGGCGCTCGAAAACGGCATCGCGCTCGCCGTGGCCACGGGCGGCTCGACGAACGTCGTGCTGCACCTGCTCGCGGTGGCGCGCGAGGCGGGCGTCTCCCTGGCCATCGACGACTTCGAGCGGATCAGCGCCCGCACTCCGGTGCTCGCGGACATGAAGCCGTGGGGCCACTACATGGCCACCGACATGCATGCAGCCGGCGGTGTCGCCCTCGTCGCTCGTAGGCTCCTGGACGCGGGGCTGCTTCAGGGGGATGCCCCGACCGTGACCGGCAGGACCCTCGCGGAGGAAGTGGCGAGCGCGCGCGAGGCGCCCGGCCAAAAGGTCGTGCACGCCATCTCCGATCCGCTCAAGTCGCGTGGAGGCCTCATGATCCTCCGCGGCAACCTCGCCCCGGACGGCTGCGTGCTGAAGATCGCCGGCACCGAGCGCATGCTCTACCGCGGTCCGGCGCGTGTCTTCGACGGCGAAGAGGCTGCGTTCGCCGCCGTTCAGGGCGGTGGAATCGTGGCCGGGGACGTCGTGGTGATCCGTTGCGAGGGACCCCGGGGCGGCCCCGGCATGCGCGAGATGTTGGGTGTCACCGCGGCGCTCGCCGGCGCCGGTCTCGGGGCCGATGTCGCGCTGATCACCGACGGTCGTTTCTCGGGCGCGACCCACGGCCTGATGGCCGGACACGTCGCACCCGAGGCCGTGGACGGTGGCCCCATCGCGGGCGTGCGTGACGGCGACACGATCACCTTCGACTTGAAGGCGGGGACGGTGTCCGTCGACCTGAGCCCATCCGAGCTCGCGGCGCGCATCGCGGGGTGGAAGCGCCCCCAAAAGGACGTCGAGTCCGGCGTGCTGGCGAAGTACGCGCGCCTGGTATCGTCTGCATCCGAGGGGGCCGTGACGACCGCGTCGACTAGGGCGGGGGCGCGGTGACGAAGCCGTCGACGACGACGGGAGCGCGGTGACGACTGCGTCGACGACGAGGGTGCGGTGACGAAGCTGTCGACGACGACGCGCACGCGTTAGGCCGCGCGCATAGCGGCCCAAGCCCTGGCCGCCCTGTTGTTACGGCAGCGCCGAGGCCCAGTGCTCCTCGGTGATGATCGCGATCGGTACGCCGCGCGAGCGGTACTGCACCACCTCGTCCACGAGCGTCCCGAACGCGCCCTGGGCCCAGTCGCTCGCGGCGAGCGAGCCGATGACGACGTAGTCCGTGCGGCGGTTCACGCTGCGCTCGCAGGTTCCCCCGAGCTCGAGGGCCTCGCGCTCGCAAGCACGCGTCGGCCCGTAGGCGAGCTCGCCCGCGAACACGAAGGTCTGCCCCTCGAATACCACGTCGGGCTCCGGCCGCGTGATGGGGAGGTCGGTAGCGAGCGGAAACCCGCGCCCGATCCCCTGTGGGTTCTGGGCGAGCTGGGCGAGCAAGGCACCTAGGCGGTCGCGCTCACGACGGTCGAGGCGCCCGTCCGCGAAGATGCGGCCGAGACTTCGGGTGAGGATGTTGGCCGGCCACCGTGCGGCCGGCTCGGGGTTCGCCTTGGTCCACTCGGAGAGGTTCGTTGCCTCGCCGCTGGAGACGACGCCGTCCGCGACCACGCCACGCACGAGCCCCACCATCTCGGCCAGGCCCTGCTCGATGCGCCGCTGCGCTTGCAGCGTGCGCACCCGATTCGAGGTCGGCTTCACGGCATCGGCGTGCAGTCGCGCGCCACGCGGTCCCGGAACCGGCGCTCGTTCTCGATCACCTCCCAGAACTCCTCCTTCGGGCTCATGTCCGCTGACCCCGACCTCGGGGCGGACCTGCACAATTTCTTCAACGAGCTCACGGCGTCGGAGACTCCTCCGGAGCGGCGCTTCCGGCGTTTGCTCGTTGCCCCCAACTCGCTCGTGCAGGAGCTGGAACGCATGATCGAGCGCGAGGCCGAGCACGCACGGGCAGGCCGTCCGGCCAGGATCCGAGCGAAGCTGAACGGCCTCGCGGACCGGAAGGTGGTGCTCGCACTCTACCGGGCGGCCCAAGCGGGAGTCGACATCGACCTCGTCGTCCGCTCCATCTGCACCCTGAGGCCGGACACCCCGGGGCTCTCCGAGCGGATCCACGTGCGGAGCATCCTGGGCAGGCTGCTCGAGCACTCGCGCATCTACTACTTCGAAAACGCAGGGCAGGGCGAGTACTACATCGGCTCGGCCGACTGGAGAGCGAGGAACCTGCGCAAGCGCGCGGAGGTCGCGACGCCGGTGGACGACCCGGCGGCCCGAGCGGTGCTCCGCTCCGTATTGGACGTGCAGCTCGCCGATCCACGCGCTTGGGTGCTCCGTGCGGACGGCGCATTCGAGCGCCTCACGGGCGAAGGCCCTTCGTCGCAGGAGCTGCTCATGAGCACCGCCGGGGCGGGGGTTGCGGCCGTTCGTTGAGCCGCGTTCGGGTGGTGGGTAGCTTCACTGCACCCGCGCCTGTAGCTCAGGTGGATAGAGCATCGGCCTTCTAAGCCGAGGGTCGCAGGTTCGATTCCTGCCAGGCGCATGCGATTCTCGGATGCCACGTGACTTGGGGTGCTCATGCGGTCTGCGCTCGCCGCGTTCCTCGCTGTCTTCCTTCCGGCGGCCGCTGTCGCGCAGGGAGGTGAATGGCCGACCCTGAGCGGGGCTGGGATCGGTACCTCTCTCGCTCGGGCTTCCTGCAGGTGAGCCTCTCCGGCCAGCTCGACCTCGAGACGATCCACGTCGGCCGAGACCGTTGGGCCGGCCTCGTGGGCGGGGAGGGGGCCGACTCGATCCCCGCCGATTGGGTGAACGCCTGCGCGGGGTGCCATCAGACTGAGAACGTCGAGCAGCGGGGAAAGGGCGGGGAGTTCATCTTCCCGCGGCTTCGGGTGTTCACCGACATCTTCGTGGGAGATCAGGTCTACGCCCTGATCGAGCTGCGGGGCGACCGTGGGCACGCGCCCTCGGACGGGAGCCTCCGCGGGAGGGTGGAGCAGGCGTATCTACGCGTGTCGAACGCAGGTGCTTCGTTCGGCATTCAGGCGGGCAGGTTCGCGAGCCCGTTCGGCTCGTATGGCCTTCGACACCTCACCGGGGCCGATCCGTTCCTTCGCCCCCCGCTCGGCTACGACTACCGCACCGTGATGAACCGCTCGCATGCCCCGGGTGGAGCTTCGGGCTTCCTCACCTGGCAGGACTGGCCCGAGTTCTTCCGTCTCACCGGTGTACCCCCTGTTTGGGACGTTCCTTATCAGTGGGGAGCCATGGCGTTCGGCGCCGTGGGGCCGGTCGCAGTCAAGGCGGCGGCGATGAACAGCGCACCGTCGAGTGCGCCGGATGCGTGGGGCATCTCATCGGACCGCTTCGAACACCCGTCGTGGGTCGCAGCCGGGCGCTGTAGGGCATCGCCTTCCCTCGAGGTCGGCGTCTCGTACAACCGGGGCCCTTGGCTCGAGGAGATCACGGCCGGCTCCATTCAGCCCGTCGGTGGCGACACCCGGTCGCGCTGGGACTTCGATCAGGAGATGTGGTCGGCGGACTTCAGCTTCGCGCGTGGGGAGAGCGTGCTCCGGGGCGAGGTGATCCTCGACTCTTGGGCAGTCCCGAACATCGCGGACCCGTTCAAGGAGATCGCGTATCACGTAGAGGCCCAAAGAGATCTCATCGCTGGGGTCTCGGCCGCCGCGCGCGTCGGGTACCTCGACTTCCGACGCGTCGAGGGCGGGTCGGGACCGAACGAGGACTGGGACTACGACGTGGTGAGGGTGGAAGGGTCGGTCGGTTATCGCATCGTGCGCAACGGCGGGCTCCTCCTCTCCGGGTATTGGCAGGATGCGGGTGAGGGAGGGACAACGACGCTCGGCGGACTGCGTCTGTGGTGGGCGTTCTAGCGGCCTCCTTTGCTTTACCCACCCCGGGGCATTGCTTACGTTTGCCGCCCCGGACCGGACGCGACTCCAAACGGGCCGCGGCGAATCGGGGCTCTGGTGGGCGTAGCTCAGCTGGTTAGAGCGCCTGACTGTGGCTCAGGAGGTCGGGGGTTCAAGTCCCCTCGCTCACCCTCGTGATGTTGGACGGACGACGCTCCGCCGGGTGTTGACCTCCCGGTAGGCCCCGGTTAGCATTGCGGCCTCGCAAGGAGCGGCTGA
>Ga0194132_10003679_pt1:0-10000 | contig 26960 bp, 19 predicted proteins | sample TA2KigOf80mmetaG_FD_148612 | JGI IMG/M metagenome (GOLD analysis project Ga0194132, IMG submission 148612) | Freshwater microbial communities from Lake Tanganyika, Tanzania - TA2015054 Kigoma Offshore 80m | ecosystem: Environmental > Aquatic > Freshwater > Lake | place: Tanzania: Lake... | reverse complement strand
CGAGTAGCTGAGAGCTAGGGTACCCGAGTAAGCCGGGGCACGAGAAACCCCGGTTGAATCTGGGGGGACCATCCTCCAAGGCTAAATACGAGCTCGTGACCGATAGTGGATAGTACCGTGAGGGAAAGGTGAAAAGAACGCCTGACGGCGAGTGAAACAGAACCTGAAACCGTGCGCATACAAGCGGTAGGAGCCTGGTCCCGTCTACGGATGGGACGTGGGTGACTGCGTGCCTTTTGCATTATGATCCGGCGAGTTACTCCTCACGTGCGAGGTTAAGGCCTTCAGGGCCGGAGCCGAAGCGAAAGCGAGTCTGAAATGGGCGACAAAGTACGTGGGGGTAAAACCCGAAACCGAAGCGATCTACCTATGGCCAGGTTGAAGCCGGGGTAACACCTGGTGGAGGACCGAACTGATGGGGGTTGAAAACTCCTCGGATGAGCTGTGGGTAGGGGTGAAAGGCCAATCAAGCTCGGAGATAGCTGGTTCTCCCCGAAATATATTTAGGTATAGCCTCAGGAATTTTGTCCGGGAGGTAGAGCACTGAATGGGTTAGGGGTCTTACCAGATTACCGACCCCAATCAAACTCCGAATGCCCGAGACATGGACCCTGGGAGTCAGTGGGCGAGCGATAATGTCCGTCCGCGAGAGGGAAAGAACCCAGACCGTCAGCTAAGGCCCCCAAGTGTGTGCTAAGTGACTAAGGATGTGGGTTTGCAGAGACAACTAGGAGGTTGGCTTAGAAGCAGCCATGCCTTTGAAGAGTGCGTAATAGCTCACTAGTCAAGTGGATCTGCGCCGATAATGGTCGGGACTCAAGCACACCGCCGAAGCTATGGATGGGACACCCCTTCGGGGGTGAAACATGGTAGGGGAGCGTTCCCTGGGCGTTGAAGCGGACCCGGTAGGGCTTCCGTGGAGCGCAGGGAAGTGAGTATGCCGGAATGAGTACGCGAGAAACAGAGTGAGAAACTCTGTCACCGAAAGCCTAAGGGTTCCGGAGCCAGGTTTATCCGCTCCGGGTTAGTCGGTCCCTAAGCCGAGGCCGAGAGGCGTAGGCGATGGGAAACAGGTCAACATTCCTGTACCGCAGTGTGCGCGTTATACCCCGAGGGGGGACGCGGAAGTGAAAGGACCGTCGGGTGGTGGATTCCGATGTAAGGTGGTAGGCGATGAGGGGTAGGCAAATCCGCCCCTTTAGCCGAGCGCCGATGCCGAAGGGGACCTCGGTCCCCGCCAAGGGTCCCTAATCATGCCGCCGAGAAAAGCCTCGCGGGGAAGTTCACATTGCGACCGTACCGTAAACCGACACAGGTAGGCGAGGCGAGAAGCCTAAGGTGCTCGAGTGACTTGTGGAGAAGGAACTCGGCAAAATTTCCCCGTAACTTCGGAATAAGGGGAGCCCGCGTTGGTGAACCCGCTGCATGGGGGAGCTGATGCGGGCCGCAGAGAATCGCGTCAGGCGACTGTTTAGCAAAAACACAGGTGCCTGCTAAGTCGTTGAGACGACGTATAGGCACTGACGCCTGCCCGGTGCCGGAAGGTTAAAAGGAGAGGTTAGCCGCAAGGCGAAGCTTTGAATTGAAGCCCCGGTAAACGGCGGCCGTAACTATAACGGTCCTAAGGTAGCGAAATTCCTTGTCGGGTAAGTTCCGACCTGCACGAATGGCGTAACGATCTGACGGCTGTCTCCTCCACAAGCTCGGCGAAATTGGAGTATCGGTGAGGATACCGATTACCCGCTATAGGACAAAAAGACCCCATGCACCTTTACTATAACCTGCCATTGTGTCTTGGCTCTGCATGTGTAGCATAGGTGGGAGGCGTTGACGCCGTGCCGCTAGGTACGGTCGAGCCAACAGTGAAATACCACCCTTGTGGTGTCGAGGCTCTAACCCGGGAGGGTGAATCCCCTCCGGGAACCGTGGCAGGCGGGTAGTTTGACTGGGGCGGTCGCCTCCAAAAGAGTAACGGAGGCGCGCAAAGGTTCCCTCAGTGCGGTCGGTAATCGCACGAAGAGCGTAAAGGTAGAAGGGAGCTTGACTGCGAGATCGACGGATCGAGCAGGTACGAAAGTAGGCCTTAGTGATCCGGCGGTTCTTTATGGAAGGGCCGTCGCTCAACGGATAAAAGGTACGCTGGGGATAACAGGCTTATCGCCCCCGAGAGTTCATATCGACGGGGCGGTTTGGCACCTCGATGTCGGCTTATCGCATCCTGGGGCTGGAGAAGGTCCCAAGGGTCGGGCTGTTCGCCCGTTAAAGCGGTACATGAGCTGGGTTCAGAACGTCGTGAGACAGTTCGGTCTGTATCCATAGTGGGCGTTGGAGCATTGCGGAACGCGTTCCCTAGTACGAGAGGACCGGGAAGGACCGACCACTGGTGAACCGGCTGTCCCGCCAGGGGCACCGCCGGGTAGCTATGTCGGGAAGGGATAACCGCTGAAAGCATCTAAGTGGGAAGCCCTCTCCAAGATGAATGCTCCCAGGGTCTTCGGACCCTCTGAAGGGCCGTACGAGACGAGTACGTATATAGGCGGCAGGTGTAAGCGTGGTGACACGTTCAGCCGAGCCGTACTAATCGCCCGTGTGGCTTGACCGACTCCTTTTCCCGCCAGACACTCATCATTGCCGCAGGACTTCGACGTAAGTCGAAGGCTGGGCGGCCGTTACAGCTCAGGCTTTCTCACTCTCTCGACCTCGGTAGTTTCTTGCGACCGTTTGAACGGTTGTCCGACCCACGTGATCGGGGACCGTTCACACTGGATGCAGCGCTAGGCGGACGAGGCGAGGGTCCGAGGAGTAGTTAAATACTACTTCGCAGGACCCGAGACCGAAGTCCAACGACGCGATGCGCCAGTTTCAACGGTCCGTCACTTGCTGGCGACAATCGCGTAGAGGCCACACCCGTTCCCATCCCGAACACGGCCGTTAAGCTCTACCGCGCGCATGGTACTGCCGGGGCAGCCCGGTGGGAGAGTACGTCGTCGCCGGCTCCTTGCCGAACGGCCCGTCTGACTTGGTCAGGCGGGCCGTTCTTTCTCCCCTCCCGGCCAGGTGCGCGCCGAGGATCGTTCCGATCCGGCCGAACTTCATTTCGCGCTGGGGCCGGCGATCAGCTCGAGCGTATTGATCCTCTCAGGATCCACCGGTCGATCGAAGCCGACCGCGAGGAAGTCGTGGTCGCTCGTCCATGGCGTGCCGGCCTGTTTGTGCCGGGCGATCTCTCGCGAGTCGTAGATCCGAAACCCGAGCGGCTCGAGTAGTGCGCGGCACTCCTCGTAGAGCTCGCGGCTGTGCGTTGAGATGAGAAGCGCCTGGTCGGTTCCCAGCAAACGCTTGGTACCGCGTAGCACGGCCACCTCCTCGCCTTCCACGTCGAACTTCAACACCGTCGGGCGCCCGAGGTCGAGTTCTCCCACCGCGAGCAACTCGACAGTGCTCACGGGGACGCGCTCGGGGCCTCCGCCGAGGCGAAACGCGACCGAGCTCCCGGAGCCGCCGATGAAGCCCGAACCGACCCTATCGCTGACAGCCACCGGGACGATACGTGCGTTCTCGATGGCGTTCCACGCGAGGTGCCGCTCCAGGAAGCGTAAATTATCCGCCGCTGGCTCGATGGCGACGACGAGGCCGAGTGGGCCTACGAGTTCCGACGCGGCGAGCGTGACGAAGCCTTTGTGCGCCCCGATGTCCCACAGCGCGTCTCCGGGAAGGATCACGGCCGCGAGCGCATCGAGGCGTTCCCGGGCGAAGCGGCCGGATCCATAGCCGCGCCCGAGCGCGGCCGCGCTCCACCAGCGACCTCGGTTGTGCCCGGAACGGATGCGCACTCGAATGTCCCCGAGCGCGCGTTGACCCAGGCGGCGGACGGAATAGGGAAGCTGCACGACCGAATATACTTGAGGGGTCGGGGTCGCCGGGTCAGCTTCAGGGATGCCTGCCGACACGACTTCTGTCCCACCCACGCGTGCTGGATACGTGGCCCTGGTTGGGCTACCGAACGCCGGTAAGTCCACGCTGCTCAACCGTTTCGTTGGTGAGCACCTCTCGATCGCCACGGCCAAGGCACAGACGACGTGGCAATCGGTCACGGGTATTCTGACGGACGGCTCCACGCAGCTCGTGTTCGTGGACACGCCGGGGTTGCTCGAGCCGCGCGATCTGCTGCAGCGCGCGATGCGCTCTGCTGCGTCGGAGGCCCTCGCCGACGCGGATATCGTGCTCCTCATGGTGGATGCGAGTCGCGAGCCGCGAGCAGCAGAGCAGGAAATGATCACCCGGGCACTCGGCACGCTCGGGAGGCCCCTCCACGTCGCACTCAACAAGGTGGACCTCGCGGCGGATGCATCGATCGGGGCCTGGGAGGTGTGGGCTGCGAAGTTGCCCGGTGCTCGCGTGCATCGGATCTCGGCTCAGGGTGGATCGGGCACGAGCGAGCTGTTGTCAGCGCTTCGCGCGGAACTGCCTTCAAGCCCGTTCTACTTTCCGGAGGACGAGATCGCATCCGTTCCGGTACGCTTCTTCGTGGCGGAGCTGGTGCGCGAGACGGTCTTCGAGCGCTATCACCAGGAGATCCCGTATTCGGTGTTCTGCGAGGTGACGGAGTTCCGCGAGAGTCAGGATCCGATCTACGTGGGAGTCGACATCCTGGTGGAGAAGGCATCGCAGAAAGGGATCTTGATCGGGCGTGGTGGCAGCGCGATCAGGGAACTCGGCTCCGAGGCCCGCACGAAGATCGAGCACTTTCTCGGACGGAGCGTGTATCTGGACCTTTGGGTGAAGCCCCTCGAATCGTGGCGTAAGAGCAGAGCGCAGCTCACCCGGCTCGGCTTCCGCCTCCCGGCCGACGATGAAGGCACTCGTTAGAGGTCTCCTCCTCCTGCTCTGCGGGGGAGCCGCTGCTTCTCCCGTCGTGGGGCAGGGTGGCTCGGTCGGGTCATCGGGAGAAGGTGCGCTCTTTCTGCTTCTGCCGGTCGGCGCTCAGGCGGTGTCACTGGGACGGGCCATGACCACGGTGGACGGGACCGAGGGCGCGTTCTGGAATCCGGCCGGGCTCGCGAGCCTCGAGCGCAATGCCCTGGTGGTCTTCCGCGGCGAGCAAGTTGCGGGCACGGCGACTGCCCTGTCGGCGCTCTTCACGGGACCAGGCAAGGGCACGGCCGGGGCGTCCTACCTGCTGCTGGACGTGGGCGACCAGGACCTGACGGATGGGGCTGGCAATTACCTCGGGACGGTGTCGGTGCGCAACCATTTGGGCGTGGTGTCGGCAGCGGCGCGCCTCGCCGACGGGCTGAGCTTCGGCACGAGCTTCAAGGTGGTCCAGTTTCGCCTCTCCTGCCGTGGCTCTGCTTGTCCCGACCGCGGCACCACGGCGACCACGTATGCCTTCGACGCCGGCTTCCAGGGCGCACCGCTTCAGCACCTCCGCGTCGGTGCGATGATGGCGCACGTCGGCCCGCGGCTCCAGGTTCGCAACGCCGAGCAGGCCGACCCGCTTCCCGCGCGGTTGCGACTCGCGGCCTCCTACGACGTGGTACACCTCCTGACCGATCGAGACGACCTCGGTGGGTGGATCGCGGTGGAGGTGCAGGACCGGCTGCGGAACATGGGCACGCCGTCCCTCTATCTCGGCACCGAGTTCACGGCCGGGGCTCCAGGTGAGCTTGCGCTGGCGCTCTCGGTGCGCGCGGGCTACGTCCTTTCCGACCTCCGCGGTCGCATTCAGGGCGCCGATCCGGAGGACGGTGCACGCGTGGGGCTCGGGGTTCAATACGAGCGGATCGGGCTCTCGATCGCGAAGTCGCTTGCCGTGTCGACGCTCACGGGCGAGAGCGAGCCCGTGCATGTGACGCTCTCGATCGGTTTGTGAAGCGGTCACAAATCGCCCTTTTGCTTGCGTTGGGCGCGGTGTGCCCGACCGCCACGCTGGCGCAGCGCCTCGACACCGGATCGCCGCCCGCGCGCGACCGCTTCGTGCCGCCCGCGCTCTCCGCAGTGCTCCCCGGTGCGGGCCAGTACGTGCTGGGACAACAGCGGAAGTGGCTGTACCTGGCACTCGAGGTGGGCGGATGGGCGTTCTACCTCGAACGGCGCGGTGAGGGGAACGAGTACCGCGACCGGTACCGTGACTACGCTTGGAACAGGGCTCGCCTCCAGGGTGGCGCTCGCGTGGACGGGGACTTCGCGTACTATGAGACGCTCACCCAATGGGCCCGGTCTGGAGCGTTCGACCGTGACCTGGGCGCGACGGGCGTGCAGCCCGAGCTCGATCCAGCGACCTACAACGGCTCGGTGTGGGACCTCGCTGCGCGGATCTATCTGGCCGGTGGTGCAGGGGCAGGTGAAACCGACCCCGGGTATCCGAGTGCGCTCGCATATTACGTGCAGCGCGCGTACGGCCCAGAGCTGCTCTGGGACTGGGCGGGCGCGCCGGGCGCACAGGCCGAGTTCACCCGCCTCGTCGACGTGAGCGACAGCCGCTTCCGCCAGGCGACCACGGTGCTCGGAGTCGTCATCGCGAACCACCTCCTGTCTGCCGTCGACGCCTACCTGTCGAGTGGCAGCAGGTCCGCTCTGCGCGTCCGCGCCGTACCGCTCGTGGGGCAGGGGGCGCACTGGGGCATCGAACTCACCCTGCCGGCGCCGAGATGAGGGCGCGCAAGGACGCACCCGGGCGAGTGCTCCGCGGCTCGCTTTCCACGACCCGACGGGGAGATGCCTTCGTGCGCCCGGACGATGGCGGCACGGACGTGTTCGTGCCCGCGGGACGCATCTCCACTGCCATGGACGGAGATCGCGTCGCCGTACGCATCGACCGGCGTCCGCGCGCGCGCAACCCCGAGGGAACCGTCATCGACGTGCTCGAGCGCGCGCGCTCCACGGTGGTGGGCACCTATCATCGCCGGAAGCGTGTGTCGTTCGTGGTGCCACTGGACCAGCGACTGCAGCGCGAGGTGCTGATCGCCGGGGCGCGAGAGGTGGTCGCTGACGACGGAGACGTGGTGGTGGTGCGTCTCACGGGCTTCGGCTCCAGCTCTGGACGCGCCCGCCCCACCGGCACGATCGAGCGCGTGCTCGGCCCGCTGGACGACCCCGGTGTCGACGTGCTCGCGGTCGCGCACGGCTTCGATCTCTCGCTCGAGTTCTCCGACGAGATCCTGGCGGCGGGAGAGAAGGCTGCCGCCGCGGGCACGCGCGATCAGGGCGCCGCGCGGATCGACCGCACCGACCTTCTCGTCTTCACGATCGACCCTGCGGACGCCAAGGACCACGACGACGCGCTGTCGATCGAGGAGGGCGAGCGCGGCCACGTGGAAGTCGGAATTCACATCGCGGACGTCTCGCACTTCGTGACACACGGCGGCGCGGTCGACATGGAGGCCCGCGCCCGCGGGACGAGCGTCTATCTCGTCGACCGCACGATCCCGATGCTCCCACCCGTGCTCTCTTCGGACGTATGCTCCTTGATCGCCGACGTGCCGCGGCTCGCGCTGTCGCTCTTCGTCGAGTTGGATGGCGAGGGCCGAGTGCGGGAGCGGCGCTACGAGCGCACGCTGATACGTTGCCGGCACGGGCTCTCGTACGAGGACGCCCAGGACGTCTTGGACGGCAAGCGGTTGATTACGCCGCAGCTCGACGAGGCGCTCAGGCGACTGGATGATTTCGCGCGCAAGATCCGTTCGGCGCGCCATGGGCGTGGCGCGCTGGACCTCGACATCCCGGAAGCCAAGGTCATCCTGGATGCGGATGGGAATCCGGTGGACATCCAGCGACGCGACCGCCGGGAGAGCCACAGGCTGATCGAGGACTTCATGATCCTGGCGAACGAGGTGGTCGCTTCGGACCTGGTGGCGCGTGACCTAGCCGGGCTGTTTCGCGTGCACGAGCCCCCGTCGCCGGACAAAGCTGAGGAGCTGCGCGACGCGCTCGCGCCGCTGGGCCTGGACGTGCCGCGGCGGCGGGCCCTCAAGCCAGCCGATATCCAGCGAGTGCTGGAAGCCCCGCGCGGGCCGGAGGCACACGTGTTGGTGTCCACGCTCGTGCTGCGGACGCTCGCGAAGGCCCGCTACGACGTCGAGAACCTGGGCCACTTCGGGCTCGCTTCGACGGGCTACACGCACTTCACATCGCCGATTCGGCGGTACCCCGACCTCCTGGTTCATCGCGTGCTCGCTGCAGCCTTCGTGGGCGGTACGCCGCCGGCCGACCTCGACGCAGAGATGCTCGCCGCCATCGCCGCTACCTCCAGCCAACGCGAGCAGGCCGCAGACGAGGCGGAGCGCGCGACCGTGGCGCTGAAGAAGGTCGAGTTCATGGAGCGCCACCTCGGCGACGAGTTCGATGGCCGGGTGTCGGGGGTGGCGACGTTCGGAGTGTTCGTCACCCTGGAGGAGTACTTCGTGGACGGACTGCTGCACGTACGCGCCTTGGAGGACGACTACTACCGCTTCAGCCCCCGGGATTACGCCCTCATCGGCGAGCGGAAGGGGCGGAGGTACCGGCTCGGAGACCGCATCCGGGTTCAGGTGGCGCGGGTCGACAAGGAGGCTCGCCACATCGACTTCGTGCAGTCGGGCCGCGGTGGCGAACAGATTTGACATCGCCCGCGGAGCGGAGGTAACCTCTCCTCTGGTGCGCCCCCCGCACGATGTTCCATGGCCTCTGACAAGACCGTCCTCTATTTAGGCCCTCGTCGCAAGCCGCCGTCCGCACTGGTCAACCGTTTCGCTCGCGAGCACGGCCTCGAGGTCGTTACGGTGGGGGGGACGGACGAAGTCCGGGCGCTGCTCAATCGCTCGTACCCGGGTTGCGTCATCCTCGAGGTCGACGGGGATCCGAGCGGGATCGTCGAGCTCGCACACGGTCTCAAGCAAGATTCTTTCACAGGCATTGTGCCCCTCATCGTGATGCTGCCCAAGAGCGGGGGGGCTGCCGCTGCCGATCTGCTCGCCGCAGGAGCAGACGAGGTGGTCACCGAAGCGCTTTCGGAGCGCGAGTACATGCTGCGGCTCGACCAGGTGATCCGGCGCGCGGATCGGGACGTGTCCGTGCACCCGACCACCCGACTGCCCGGCACGAACCACATCGCGCGCGACATGCAGACGCGACTGGAGGCAGGACAGCTCTTCGCGTGTGCTATGCGGACTTGGACCACTTCAAGGAATTCAACGACCGCTACGGCTACGCCTTCGGCGACGGCGTGATTCGGCTGCTCTCCAGAATCCTCCGCGACATGGTACGCGGGTTGGCTCCCGGGGGGTTCGTAGGCCATATCGGCGGCGACGACTTCATCATGAACCTCCCGCTCGAGCACCTCGAGCGAACCTGCGACGAGATCGTCAGGCTGTTCGACGAGCTGATCCCGTATCAATACACAGATGAAGACCGTCGCGCCGGGTACTTTCTCGGCAAGGACCGGCGCGGCAATATCCACCGGATTCCGCTGATGGCCCTGTCGATCGGCGTGGTGACGAACCAGTTGCAGGTCTTCGAGCACACCGGCCAGATCAGTGAGCTGGCGGCGGAGATGAAGACCTACGCCAAGTCGCTCCCGGGCTCGAAATACGTGGTCGACCGCCGCCACCAGTCTCCGGCCTTGCCGACTGCATCCGCGACCGAGGCGGACATCCTCGTGGCGGATCAGAGGGGCCGTGCGGCCACCGTCAAAACCTGAACCGTAGAGAGCCATGGTCATCACCGTCACCTGTCCGTCTTGCTCGCAGTCCTTCCCGGTCGACTCGGCCAAGGTCCCTGCCGGCGGCGTGAAGGCGCGCTGCAGCTCCTGCGGTGGAATCTTCCGGATCGAGAAGCCGGCGGAGTCCGCTCCTGCGCCTGCCGCCCGACCGTCCCCTGTCGTGGCACCGGCACCCCCACCCGCTCCCCCGCCTCCGCCGGCTCCGCCGCCGCCGCCCCCGTCGCTCGCGGACGTGCAGCTCGTTCCGCCGCCGGCGCCTCCGGCTCCTCCTCCGCCTCCTCGACCGGCGCCGCCCCCGCGACC
>Ga0194132_10003675_pt1 | contig 26974 bp, 24 predicted proteins | sample TA2KigOf80mmetaG_FD_148612 | JGI IMG/M metagenome (GOLD analysis project Ga0194132, IMG submission 148612) | Freshwater microbial communities from Lake Tanganyika, Tanzania - TA2015054 Kigoma Offshore 80m | ecosystem: Environmental > Aquatic > Freshwater > Lake | place: Tanzania: Lake... | reverse complement strand
AAGTTTCATATCCATAGCATACAAAACAGGTTGTTATTGGTCAGTGGGTTTCTCGCTGTCAACCCTTTAGGGCATTCCTCCCCACAGCAAGCTCATGGGGTTCCCATGCCACTGGAGAAGAAATGAAAGACCAGCTTAAAATCGGCGACCGGGTATTTGCGTCGCGTCTCATTCTCGGAACGGGCAAGTATCCGAATTTCGACATCATGAAAGAGTCGTTCGAGGTCAGCGGAACCGAGATGGTCACGGTGGCGATTCGCCGGGTGGATCTGAACGACCGGTCAGGCAAGGGTCTGCTCGACTATATCGACCGGAACCGGTATATCCTGCTTCCAAACACCGCCGGGTGCTATACGGCCAAAGACGCGGTGTTGACGTGCGAACTGGCGCGCGAGGCGCTGGGGACCGATATTGTAAAGTTGGAAGTCATCGGGGACGAGAAGACGCTTTTCCCGGACAACGAAGCGACGCTGGAGGCCGCACGACTGCTTGTAGCCAAGGGGTTTACGGTGTTGCCCTATACCATCGACGACCCGGTTGTCTGCAAAAAACTCGAAGACGCGGGATGCGCGGCGGTGATGCCGCTTGCCGCGCCCATAGGCTCCGGTCTGGGTATCCGCAACCCTTACAACATGGCGATCATCGTCGAACAGAGCCGCGTACCCGTGATCGTAGATGCCGGGGTGGGTACGGCTTCCGACGCGGCGGTGGCGATGGAACTCGGCTGTGACGGTCTGCTCATGAATACGGGTATTGCCGGCGCTACCGACCCGGTCAAAATGGCGCTGGCGATGCGCAAGGCCGTGGAAGCTGGGCGACTGGCGTTCGAAGCCGGGCGTATCCCCAAAAAGCTGTACGCCTCGGCGTCAAGTCCGATTACCGGGATCATCCATACATCGGCCACGTAAAACGGAACTACTCGTGACCCTCGCACCGCCGTTTGCGAATCATGGGGATATCCATGACGCAAAGTCTGCGAAAAAGCGTCTGCCGTTCCGGCTGTATCTGATCACCGACCGTACTGCCTGCCGAGACCGGTCGCTCGAAGACACGCTTGTCTTGGCGTGCGACGCAGGGGTTCGCGCGATACAGATCAGAGAGAAAGACATGAAGGCAGGCGATCTAGCGGTGCTTGTTTCCTCCCTCCGGCAGACGATCGCCTCGTACCGCCCCGTGCTGTTTGTCAATGATCGGGCCGATATCGCCCGTGTCTGCGGACTGGCGGGTGTTCATCTTCCCGAATCCGGCCTGACGCCGCAGATGGCACGGCGCTGTCTGCCAAAAAATGCGCTGATCGGGTGTTCCACCCACAGCGTAGAGACGGCTCGGCGTGCGGAAGACGCCGGAGCGGATTTTATCACGTTCGGCCCCGTTTTTTTTACCCCGTCCAAGGCGGCCTACGGAGCGCCTCAAGGTATAGATCGTCTCCGGCAGACGACACAGACGGTCGGGATTCCGGTTTTTGCCATTGGCGGCGTTACGGCGGAAAAAGTACCGGTCTGTCTGGCCGCCGGCGCTTGGGGCGTGGCCGTCATCTCCGCTGTGCTTTCCGCAGACGATATAGCCGCAGCCGTCGCCGATTTCAAAACCGCACTCGGCGATCTGTAATCCCCTTTTATCTTTTTTGTGGACAATGTTAATCAACAAACTTATCTTAAGCCACTGTATCGCTCAATTCTTCCTGTTTTTTTCGCGTCGCCCCCCCCAAGGGTTTCATGACGCTTTTTCCTGAAAGGGATACCCCATGCGCAAAGGCTGGATAGGATTTGCCGCCGTGTGTTGCGCCGTCATGCTCAACATCTCTCCGTCTCGCGCCGCCGACGAAAATACGAAAACAGGAACGGACATCGGCGACATAGCTCCGAATTTCGAAGTGTACGACATGAACGGCAATAAAGTCACCCTCAAGGATTACAAAGGGAAAAAGCTGTTTGTAAACTTCTGGGGATGGTGGTGTCCGCCGTGTATCCGGGAAGCCGAAGCCTTGATGCATGTCGCTAAGAAATACGAAGGAAAAATCGAGTTTCTGTTTGTCGGTGTGACGACGTTCTACCGCGACAACAAGCCTCTCGATCCCAAAGAGTTTGCCGACGGTTTCGCCCCTGAATTAGCCGAGTTTAAAACCGGACTTCTAAAAGCGAAATTGGTCCGACCAGATTCGACGACCATCAAGATGCACCCGGAACTGCTTCCACAATTCGAGACACGCAACAAAGTAGTCGTCGATTACTACATGACAAGCAAAAACTCGCTGTTCGACTTCCGGGGCTATTGGGAACGCCAGTTCCGGGCGGAGACCAACGAGCGATACGGGATTCCGGTTACCTATCTGATTGATGGCGAAGGCCGTATCCAGTTGGACGTAAACCCGAACGATCAGTACTGGGACAAAAACGACGACATTTTGACCGATTTTATTGCAGGCAAGGACCTGTCCAGCTACGTCGCCCGTTTCCCGATTCCTCCGCATCATCAGCGCAAACCGGAAACCGCGCAGAAGTAGGGTGAGATATTTGGGGTTTTGGATTTTGGATTGAGTATAAAATTGTCCGAGCTTTTATCGGGTAATTTGTACGATAAGCAGGTCGATCAAAAGGCCGACGCCGTGTTGGGTCGGTCTTTTGCATTTCTCCGTGTCGGTCTATCCGACAACTTGCACGTGCCGTTGCATCTTTTTGACAGATTGTAACTTGACATCCCTTCTGCTGAGACGGTATTATGCAAGGTTTCGACACCGTAGGTTTTGCAAGACCTATGGTTTTCACTTTGAACAGAACAGCGAGTGCATACCTTGCAGCTTGCTGCAAGACCAACTACGCTCCGCAGGTAGAAGCGTGAAGATGCTTCGATGGATGGTTCCCTCCGGGAACGCATCGAGCGCTACGCAGTTGCTTACGCAATGGCTGCGGGGAGCTTCACCGGAGTCTCTTTCCGAGTATGAACGCTTTCCTTTCCGGCCCGTTCAACCGGCTCGACAGACGGGTTTTCGAAGCCATGCTGCCATATTTTACCGAACGGTTTGGCAATGCGGCGAGTTTGAACCATGTTTTTGGATGGGCGGCGCAAGATGCCTGCGACCGGGCGCGGGAGCAGGTAGCCGTTTCCATCGGCGCGCATGCCACCCGCGAAATCGTATTTACAGGAAGTGGCGCGGAAGCCGCCCTGTTGGCCGTCAAGGGCGTTGCAGACGCGTATGCCTCGCGGGGACGTCATATCGTGTCGGCGGCCCCATCCGAATCGCCGGCAGACATGGCTTGTCGGCATCTCGAAAATGACGGATACCGGATATCCCGTCTTGGTCTCGACGGCTGTGGGCGTTTGGATCCGGACCGCGTGCGTGCTGCCCTGCAGGATAAAACCGTCCTCATCACCTTGCCGCTTGCCTGTGACGAACTGGGTGTCGAGCAGCCCATCGCCGAAATCAGCTCGATCGCCCGCGCCACCGGGACCCTGTTGCATGTAGACGGGGGCGCGTTGTTGGACCGCATTTCCGTAGACGTTCGGCAACAGGCTATCGATCTTCTGTCCATGGACGCCACCGCGCTGTGCGGTCCCAGCGGCACGGGCGCGCTTTACATCCGGGGCCGCGCGCCTCGTGTGACTCTTTCGTCTCTGATCGACGGCGGTGGTCAGGAACGAGGCTTTCGTTCCGGTACGCTCAATGTGCCGGGTATCGTCGGCATGGGGGCGGCGTTTGCCATCGTGCTGGCGGAACGCGAAACGGAGATGGATCGGTTGCGGCGGTTGACGGCGATATTGACGAATGGGGTTGCGGCGGACGCCGTCACGCTCGTTACGGAAAAAGACCGATGTCCCGGTGTGGCCGCTTTGGCATTTTCCGGCATGGACCACCGCCTGTTGGTGGAACGGATGACTCAAATGGAAAACGGCGAACCGGTATCCGCGCATGTTGCCCCTCTTTCTCAGCAGACATCCCAAGCCTGCGGACAAACCAGCGGCATCACGGTAGTTTTCAGTCGGTACGCAGTCGAAACGGATGCGGTTCGGCTATCCGACGTGTTGAGGGCGACGACACAGACGCTTCGCGCGGGGACGGCGGTCGCCACGAGGAATTGATATGCCCTTGAAAGGACGTGTGGCGTTGATCACCGGCGCGAGCGGCGGAATCGGCTCGGCTGTCGCGCGTCGGTGCGCGGAGCAGGGTATGCACATTGCGGCGCATTATCACCAGAACGCAGACAAAGCCGCCTTGCTTGCCGACGACATCCGGAAAACCGGAGTGGAAGCCCTGCCCGTACCGGCCGATCTTACCGATCCCGAAGCGGTAGCCGTGATGATAGATACGGTTCAGCACCACCTTGGTTCCATAGACCTTTTGGTCAACAACGCCATGCTCTCGCACGAATTCGATGCCTTGACGCAACCTTGTTTCGAGCAGGTTGCATGGGAAGACTATCGCCGTCAGTTCGAGGGTGCGGCAAAAACCGCCTATCTCTGCTGTCAGACCGTATTGCCGGATATGAAAAAACGACGGTCGGGAAGCATCGTGTGTATCCTTACCAATCTGATTTTTACACCCGAAGTTGCCTATCACGCCTATACGACGGCCAAGGCGAGCCTGATCGGGTTTTCGCGGACGCTGGCGGCTGAGGCCGGTCCTTGGGGAATCACGGTCAACATGATCGCGCCGGGCTTGATCGCGGGGACCGGTATGAGCGGGCATCACACACCCGATACGCTCGAACAGGTTGCGCACCGTACACCGATGCGACGGGTGGGACGTCCCGAAGACGTAGCGGATGCCGTACTCTTTTTTGCCTCCTCTACGTTTGTCACCGGTGTCTGTCTTGTGGTCGACGGCGGATTGACCATGCACTGATCCGCTGTCTTGTGGTCGACGATGGATCGGTCATGCACCGTCCCACGACCGGTCCCGGAGCGGCTTGATGGCGGGAAGTAAGAAAAAAATAGCGCCGAACACCAGTGCTACGCATATATTGGGGGATGCCGGAAACATTTTCCGGAGCGCAAAACGGTAGGTATACGGGCATGTCACCGGAGACGATCATGTGGAGCGAGGTAGAGCAGTTTATTGCCACTCACCGGCGGTTTGTCGTGACCAGCCACGTAAATCCGGACGGAGACTCGATCGGTTCGGCGTTGGGGCTTTGCGAGCTGTTGCGCGGACTCGGCAAAGAGGCCATGGTCATCATGGGCGACCCCACACCGATGGTATACCGATGGCTTGACCCAGAGCAGGAGATTCGCTCGCCGGCCTGTCCGGAAGATCACATCCATATCCATGACGCCGACGCCATTTTCGTGGTAGACGTAAACGGGTGGGAGCGGCTGGGAACGATCGGGAATGCCGTACGCGACGCAAAAGCAGCCAAAGCCGTCATTGACCACCATCCGTACCGAGAACTCATTACACCGCTTTCCGTCGTCCGCACCGAGGCGTCTTCCACTTCGGAGCTGGTTTTTGGGTTGATCGACCACATAGGCGTGCCGCTGACTCTTCGCGCCGCCGACGCGCTGTACACCGGGGTGTTGACCGATACCGGGTCGTTTCGTTTTTCCAATTCGACGTCCGCCGTGCACGCGATCGCGGCGCGTCTGCTGGAAGCGGGCGTACAACCGGCACGGGTATATGATCTTGTGTACAACCAGAACTCCGAAGCCCGAACCCGTCTCATGGGACGGGTTCTGTCGGATATCCACTTTGCCGGAAACGGACAAGTCGCGTGGCTGGTCGTCACGCAGGCGATGATCAAGGAAGCTGCGGCACTGCCGGAAGATACAAGCGGATTTGTCGATATCACCATGACGCTGGCAGGTGTGGAAATAGGTATCATTTTTGTCGAAGCCCCAGAGCAGACAGTTCGTGTGAGTCTGCGCTCTCGCGGCAACAAAGACGTCAACCGGGTTGCGGTCGCACTCGGTGGGGGAGGACACAAAAACGCCTCCGGCGTCGTGCTCAAAGAATCGATGGACACGGCTGTGGAGAAAGTCATCGCAACAGCCGTAGAAACGCTATAAACGCTGTGTCTTTGTTTGGTTGCAACGACACCACCCCCTTCAACTCCCATCTTTCAGGAAATAGATCATGCGTCTATATACAGGGTTTGTTTTTGCCGCGATTTTCTGCGGTCTTGCGGCAGCCTGTGGTGGTCCGCAGGAGCCGTCTGCTCCGGATGCGTTCAAGGTGGCGTTGCTCACACCCGGCCCGATCAGCGACGCCGGCTGGAATGCCAGCGCCTATGAGGGGCTGAAACAGATCGAAAAAGAACTCGGCGCCGAGACCAACCAGATCGAAACCAAAACCCCGGCGGAATTCGAACAGGGCTTTCGAGAATACGCCAGCAACGGATACGATCTGGTATTCGGACATGGGTTCGAATTTCAGGATGCCGCGGCCGCCGTCTCTTCCGAGTTTCCCAAGACCGTCTTTATCACCACTTCGGGGACTACGGTGCGGGAAAACGTCGCCCCTGTCGTTTTTGAGATCGAGCAGGCGACGTATCTGCTCGGCATGGTGGCGGCTCGACATTCGTCTTCCGGCAAGATTGGCGCGGTCGGAGGGGTGGAGATTCCCTCGGTAAAGAGCAGTTTCGACGCCTTCAAGGCAGGCGCCATCTCCGTCAACCCCTCCATCGTTTTCGTCCCGTCGTATATCGGCAACTGGGAAGACGTGGGCGCCGCCAAAGAGGCTACGCTTGCGCTAATCGACCAAGGGGTGGATTTTATTTTTCACAATGCGGATGCGGCGGGACTCGGCGTTTTTCAGGCGGCGCAGGAACGGGGCAAGGTGTTGGTTTTTGGGTCGAACAAAGACCAGAACGGCATCGCCCCCGAAGTCGTCCTCGCCAGCGCCGTGTTGAGCGTCCCCACGGCAATGGTAACCGTCGCACGCGAAGTAAAGGAAGGAACCTTCAAAGCCGCGGTACGTCGGCTCGGCATGAAAGAAAATGTCGTCTCCATGGTCGTCAATCCGGCGTTGCAAAGCCGGATTTCGGCAGAAACATGGACCGTCGTCGAGGAAACAAAACAGAAAATTCTAAACGGAACACTGACCGTCCCCAAAGGGTTCTGATCGATGCGCGTGGTCCTGCGCGACATTTGTAAGGGTTTTGGACCCGTGCAGGCGATCGACGGTATAAGTCTGGCGTTCGAACCCGGCGAAATCCATGCGTTGCTTGGTGAAAACGGGGCGGGCAAAACGACCCTGATGAACATCCTGTACGGTCTCTATCAACCCGATTCGGGAACCATCGAAATCGGTGGGGCCGCACGACGCATCCGTTCTCCAGGCGACGCCATCGCCCTCGGCGTCGGCATGATCCATCAGCACTTCACGCTCATTCCGGTCATGACGGTCGCCGAAAATCTGATCCTCGGCGAATCCCGCGCTGACCGCTGGCATCTCGACCGCAGACACGCTTCGGACGAGATCGCCGCTTTTTCACAGCATCACCGTCTTCCTGTCGATCCCGATGTTCCGGTCTGGCAACTGCCCGTCGGCACGCAACAGCGTGTCGAAATCCTAAAGGCCCTGCGGCGGGGTGCGCAGACGCTTATCCTCGACGAACCAACCGCCGTGCTTACACCACAAGAAGTCGAAGAGCTCTTTACCGTGCTTCGCGGTTTTCGAGAAAGCGGGCGGGCAGTGGTTTTTATCTCACACAAACTCCACGAAGTGATGACGATCAGCGATCGGGTGACGGTGTTGCGGCATGGCCGAGTCGCCGGTACGACCCAAACGGAGTGCACCGACCCGGCGTCGCTAACCCGCTTGATGATCGGTCGGGAGGTGGACACCGATTGGGTCCGTCCCCCCTTTACACCGGGATCGGTATGTCTCTCGGTAAACGACCTTGTCGTGCGTAACGACCGAGACCGAGACGCGGTTCGTGGCGTGTCGCTACAGGTACACCGAGGAGAAATCCTCGGCATCGCCGGAGTGGACGGCAACGGACAGGGAGAGTTGGCCGAGACGCTGACCGGACTTCGTCGTTCCGTATCCGGAAAAATACGCATCCGAGATCGCGATATCACCGACGCTTCCATCGCGGAGATTGCGGAACAAGGGATCGCCCACATCCCACAGGATCGTCAGAAGACAGGGCTGGTCTCCGGTTTTTCGGTAGAGGAAAACTTGATGCTTGACGCAGGAATGTTGCGTCGGCGCAGTCGGAACGGATTGCTGGATCTTGTCGCCATCCGTGCCGAAACCGAGCGGCTTATGGAGACGTACGACATACGGGCGAGGGACAGCCGGCAGGCAGTTTCCGCGCTTTCGGGCGGAAACCAGCAGAAGGTGGTGCTGGCGCGGGCGTTGTCGCGTCGACCCGACGTGTTGATTGCTTTCAACCCGACACGCGGGGTGGATGTCAATGCCACCGACGAAATTCATCGGCGTCTACTGGAACATCGGGCCGCAGGCGCAGCCATTCTTCTTATTTCAACCGAACTCGAAGAGATTTATCGGCTGAGCGATAGAATTGCCGTCATGCTCGACGGACGGATCGTAGGAATCGTTGAAGCTGGCACACCCCGACAGGAAGTAGGGCGTCTCATGGCTGGGGCGGTTTGACATGATGGGTGGGGCGTTACGCCAAAGGACGGCGGCGCTGGCGGTTCCGACTGCGGCCATCGGCGGCGCTTTTCTTGTCGGCGGGGCCATCATCCAGTTGGCGGGCTACGATGCCTTCAAGGCGCTCGGCGCGCTCATGGTCGGTGCTTTTGGAAGCGTCTATGGGCTTGGAGAGACGGTTGTCCGCAGTTGTCCGCTTTTGCTGACCGGGTTGGCGGTATCCTTTGCGTTTCGGTGCGGGATATGGAATATCGGTGCGGAAGGCCAGTTTCTCATGGGCGCGCTCATGGCGGCATGGGTGGCGCCGACCGTTTCGGGGTGGGGCGGGGTTTTTGGCACGGCGTCCGTCATGGCGGTGAGTCTGGTTGCCGGAGGAACATGGGGCGCCTTGGCTGCCGGCTTGAAAGTCTGGCGCAATGTCCAGGAAGTCATCAGCACCATCATGCTCAACTTTATCGCCATCCAACTGATCGGTTTTGCCGTACACGGCCCGCTGATGGAAACGGCGGCGCAATTTCCCCAGACCGATCCGGTGGCGCAGACACTGCGGCTTACCCGGGGGCTTGCCCCTACCCGCATCCACACCGGTATACTGGTAGGTCTGTTGACCGCCGGCCTACTCTATGTGCTCTTGTTTAGAACCGCGTTCGGGTATCGAATACGCGCGGTGGGGCTAAACCCGGACGCTGCTCACGCCGCCGGTATCGACGTCTCTCGGTCCACAATCGCGGCCATGGGCGTCAGCGGAGCCATCGCCGGTCTAGCAGGCGCGGTGGAATTGACAGGTGTTACTTTTCGGCTTTACGAAGACTTTGCTGGCGGATATGGCTACACGGCCATTGCCGTAGCCTTGCTGGGGCGGCTGCATCCGGGAGGCGTGCTGTTGACCGCACTGCTCTTTGGCGCGCTCGAAACCGGTGCAAGCGCGATGCAACGCGCCGCAGGCGTCTCCGCCGTGCTGGTCTACGTAATCCAAGCGTTGATCCTGCTTTTTGTCGTCACGGCTGCCGTATTTGAGCGTTTCCGAGCGCAGCGAGCAGGAGGAAGGTGATTTCGCATTTTAGATTTTAGATTTTGGGTTGGGGTGGATATAACCGTCTTTTTGTGCGTTGGGTCTCCTCTATGGACATACTTCTTCTTTTCAGTCTGATCCGGGCAACCGTCAAGATGGCGGTTCCGTTGGTGGCCGCCTCGGTCGGCGAGATATTCTCCGAGCGGGCGGGTGTCGTTAACATCGGTTTGGAGGGGATGATCCTGACCGGAGCGTTATGCGGTATGCTCGGTGCTCATTTTACCGGAAGCCCGTGGATCGGTCTGATGACCGGATTATGGGCCGGACTGCTGATGGCAGGCGGGTTTACGGTCGTAGCCGTTCATTTTGGGGCGGATCAGGTAGTAACTGGCGCGGCGGTGAACCTGTTGGCACTCGGACTGACCGGCGTGTTCTACCGCCGGATTTTCGGCGTTACCGGAACCGCGCTGACCGTACCCGGGTTCGAGCCGGTAGACCTTCCGTTTTTTTCTTCGATACCGGTTGTAGGTGAACTGATTTCCGGCTATCCCGCACCGGTATATCTTGTCTTTCTCCTTGTGCCGTTGGCCTCTTATCTGTTGTTTTATACTTCGGTGGGGTTGTCGATCCGCGCCGTAGGCGAATACCCCAAGGCGGCGGACACCGCCGGTATACCGGTCGCCCGTGTCCGTCATTTGTGTGTTCTGGTCAGCGGGGCGCTGGCAGGCGTCGCCGGTGGGTATCTGTCGCTTGCCCATGCCAATACGTTTGTCGAAGGCATGTCCGCCGGTCGCGGCTTTATTGCGCTTGCCATCGTCATCTTCGGTAGATGGAACCCGGTCGGGGCACTGATTGCGGCCCTGCTGTTTGGACTGGCCAACGCCGTGCAGTTTCAATTTCAGGCGATCGGTGCCGCGGTTCCGTACCAGTTTTTTCTGATGCTGCCCTACGTGCTGACGCTGTGCGTGCTCGTGGGTTTCGCCGGACGCACCCGTCCCCCTGCCGCACTGGCGCAAGCCTACGAAAGAAGATAGCACCATGCTGCTTACTCGAAAAATCTCGTTTTCCGCCGCGCATGCCTGCCGCAATCCGGTATGGACGGACGAGGTCAATGTACGGATGTACGGCTCTTGTGCGCTTGGCACCGGTCACGGCCACGACTATCTCTGCGAGTTGGCTGTCGCCGGGCGTATCGACCCGCAAACCGGCATCGTCGTCAATCTCGTAGACATCAAACAACGACTCAAGCGCGTTGTGGGACCGCTGGACAGCAGTCATCTCAACGTCGATGATCCGGCGTTCCGGGATAAAATGCCCACCACGGAGCGTCTGGCCGTCGAAATATGGAACCGGCTGTTGCCGGCCATGAACGACTGCGAACTGTTCTCCCTGCGGCTTCATGAAACCCGGACACGTCGAGTCGAATATAGAGGGGATCCCAACATGGTAGACGTTACCCGCCGAGTCGAGTTCAACTCGGCACACCGCCTTCACAGCCGTTTTCTGAGCGACGAAGAAAACGCTCGTATCTTTGGCAAATGCAACAATCCCATGGGACACGGACACAACTACGAACTGGAAGTGACCGTGCGAGGCGCGATAGACGAACGCACGGGTATGGTAATCGGTATCGGCGAACTGGACGAGGTCATACAACGGGAAATCGTGGAACGCTACGATCATAAAAATCTCAATCTGGATCTGGAAGAATTTCAAACGGTCAACCCTACGTCGGAGGAGTTTGCGCGGGTCATCTGGAGCCGGTTGGCCTCTTGTTTTACCCGGCCCGCGCTGTACCGAGTCCGGCTGGTCGAGACGGGCAACAATTCCTTCGAATACTACGGAGAGTAAATATGATGCCGGACCCTATGGAAGAATTGGTGCGGTCCATCCTACACGAAATCGGAGAAGACTCCGACCGGGAAGGGTTGCTCAAGACCCCCGGTCGGGTCGCTCGGTCGATGCGTTTTCTGACCAAAGGCTATGAAGAGGATGTCGGGGCGGTCATAAACGACGCGATATTCGAAGGCGAAAACTACGACGAGATGGTGCTCGTCAAAGACATCGAATTTTATTCGCTCTGCGAACACCATTTGTTGCCCTTTTTTGGTCAGTGTCATATCGCCTATCTGCCCGATCGCAAGATCGTCGGGTTGAGCAAAATCGCCCGGATCGTGGAAGTTTTCGCCCGCAGGCTTCAGGTGCAGGAGCGGCTGACCACGCAGATCGCCCACACGCTTGATCATCATCTCAAACCCAAGGGCGTGGCGGTGGTGATGGAAGGCGAGCATCTGTGTATGATGATGCGCGGCGTGGAAAAACAGCATTCCAAAATGTCCACCAGCGCGATGTTGGGAATGTTCCGCGAGGATCGGGGCACGAGGATGGAATTTCTGGAACTGATCAGAAGATGAGGGGGCGTATATGGACAGAGAACGGCTGACAGAGGCGCTGGCGGCTGTGGTCGGACGTGACGGGGTGGTGGATGCGCCAGACGAACTGATCGTCTATGAGTGCGATGGGCTGACCATCGACAAAAATACACCCCACGCCGTCGTTTTTCCCATTTCTACGGAACAGGTTTCGCAGGTCGTCCGGTTGTTGTACGCGGCGGGCATTCCGTTTGTCGCGCGAGGAGCCGGGACCGGGCTCAGCGGGGGCAGTCTCCCGCCCGACGGCGGTGTGATGATCTCGCTGACGCGTATGAACCGAATCGTGGAAATCGACGTCAAAAACCAGCGCGCGCTTGTGGAGGCTGGCGTCGTCAACTTGCATCTTTCGAAGGCCGTTGCAAAACATGGATACCACTATGTGCCGGATCCGTCCAGCCAGTACTCTTGCACCATAGGCGGGAACATCGCCGAAAACTCCGGTGGCCCGCATACCCTCAAATACGGTGTGACAACCAACCACACACTGGGTATCGAGGTGGTGTTGCCCGACGGACAGGTGGTCTGGTTGGGTGGCAAGACGGACGACACGCCGGGCTACGACCTGCGGGGAGTAGTGATCGGCTCGGAGGGGATGCTGGGCATCGTCACGCGGGCGTATGTACGACTGACCCGGCTTCCTCAGACCTATCGAACCTTTTTGGTCGTGTACGACGATGTTCGAGACGCTTCCAACACCGTCGCCGGGCTTATTGCCGCGAGCATCGTGCCTGCGGCGCTCGAAATGCTCGACAAAGTTGTGATCGGTGCGGTCGAGGCGGCGTTTCATTTCGGTTTTCCGCTTGACGCGGAAGCGGTGCTTATCATCGAACTGGACGGGCTGGAGGCGGGAATAGATACTCAGGCAGGCCGTGTGCGCGAAGTGTGCCAAGCCAACCACGCACGCGACATCCGCATGGCCAAGGACGATCAGGAACGCACTCTACTTTGGACCAGTCGGAAGCGGGCTTTTGGCGCACTGGGTAGATTGAGTCCGAGTTATTACACGCAAGACGGTGTCGTACCGCGTACCAAACTGCCCGAAATCATGAAGGTGATCGAAGAAACAAGAAAAAAGTACAACCTGATGATCGGCAATGTGTTTCATGCGGGAGACGGCAACATCCATCCGTGTATTGCCTATGACGAGCGCGATCCCGAACAAACGAAAAAGGCGGTGGACGCCAGTGGCGAAATTCTCAAAGCCTGCGTCGAGATGGGCGGATCGATCACGGGCGAGCATGGCATCGGCATCGAAAAAGTAAATTTTATGCCTCTTATTTTTACCGATGACGATCTTGACGCCATGGAAAGTCTAAAACAAGTCTTCGACGCCAAAGGGCTGTGCAATCCGGGCAAGGTGTTTCCCACCAACCGCTCGTGCATCGGATGCGGGACCATAGAGCTCAATCAAACCAGTCGTCAGGCGGCGCTGTAGCGCCTCACCCACCCGATGGAGGCGCTACGAAACATTGCCGTCAGATATTGAAAAAGTAGTTGAATTTTACCATCAAAATATTCGGACCGGCGTCCGTAAACACGTTGCCGAGACTGTTTAGCGGACGAAACCGCACGTCACCGGACCGGGCGCTTCTCGACTGCGACCAGACAAAATATACCGTACTGCCCGGACGATATTCCCACCGGAACACCAAATTGTTTCTCAGCGATCTTCGATTGAAGTCGGGGTTGGGCAGTGTACCGGTAAAGGGTACAAAAGAATACGTAGACGGTGCAGCAAGTTCCTTGAAATTGGCTTGGTCATAATCCCCGACAGCGACAAATGGCTGCATAAAAAACTGAAGACTCACGTCTCTCGAAAAAAGGACATCCGTCCGAACCGTCAGATCCACCTCTTTACGGTCCAACATCCCGTATACATAACGGGTCGTTCCCGCCACGACCGGACGCCCGACAAACTGGGCGTCGTTGTGTTCCCACGAGATCTGCGGCTGAAAGCGTAGCTCGACACGCGCGGAAGGACGAACCGTAAAACTTGGGCTGACGGTCCAGTTAAAACTGCCTGCCGCATTCGATCCCCGCTGTACAAACAGATTGGCGCTAAAAGGTTTGCTGAAATCGCTGCCGATAAAGGTGTAAAAGCTGCTTCCCGCGGGTTTTACGATAGGCGGACCGCCGCGGGTGTCCAGATCATCAAGCGCTTCAAATCGCCACTCACCGCCCAGATCCACGCCCCAAAAATTGGTAAACTGTTGATACACGGCGGCTTGAATATCGTTCTGAAGCCGCAATCCGGCATAATTCCATTTTTGATTCAGGTTGACATAACCATAGTTTTGTAGAAAAGGCCCCCATGGTTTGATACGGATCAAATCCACGCCATAATTGGTTCTTATCCGATTGGTACGTTGGCTGAACCCCAGGTCATTGACGTTAAACCCGGGCGAAAGCGCATCCAGTGTGGCGTCGGCACGTAGCCAGCCGTCCTGCTTGGCGATCTGCACGTTGACGCCATAGCCCTGCTGCCGGGCAAAACGCCCTGTTCGCGTTCCCGCCAGTTGACCGGAAAATTGATACAAATTGTTGTATATTTTATGATTCCAGTCGATTCCGCCCGATGTAGCCTCATGACCGCCTTTGCGGATCACCGAAGTCGCCATGATGCCGATCTGCGAGTTACCCTGCCGGAAGTCCTGCATAATCCGGCTTAACAAAAAATTGGTCAGCGGTTCTACACGGAAATCGCGGATAACCTCGGTCGAATTGACTATCGTGCTGATGCGTGTATTTTCGCTGGATGTAAGGGCGTGAACGACGCCAAAGGAGGTTTTTCGCTGTGTTTTGCCCGTAAATTTCGAAGCGGCAAGTATGGTAGAAAACTCCGGACGGTCGAGGTCTTGTGCACCCCCAGGCAAGGAAAAATATCCGGGTTGCCGACCGATACGTCGTGAGTAGAACAATTGAATCGGCGTGCGAAAAATATCCTGGCCCTCTACAAAAAACGGTCGCCGCTCCTCAAAAAACGGTTCGAAAACAGAAAGATTGAGCACCGCCGGGTCCGCGTCCACCTGTCCAAAATCCGGGTTGATCGTGGCCTGTAACGTGGTATTGGACGTCACGCCGTACCTAAGATCGGCACCCGCATTAGAAAAAAAGTCGCGGCCATCCTTATTGGCGACGCTTTGGGGTTCCAATTTGGTCCGACCGACCGAGTAGGGCAGAAGTTCTACAGGTGTCCGAGACCGTATGTCTTTGATTCCGGTAAGATGCCCAAACCGGGATACCCACCCGGAGTTGTCGCGTCGCTGAAGCACCCATTGGTTCCACTCCTGTTTGCGGCTGATGTATCGAGTGATCTGAAACCCCCAAGTCTGTTCCTCCATGCTATCTGCAAATCGCAAAATACCCAGCGGAATACGGAACTCGGCGCTCCACCCGCGCTCGTTTCTGGACACTTGCGCATCCCATATCGCATCCCATGTGTCGTCGCTACGGGTGTCGTTAAATAGCAAGGCATCGATAAGCGAGCCACCTGCGGTGACCGTAAACGTATAGCCGGTTTGATGATCCAGATAAGGATCGAAAAAGAGATTGATCCGGTCCGTTTCTCCGCCGCGATCACGCCGCGACAGCCGAGCAACGATCCGATCAGGGTCGCGATCGAACATCATCGCCCCCACATAGATGGCCTTGTCGTTATACGCTATGTATACGACGGTGGATTCGGTGGGGGCGGTGTTTTCGATGGGCAGAAGTTGTTTGAAATCAGATGTCGCCCCGGCATACGTCCACGCTTCGTCGTCCAGGATACCGTCGATTTTAGGGACTGCGCCGGTCAGCCGAACCGCCCCCATTTCGTTCATGGGATGTCGGGTCTGAAACGACCGCTGGCCGTAGGCCACAGACGAAAAACACAACATCAGCGCGCAACATGTTAAAAATATTCTATACATGATCGGTTTCTCCCTAAGCGAATCGAGGATCTAATGGCGTTTTCTCTCGTACTTCCTATTAAACGCATTTGGAATTGAAAAAGTTGTAGGATTTCGGTAGGTTAAATAAGCATGCAGGACGAGGGGGGATATACCTCACCTTAACAGATAACGGATTTCCTTCGCTTTTTGCTGGCCAGTTTGTCGTTCGCGTTTTGACAAGTTCGGCCCGAACGCCAGACACTCACAGGAGACATATCATGCGGTTGGTTGTTTTGGCTTTTACAATGTTTTCTTTTTTGTCCTGCTCTGCCGTCGAAGCACAGACGATGGGGTTTCCTCTTACGCTTACGGATGCCCATCGCCAAAACGTCACGCTGTCCCGCGCACCGGAGCGTATCGTGTCGATCATGCCCAGTTGCACGGAACTGCTTTATGCGGTAGGAGCCGAAGCCGCCATAGTGGGTGTGACGGACTACTGCGACTATCCGGCGGAGGCGGCATCCAAACCCAAGGTCGGCGATCTCAACACGTTGAGTCTCGAGCGTATCGTCTCCATGAAACCCGATCTTATCGTGGGTACGAAAGACAATCCGAGCGAGATTGTGGAAGGGCTTCGGGCGCTTGGCATTCCCGTATACATAGACGATCCGCAGACCGTGGACCAGGTGATACGGTCGATATGTCTATTTGGAAAGCTGACCGGCAGAAGTGCACGGGCGGATTCTACGGCTGCGGAGATGGAACGGCGGCTTAGGGCGATCGCGGCTACGGTCTCCGTTATCCCCCCAAACCGGTATCCAAGCGTGTTTGTGGGCAGTCCGCTAAACACCGAGCACTGGACACCGGGACCGGGAACGTTTACTACAGACATTATTGTTCGGGCAGGTGGTAGAAACGTGGCGGATGATTTCAAAGTGCGAACTTGGGGCGTGTACACACTGGAGCAAATCATTGCTAAAAATCCAGACGTACTGCTGACCTCGGAAGAAAAAAACATAACCGCAGAGACCTTGAAAAAGCGAATTCTTGAAAAGGGAAGGGCGGTTTCGGGGTGGAAGAACGTAAAAGCCATTCGCAACGGACGTGTCGTAACGATGCCGGGCGAATGGCTTTTACGGCCCGGTCCGCGCGTAATTCACGCCATAGAAACACTGACCGCGGTCTTGCGCGACATCAAAGACCGGTAACACCGAAACTCTTTAGGCGTTTTCGGAAAGTTGACGGACACCGAGCACCAGCAGATAGATGCCCAGCGTCAAGAGTCCTGCCAGCACGAGAACGGCCACCGCCAGTATCGATTTGTTGGACATGATCCGGTCGTGCATTTGTTCCATACGGGCGTATTCCGCCGGATACCGGTTTCTGGCCTTGTCGAGCAAGTTTCGGGCAAAGGCGTATCGCGACGACAGCAGCGTCAGCCCGATGACGATAAACAACACGCCTTGAAGCAGTGGCAAAAAGATGCCGATAACGCCGAGGATGACAAAAATCCAGCCCACGATAGGCTGAAGTATACGCAACAACATACGTGTCCAACTCTCTTTCTCCGACGGAAAAAACGCCGTTTTATCCGTCGCATTTACCGTTTATTCCAGCATCATGAGGGCCTGAGCCATCTCAGCTCTGGCATGCGCATCGCCCGCTCGTTCGGCAACGGCAATACCGAGCGTATAGCAGCGCCGTGCATCCTCGGTCCGATCCAACTGTTCGTATACCCTGCCTGCCTGATGAAACCCGGGCGGATAGTCTGGGGTTTGGGTCATGAGACGCTCCAACGTCTCCGCCGCTTCCTCGAGTTGCCCGGTTCCTGCATATTCAAGCGCGATCGCGTAGATAAGAAACGGTTCGCCGGGTTCCTTTTCCGCCATCATTTTAAGCAATTCCAGTCGGGATGTCATAATACCCCCTTGCAATCTATACCTCAACCAAGCGACGGTAAGACCCTACGGCGGCGGTGTGCCTGATCAGCGCAGCGGTATTGTCGGCACGGCGATAACGCCAAACCCGCGTATGCCCGTCTATCCAAATCGAATGTCGCGTAGCACCACGGAAACGCCTCCGTTTCTTCCGGCGGATCAGCGACCAGAAATCTTGCAAAACGCAACAGGGTTTGGCCTTGTGGCGTAGCAAGCGCGGTTTTTACCTCTTCGCGCTCCATATGACGAGGACGCGACAAAAACGGCGTCGTTTGTTCGGGTGTTTCGTACAGCTTTATCTCTCCGGTAAGCGTCAGGCGATCCGTTTCGACGATCACGACCCAGCAAAAGGGATCGACAGGTGTAGGTAGCACCCCCATGCGTCGGATCGGTTCGGAAAGCGCGCGCACCTCCGCCCGTGTTTCGACACGCCGGACGGCTATTTCGTGGAGCACCGCAAGCCCTGCCCAGTAAGCGCTCAACGTAATCAGTGCGCCGGTCGCTATGTTGGGCGTCCATCTTTCCCGGTACCCCAATCGCACCCAAACGATCGCCGCAAGTCCCGTCACCCAGACCGCTTTGGCCGTCAGGGGCAGAGCGCCGTCTCGAAACATAAAGATAAGCGCTGTTGCCGTAAGTGCCACCGCGATATACAGCGCCGTCAGCCACCGCCGACGCACGGCGAACCAGATACACGGACCGCCCAATATCAACCATATCCAGGGATCCACGATAAAAACACAGTCTCCGTATATCCATCGATCGTCAAAAGGAAGAAAGGGGCGTATGCCGTACGAGTTGGTGAAATAGAGGAGAAAATGACTGGAAACCCCGATCAGGCTGAGGATCATAAGGCGGAAAAAGGAAATCGTCCCTGCAGAGCCGTTCCGAGCGACGCGGCGCTGAAATGGACGCAAAACGCCGACTTGCAGGACGGACAGTCCGGCAAGACCGACGACCGCGTGGGAAATTCCTCGATGGTGTTCGAGATAGACCGCATGATCTCCAAACGCCGTATAAAGAACGTCGATATCCGGCAGATTGGCGCCGACGACAAGCGCGGCGGTCCCAAGGGGTGTCCATCGGCCCAACCCGGTCCGGGCCAGTACATATCCCACGCACGTATGGGCCAGGTTTTCCATCAACTACCCCACAGCAAGTTGACGTGGTTTTCGTCGCTGGAAAACGTATGAAATTTCGTCAACCTGCCTCGATCCAGATGGGCTGTGTCCAAGCCATGCTACCGCGTGGGCCGTAGCACTCCATACGGATATACATCCAATCCCGAACATTCGGATCGTCGGGTATGATAAACTCGGCCGCTTGGCTGTCCATCGTATGCCGGATCACGCCCCATCGGCTGATAAATCGGATACGCATCGCGTTGTTGGTCAGAATGACGATGTGGCGGTCTTTGATACGAACCGACTGGATTTCCACACCGGTGGATACGTAAAAGCGACCTTCGCGCAGGGCTGCCACGATAGGACCGCCGCGCCGGTCGTGCGACTGGACCACGTTCCAGGCAAGCTCTACATCCTGGACGTCGTGCGAGTCGTCATGCCCGAACCCCCACACCCGGTGTCCTTTCGACAGCAGCAAATCCCACTGGTCCGTCGCAAGAGGAATACCGGGCAGACGTTCGATCACCCCGTTGTAAATTTCGATACCGGCGTAGCCGGTAAGACTGCGCATCCTTTCATGGCTAAAATGCAGATCTGGCAGCGGGGCAAGCCAGTTGGGATGGTTGAGCACGGCAAAACTTTCGGGCTGTGCCGAAATTTCGTCAAGAACCTGTTGACGGTTCTCGTGAGGGGGGACCAGCGTCTGCGCATTTACATGAAGGATATGGGGACCGTTGGCGCTTACCTCGACACCGGGAATCAGCGTCATCTGCGTCATTCGCTGGTATTTGTCCGGCTTTACGAATACGTCGTGATCGGAGATCGCCAGAAAGTCGTACCCTCTATTTTCATAATCTTTGATGACCGCCTCCGGCGTGCGTTTTCCGTCGCTAAAGGTGGTATGGGTATGCAGGTTGCCGCGCAGCCATCGCTGCCCTTCGGCATAGGGGGAAATCAGACGTATCTCGGACGTTTCCTTTGCCATGACGGTTTCCGTTTTCTGTGGGTGGGCGATACGTCCTTTGCTACGGGACGGTCCGATAGTAGGTGCTACGAAAGAAGTGAACGGGCGTTTCCGCCGAGCATGTTGCGTTTTTCTTCCTGGGTTGCGTTGCAAAGCAAGATGCGTCCTACATGAATGGCCGGGTCGAACAGCGGCATATCCGATCCGAAAACCACGCGATCAGCTCCGACCGCGGCGATCAGGTCTTCTATCGCGCCGGGGTTGCGGAACGACGAGCATATTTCGAGAAAGATGGAGGGGTGGGCAAGCGCCGCGCGTTTGGCGGATTCGCGGCCTGTCGGCGGCCCTCCGGCATGTCCCATGACCCATCGCACTTGTGGATATTGGGCAGCCAGTGTCACAAAGAGCATGGGGTCGCATTTGGTGTCTCCGCCCCATGTGTGCGAGATTACGGTCAGACGACGATGATTTGCAAACTCGAACACCGAAGCCCACGCCGGGTCGGTCACCGGACGGTCGAAATAAGGCGGGTATATTTTTATGGCACGCATACCGAGCGAGTCAAACGCCCGGTTGAGTTCGTCCGTGATTTCTTCCGGATAATGCGGGGTGACGAATGCAAATCCGATAAATCGGTCCGGGTGTGCGCGGGTAACGCGGGCGACTTCATCGTTTCCTCGGCGGTGGTCGCCGTGAAATACGTCGAATACACACGCTTGATCGACGCCGGTGGCGTCCATGGCGCGGAGCATGTCGTCCACGTCGTCAAACATGCCATACTGGGGCCAAGCGCCTATATGGCAATGAAAATCGACGATCTCCATGCCGTTTATCATATCGCGTGCGCTCCGTCGTCTTCGACCAGGGTGAGCACCGTGTCACGGCAGATGGCGCGAAGCGCGTCGTCGTCCAAACCGGTTCGGTGGAGATAGAAAAGATACGGCCCAGGGTCCAGTTCGGGATAAAACGACCCAAAAAGCAACCGACCGGGGCCGATCCGTTTTACAAACATCCGGACACCGACCATGATGTCGAGCCGCGAGAGTTCTATGTACAGATTGGGCAATGCGGCGATCAGCGGCCAGACAAAGGCAAAATGGCCGTAGTGTACCGCGGAAAGGACAAAGGGCACGGTAGGAAACGTGTGCGCGGTTTCATACAGATCACGGGGATCGACTTCGTCGACAGAGACCCAAAGTGACTTGCCTGTTTCTCGTATCCAGTCCATCCATGGACCGACGACCCAAGGGACAAACGGATACAGGTGGCTTTTGGGAAAGACGCGGAGACTGCGCGAACCACTTTGGTAGAAACGCGCCCGGTCGTCCGAGGCCATGTTGACGATTCGCTGGGCAATTAGTCGGGGATACCCGGAAACAAGGGATTCCAACTCGGCATTGCCTGCTTGCGTGTCGTATTCGACTGCGTAGCGGTGATATACGAGCGCTCGTTCGATTCCGTTGCGATCCATGACGGCGATCAGGTCACCGGGGGTGTCAAAGGCTACCCGGCGGTCGTGCCGTCGACCCAACACGGCATGTCCATCGATGACAGGCACAGACGGTTTGAACATCTGTTTCCTTTGTGCAAAGTTTGCCCGCCACGCGGCGGTCACACCCGACGTCTGTCGGTAAAATGCCCCGCTTTGTTCCGGTTGTCAAGAAAACTACGCGCTCGTTTTCGGGTTGGGCGATCGGTAGCGTTTCGAGGTTCTCCGTTTTTTCTTGCCAAAATTTTTTCTGCGCGCAACCCTTTGGGGTTCAATCGTCCTATTTTTTTCGCATCATTTTTGATCCGATTTGGGGTTGACACTCAACGAACGGGTAGCTATTCTATTTTTCCCGTAGAAACATTTCCCATATTGAAAATCAGGACGTACTCCACAACACAAGACGGCGTCAGAGGCATTTTGCGTGTCTAAGGACCACAGACCGATTATGAAAAAGGAGCGGAAACATGGCCGGATTAAATGGCGAGGACGAGCAGGACGGGCTGGGGGAACTCGATCTCGATCAGTACCGGTCGAGAACCGATGATACCGAGGCCATAGAGTTTTTTCCGCCCAACTATCGCATCGGAAGAACCAAGTACGTTTTTGTCACGGGCGGGGTCATGTCGGGTGTCGGAAAGGGCGTATTTAGCGCCTCGCTTGGTCATCTGCTTCGCCACTACGATTTTACCGTGTCTCAGATCAAAATGGACGGCTATCTCAATCAGGACGCCGGGACCATAAACCCGTACCGGCATGGAGAGGTGTTCGTCCTGAAGGACGGCACGGAATGCGACATGGATCTGGGCACGTACGAACGGTTTCTCGACGACGATCTCAACAAGTTCAACTATATCACCTCCGGCAAGGTGTACCGGATCATTTTGGATAAAGAGCGGCGCGGTGAGTATCTGGGAAGGGACGTACAGGTCGTGCCGCATGTAACGGGCGAAATCAAGTATCTGATTCGCACCAAGGCGCACGAAGGGCCTTACGATGTCGTTGTCGTGGAAATCGGCGGAACCGTAGGCGACATCGAAAATATCCACTTTATCGAAGCCGCGCGTGAGATGCTTCACGACGAAGGCCGCGAAAACGTGCGGTTTGTTCATGTCACCGCGGTACTGTACAACGAATCCACCGGCGAACTGAAAAGCAAACCCACCCAGCACAGCGTCAAGACCCTTCTCCAGACGGGTGTACAGCCGGACATCATTGTGTGTCGCTCGGCCATACCGCTCAACCGGAAAATCAGACAAAAAATCAGCCTTTACTGCAACGTGTCGGAAGATCACGTCATCAGCAGTCCGGACACGGACTCGATCTATCGGGTTCCGAGTCTGCTGGACGAGCAGAATACGGCGCAACGCATCGCCGAGGGGTTGCGGCTCAACCTGCCCCACCGGTTTAACCGTTCTCGCCCGTTTGATCTATATCTCAAGCATCTTTCGTGCAGCCACAAAGAGGTACGGATCGCCATAACGGGCAAATACACGGCACTGCACGACTCTTATGTAAGCATTATGAATGCGCTGGAACATTGCGAGGTTCAGGAAGACATTACGATCAAAACGGAATGGATCGACACGACCGAATACGCCAACGGACGAATGGTAGATGCGCCGGTCATGGAAGGGATATCGGGCATTATCGTACCCGGTGGATTTGGAGAACGCGGGGCGGAGGGTAAGATCGCTTTTATTCGGTATGCGCGGGAAAACGGCATCCCGTTTCTCGGACTGTGCTATGGGTTTCAGTTGGCGGTGGTCGAGTTTGCGCGAAACGTATGCGGGCTTTCGCGGGCCTCGCACACCGAATACGACCCCGACACCGATACGCCGATTATCTATCTTCTGCCCGAACAACGCCATCTGGCAGGCATGGGGGCAACCATGCGGTTGGGCGGACACGCCGTTAAGATTAAGCGCGGAACGCTGGCGTATCGTCTGTACGGTCAAGAAAGCGTGGTAGAACGTTTCCGTCACCGCTACGAGTTCAACAACGACTACCGGGATGTCGTCGAGAAACACGGCATGATTTTTTCGGGCATGACACCGGACGAACAGATCATGCAGATTCTCGAAATCTCCGGTCATCCCTATTTTGTGGGGACACAGTTTCATCCGGAGTTTACGGGGCGTCCATATCGGCCTCAGCCCTTGTTTCTCGGTTTTGCGCGAGCGGCGCGTATCGATACGGAAGAGATGGCGATGCGGGGAACGCGGAAGGAGATGGCGGCGGCGCGCTGAAAAGCGGGTACGTCTGTCACGACGATAAAAAAACCGGGGTTGCTTTTGGAGCAACCCCGGTTTTCTGTCAAACAGGCTATGTATCGAACACCAAGCGGATCAGTGGGTAAGACCGTTTGCCATTTTCATCAGACGCGATTTCAGCCGGGAGGCGGTCCGCCGATGGATGACGTTTCGCTTGGCGGCCTTGTCGAGCGCCGAACAAGCCGCGCTTAGACTCTCCGGCATTTCGGAAGCCACGCGCGTCTGACGCACTTTTTTGATCGATGTCCGCATCGCGGATTTTACCGATTTGTTACGGACAGCGCGTACCCGTTCCTGACGCAATCGCTTTTTGGATGAAACCAGTTTCGGCACCGTTCGCTCCTCGCAGGATGTTCCGAATACCCCGGAAAGACCTTAATGTTTACCCGGAGCCATCTTTTTCCGGTTTGTTAAACAACACAGACGTTAAAAATACACCTCTTACCTCACGCTGTCAAGCCCTAATATGACCGAGATCGATCAGGACCGTACGGTTCCCGCGCTTGTCGCCTCCAAGCTGAGCACCCTGCCCAACGGGCCGGGCGTGTATCTCATGAAAGACGCCAGAGACACGATCATCTACGTAGGGAAGGCAAAAGTACTCCGCAATCGGGTACGTTCCTATTTTCAGAAAATCGACTGGCAGACCGCTCCCAAAGTCGCCGCCATGGTCCGGAGAATCGCCGATCTCGATTATGTGGCAACAGCCTCCGAAACGGAAGCGTTGATTCTGGAAGGCAATCTGATCAAGGCACACCGCCCCCGCTACAACGTATTGCTCAAGGACGACAAGGCGTTTCCGTATATCAAGATTACCAACGAATCTTTTCCGCAGGTAGTGGTCACCCGAAAGATCGTGCGGGACGGAGCCAGATATTTCGGACCGTATACCAACACGAAGGCGATGCGGCGAACGCTCGACTTGATCCGCAAGGTGTTTCCGCTCCGTACCTGTCCCAACCCCCGGCTGTGGCCCGCGCTGGACCGTCCGTGTCTGGATTTCTATATCCATCGTTGTCCCGGTCCCTGTAAAGGCCATATCGAAGAGGCGGACTACGAAAAAATCGTCCAGCAGGTGGCGGGATTTCTTTCGGGCAAAACACGCGATCTGCTTGGCAACCTGCGTGAAAAAATGACGCAGGCATCTGCCCATCTCCAGTTTGAACTGGCGGCGCGTCTGCGCGATCAGATCGCGGCGATCGATGGCACGGTGGTACGGAAAAATGTGGCAACCTACGAGGAAGTAGACCGTGACGTCGTGGCGTTGGCGCGTCAGGATACGGACGTTGCGGTCGCCGTGCTGCAAGTACGGGAAGGCAAACTACTCGGCAAAGAAAACTTTTTGCTTCATGCGCCCGACGGAGCTGCCAATGCCGAAATTCTGTCCGCGTTTCTCCATCAGTATTATGTCGCCGCTCAGTTGCTTCCAAAAGAAATACTGCTCCCCTTCGCCCCGGTGGAGGTTGACGTCCTGTTGGGGTGGTTACGCGAAAGAAGCGGCGTTAAAACGTCGATACAGATCCCCCAGCGGGGTGAAAAAGCGGGACTTCTCAACATAGCGGCACAAAATGCATCCCTGCATCTCAACACCCATCTGTTGAGCCGGGCCGAGTTGCGCGAACGGATGGCTGTCCCTGCCGCCGTCGCCGCGCTGGGCGACGCGCTCCGCATGGAACACCCCCCGCGGCGTATCGAAACGTTCGACATCTCCAATCTTCAAGGAACCGAACCGGTCGCCTCGATGGTGTGTTTTATAGACGGCAGAGCACGCAAATCCGAGTACCGAAAGTTTGCCATCAAGGAAGTGGAAGGACCAAACGACTTTGCGATGATGCAGGAAGTGGTCGGACGCCGTTACCGTCGCGCGCTGGACGAGAAAACGCCGTTGCCCGACCTGGTGGTCATAGATGGCGGAAAAGGACAGTTGTCCAGCGCGCGCCAAGTGCTGGAAGAGTTGGGTCTCGGCGATCTACCGATAATAGGGCTGGCAAAACGGCTGGAGGAGATTTTTCTGCCGGAACAACCCGAACCGGTGGTGTTGCCCAAAACCTCTCCCGCGCTCAAACTGCTTATGCAAAGCCGCGACGAGGCCCATCGATTTGCCTTGGCTTTTCACCGGAAACGGCGTGGTCAACGCATGGTAGGATCGGAACTCGACGGCATCGAGGGCATCGGCCCCAAACGCAGACAGACCCTGCTCAACGTCTTTGGTTCAGTCGAAGGGGTACTGAAAGCCACGGAAGAGGAACTTGCCACACGGGGCAGTCTCGGAAAAACGATAGCCGCCGCGGTGTATCGTCATTTTCACCCTCCCCCGGGCAACGGGGACGTATGATTTTTCTGCGCGATCGATTTCCGAATCAAACCGACAAAAACTACGGTTCCAACTGTTCACCGGGTTTGAGTTCGGTCGTCGGGCGAAACTGTGTCTGGGGTGTCGCCAGATCAAGCAGTTTGCGCCAGTCCGGGTTGTAGATGCCGTTTTTTTCCGTACCATGCAACAGTTCGTATCGTCCCACGTTGAGCCGGTCGCCAAAAACGAAAAAGTCCCGGTTTCCACCCTCTCGTTTTGTCGGATCGCCATCTACCCCGGACACGTAATACCATATCTGATAGGGTTTGGTGCCCATGCCCGAATCAAAACGTTCTATTTCCTCTGGTTCGCCGTATTTCATAAAGATTTTGCCCCGGTCGCTGTCCGCCCCACCCAACTGATATTCGGCAAAAGAAAACCGCTCGTTAAACACGATCATGAGTTCGTTTTCCGGGGTATCGGGGGTCGGGTCTCTTTCCTTCCAGAAGTTGACCAGAAACTCTGTTTTGCCTTCCAAATCGAGTTTTTCGTACAGACTGAGGTCACGCGGGGTAGCCATGAATTTGAGCATACGATAGCCTCGGTCGGCCTGTTTCTGGGTAAGCACGGTGACGGGCGGTGGTGGTGGCGGTGGCTGAACCACCTCGAATATGGCTTGGCGTGTCACCTCGGCTCCGGTGAGATTGTCGCGCACCGTGGTTTCGAGCGTGTAGACGTCCGGAGGAAACGTCATAAAATCCACGGCAAACACCTTGAGCGCCTCGCTGCCCGGGGCGCGCACATTTTTTTGCCCCGGAAGCGACGTGCGGTTTCCGGAGGCGTGGCTTTTCAGTCGATACGAAACGTTATAGGTAGCGGGCATTTCCGACGTACCGGTACTCAATCCGTACATCTCGAAATATACATACATGGTTTTCGATTTGAACGTACTGTCGCCTGGGGTCTCCACCCATTTTTCAAAAATCCGCATCGGATTCGGAATGACAAGCAGTTCATTCTTGCC